>Ga0068856_100004258_pt1 | contig 14292 bp, 15 predicted proteins | sample KBSCornC62_FD_66595 | JGI IMG/M metagenome (GOLD analysis project Ga0068856, IMG submission 66595) | Corn rhizosphere microbial communities from Kellogg Biological Station, Michigan, USA - KBS Corn C6-2 | ecosystem: Host-associated > Plants > Roots > Rhizosphere > Soil ...
GAAAAGGGCAAAAAGTAAGTCGGGTGAGCCCCGAACTAAGCTTCAGCCGCGCCGGGTTGTTGCGCGTTGGGCGGCATTTTTATCAATCGTATGCGGTATAGTTGGCTATTCGCTGTCGCTTAACGCCTACGACGATCCTACAAAACCCTACCATACGGTAGGCTTCGTTATGCAGAACTTCGGTGTTCTGCTTATAGTTATGCAAGCGGTTTTTGCGTGGGTGCTCAAACGGGCACAGTACGGTGTCTACTGGTTTTGGTGGTTGCAGATACAGAATGTGAAGCCGGATGAACGGCAGGTGGCTGTGCGCCAGCGGGTATTTGTGCGTGCATATGGCACGGCGGTGATATTGATGGTGCTCTTTTCGCAAGGGGCAATACAGGCCTTTGTGCATTACGCAAATCCCGCCAGGGATGACCTGATAGCCCGGGCCTTGTGGGCACTGGGCATATTCCTCATTAGTCTGCCATCAATTTTAGCTGCCTGGGAAAAAGACAGCTAAAATACGATAGGCTGCCGCTTCGGCTACACTTCCGTAACTTCGGCTTCGCGCGCCGCGCGGCGGGCTGCTTCGCAGCCAGCTTTGGCGTGCTCTTTGGTGGTGTAGTCTTCGCTCATGGCCACAATTTCGCCATTACCAGCCTTGAGCCGCCAGCGAAAACCGCCCGATTTGCTTTGGTAGACTTCAAATTTCGACATGGCTTTATCCTCCAACTAACGTAGCCTGTACTATAAACAGTTTGCCAACCTGAAGATGTACGATTTTCCACTCGGGCGTTTCGCTACCTCTGTAAATCTGGTACGATGTACGCTATGGAAACGAACGAAAACCAGCCGGTCGGCGTCGTGGCGCACGGCCTGGCTGCCCGGCACGGTACGCCGCTGTATGTCTACAGTAGCGACGGCATCCGCGCCCAGGCGCAGCAGCTTATGAGTCTGCAAATGCCGTACGGGCTCACGGTGCGCTACGCCATTAAAGCCAATCCGCATACCGAAATCATTCGGCTGTTGGCGGCAGAAGGCTTGCATTTCGACGCCAGCAGCAGCTACGAGGCGTCACACTTGCTGCAGCGGGGGGTTGCTGGCGAAACCATTAGCCTGTCGAGCCAACAGCCGGCGCACAACCTTTCTGAACTGCTCAAATCCGGCGTGCTCTATGTGGCAACCAGCATGCGTCAGCTTGAATTGTTTGCGGCCGATCCGAGCCACCCCGACAAAGTCGGCTTACGCGTAAACCCGGGTGTGGGGCACGGGCACAGCAATCGTCTGACCACCGGCGGTGAAGGCGCCAGCTTTGGGCTGTGGCACGAATACGTGCCGCAGGCGCTCAAATTTGCTAAGGCGCAGGGGATTACCATCGACCGGCTGCACGTGCACGTTGGCACCGGCGGCGACCCGAGCAAGTGGGGCGATATACTCGACGCCGCACTCGAAATCGCCAAACGCATGCCGGATGTAACGAGCCTGGATATTGGCGGTGGTTTTAAGATTGCATATTCCGACGAGGACACGGCGGCGGACATGCCCCGAATCGCCTGGCTGTTCGGCCACGAACTGAGCGAATTCGCCGAAAAAACCGGCCGCAAACTGCGGCTCGAAATCGAACCGGGCCGCCTGATGGTTGCCCAAAGCGGCACGCTGATAACGGAGGTGATAGACATTGTGGATACCGGCTCGCAGGGCTACACATTTTTGCGTACCAACACCGGCATGAACGACTTTCTGCGCCCGGCAATGTACGGTGCGCAGCACCAGATGCAGGTTTTGAGCAGTGCCAAAGAAAAGGTTGAGTACGTAGTGGTGGGGCACAGCTGCGAAACCAGCGATATTTTAACTCCCGCACCGCACGACCCCGAAGGCATTTTGCCGCGCAAAATGAACAAAGCGGCCATTGGCGATCTGCTGCTCATACACGACACTGGCGCCTACTGCGCCAGCATGTCGACCAAAGGCTACAATCTGTTCCCGGCCGCCAAAGAGATCGTAATATAAGCGATTCGGCAAAGCCTCCGGGTTATACTCTACGGTGCTACGCCGCAACCGTCCCCAAGCAAGCTTAGGCGGCGAACTGTAACAAAACAGATTGAACGGGTGTGGAAAACGCGCCCATACTTACCCCGTAAGCTTAAGGAAGGGGGTGAGTATGTTGGGTAGATACAATTGTGGTGCGTCTTTGGCGGTAAAAGATCTGGAAATAGCGACCGCTTTCTACGGTGGTAAGCTTGGTCTAAAGGTCCTGAAAGAGAACAGTGAGCGGCAAGAGGTGCTGTACGGCAGTGGCGACACAACACTGCACGTCTACGTTTCGAGCTACGCTGGCACCAACAAGGCGACAGCGGCGTTCTGGGTCGTGGATGACGTGGACGCGGAGGTGAAAGGGCTGGGTAGCAACGGCGTAGAGTTCGAGCATTACCCGGACCTGCCAGGCGTAAAACTGGAGGGCGACGTGCACGTTTCGCCGGATGGGGAAGAGAGGGCGGCCTGGTTTAAAGATCCCGATGGCAACATCCTCTGCATCCATAATGAACAGTGATCTACGGCCTGCGCTTGAAGGTAGATTGCGAAAAGCTGTACAAGTCCTGAGGCCACGTTCATACTTACCATTAGTTAAAGGCTAATGGAGGAGTAACAATATGCTGGGACGCTATAACGCTGGTGTGTCGTTGGCGGTCAAAGACATGAAGACGGCACGCGAATTCTACCTGAACAAGCTGGGTCTGCTGGTGGAGCGGGAAGACGAGTACGAAAGTGTCTATTCGAGCGGCCACGTCAAGATTCAGGTGTACGTGTCTACCTCGGCGGGTAACAGCCAGGTAACGTCAGCGTTTTGGGAGGTTGACAACATAGAGGCAGAGGTCGCGGAGCTGCGTGGCAAGGGCGTTGTTTTCGAGCACTATACAGACATGCAGGGCGTCCAGCTCGAGGGAGATATACATGTCGCGTCAGACGGCAGCGAGAAAGCGGCTTGGTTTAAAGATCCCGACGGCAACATACTGAGTCTGCAAAGCAGGAAAGCGTAGCATTCAAACCGTAATACGAGCTGGACTTCGGCTGCGGAGCGGTGCATAATCGCCTCTATAACGTAAGCTAAGGGGATGTAGCATGAACGTCGTAGAGGTTAGTGTGTGGGGCGTGTTGTTAATGGCGGTCTCGAGCATGGTGGTGGGTAGCCTGTGGTACATGCCGGCTAGTTTTGGCAACGAGTGGATGAAGCTTACCAAAATCAAAATGAGCGACATGCGCGGTGCTCGCGACCCGAAAAAGATGCTCTGGATGTATGGCAGCGTGTTCGTAGCCTCGCTGGTCATGGCGTACGTGCTGGCAGCGGTGACGTACCTGTCGGTGCAGTTTACGCACGACAGCTACTTCCAGGACGGTCTGATGTGGGCGCTCTGGCTCTGGCTGGGCTTTACCGCCGGTCGTTTGTACGTGCACGATACGTTCGAAATGCGCCGCAAAAAACTGACGCTGCTGAATGCTGCCCACGAACTGGTCACCGTACTTGTCATGGCGCTCATCCTCGGCTGGCTGCACCCATAGCTGCGGCTCGCGCATTTGGCACATTTCGGGCGTAAAGCTCCAGTCCGCACAACGCGATATGCTTGCATAGCATATCGCTACCTGGTCAAGCCGATTGGCTTGACTGGCGTCTACCGTACCTAAAGTATGGCTTCTTTACGGGCTTCGCTTTTCATCCCAAATTGCGCTCAAATACGCAATCCTTCGTCGCGTGAAGCATAAAATCACTCCTCGAGTAAGCTGTAATACACTTCACGTTTTAGGGACGGTTGTTTGCTAGACTGTACATATGGCCAAGCGTTTATATCGTTCCACAAAAGATAAGATGATCGCCGGGGTGTGCGGCGGGATTGCCGAATATTTTGATATTGATCCGGTGATTGTGCGGGTCGTTTTTGTGATTTTGCTGTTACCGGGCGGATTGCCCGGACTGCTGCCGTATATAATTCTTTGGATAATTGTGCCGGTACATCCCGGAGAACCAGAAGGGGGAGCGTAGCATGGGAATTTTTGGAGCAATCGGCAAAGTGTTGTCGGGCAAGCCGGTGTTTACACCGCAAGATCAGAACACGCAGCAGCCGGACTTCGGTCGGCAAACGGGCCTTGGTCAGGCGGAACCACAGCTGAATCAGGCAGCGGGCAAGGTGATACCAAACGTGCAATTTGGTCGGATAGAAAACCACTGGGATGGTGGTCGGCAAGACGTATATGCAGATGCTGGAAACGATTCGCCAGTGCCGATTTTTCTCGACTGGGTAAATATGTGCGGCGCCAAGCGGCAGCTTGATTTCCAGCTGCGTCCTGGTGAATCCCGGCAGCTCCTTATCTATTCCGGGCCGCGTTTTGCCAACCGCCCCGGTGGCTATGTAGAAGTGCAATACCGCACCTCACAGGACGGCGACTACTTTATGAACTATCACGAAATCCGTAGCGAGCAGGAAGGCGGCGAGGTCGGCTTTCGCGTTACCGAAATACTCCAGCGCGGCCCGGTCAAAGACCTCCGCTAGGCGAGCCACGTGCTAGACTAAATACGTGATTACCTATTACACCGATGGCAGTGCCAGCCCCAACCCCGGTCCGGGCGGTTACGCCGTTATTTTGAATGACAAGCCAGTGGCACTGGGCACTGAACCGAGTGGCGCCAAACAGACTACCAATATCCGCATGGAGGGCTACGCGCTGATGGCGGCAATCAAGCATTCGGCGGGCGAGCCGTGCGCAATCTACACCGACAGCGAATTCTGGATCAATGTGCTAACCAAATGGGCGCCGGGGTGGCAAGCCAAAGGTTGGAAAAAGTCCGGCGGTCCCATAAAAAACCTCGATATCGTGCAGGAGCTTTTCCCGCTCTACCAAAACAGCCAGGCAACCCTGAACTGGGTGCGCGGCCACGTCGGCGATAAGGGCAATGAACTGGCAGACCACTGGGCAAACGAAGCTCGTCAGGGGGCACGGCTATGAGCAAAGCGGCATTTGTTACCGGTGGCAGCTCCGATATAGGGCAGGCGATTATCGATGTACTGGCGGAAAACGGCTGGGAAGTAGTGGCGCCGAGCCACAAAGACCTGGACCTAGCCAAACTTGACACCATAGCCGACAGGACCGAGCGGGCAATAAAAGACGCCATAAAGATCGATGCAGTCGTTCATGTGGCGGCCCTCTGGCACGACGACGAACAGGCGTTTCGCAAAGATCTGGAAGATTATACGTCCGAACAGATTGCCGACGCTATGGGCGTAGGGTTGACCGGCTTTATGATTGCACTGAGCCGTTTGCTGCCCAAAATGCCCAAAAGCGGCGCAGTCGTGGGCATAAGCAGCACCTTTGCCGGTGGTGCCTCCGGCTGGCTGCCGTACTACGCCAGCAAGCGTGGGCTCGAAGATCTGCTCGTCGGTCTTGCAGATGACTATCCAAGCGGTCCACGGGCGTACGGTGTTTCTCCGGCAGATACTGCCACGAAAGCGTTCGAGCGCTTTTACCCGGAGCACTTGGGCAGCGCACAGCCTGCGGCCTCGGTGGCGAAGGCAGTGTATGGGTTGCTGACCGAGCCCGCCGTTCCAAGCGGCAGTATTGTGCAGCTGCGCAATTCGCACACCGGCCCCGGCTTTCACAAGTAGCAGCAAATTTTACAGCAGATTACGGGGCGGGCGCGCGCTACAATAGACTAGATTGGCCGGATAATTTAGAAAATTAATTTTGGATTTTGAACAAAATATGGATACAGAAGCAAATCCTGGAACCATCCCCGAAGCAGTCTCTGCGGCACCGTCGGCACCGGCCGATATTGTGCCGGACGATGGTTACCGGCCCGAAAACTACGAAGAAACCGATGTGTTTGCCTGGGCGAACAATCTGGTGCAGTACAAAGACGAGTTGAAAGTCGAGCTGTTTTTCATCAGTAAAAACTATGTGCTGTACAAAACGGCGCTGGCTGAACCGCTTAAAAAGCAGCTGGAGCCGATTTTCATCGACGAAATGCTCGAATATATTCTCGAAGGAATTGATAAAGGACTGATTGTGCGCGGGTTCGAACAGGCCGAAGCGGAGGAACATGTGCTGCAGCGTACACAGGTCCACAGGGTAGACAAGCTGCGCGAAACATTGGGTTGGCTCAAAACTCAGGAGCATGAGATTGTGCTGTTTAAAGAAGACGAGCACGATATAAACCACATGAAAGGCGTGCTGGCACGGGTCAGCCATCCTGAAATGAAAAAGCCGTTCTATGTGGCAAAAGTACTCCCGAAAAGCCAGGTTATGAAAGGCAAGGTTGGCTGGATGCTGCGCGGTGACAAGTTTGTGCCGTTCGACGCCGAGGCGGCACTACGGCTGCCCACTGACTCGCAGCTGCTCATCCTGGACCAGGACCTGTATGTTTTTAGCCAGCCCAAACTTAAGACATTGTTTGGTTATGACGCCAAAGAGCAGGCTATTGCCGAAAGCAAAATCCGCGAAATAGAGGAAACGTACCGGCTGAGCTTTGCCGAAGGCCTGGGGATCCAAAACCTGGTCAAAGACAAGAAGGCGCTCGTAAAGAAACTACAGAAGCTGGAAGTCGGCAAGGTAACGCAGGAACAGATCCTGCAGCAAAGCGAAGACCTGGACTTGGGGGTGATGCCGGACGACAGCGGTGCCATCATCATCATGGACGACAAGGACATCGCCAAATTCATAAACCTCATGAACGACGACTACATGGAAAGTCCAGTCACGGGGGAACGCTACGAAATCATCAAAAAGCGGTTAATTAAACCCGACAGCGACGAAGACAATCCGCTCAGCCAAATCCCTGAGGGCGCGTAGCCGAAACGATTAGGCGCACAGGCGCTCGCTTAGGTAATCTGGCACCGACGCATCGATGGCATCGATCCAGGCGACCGCTTCCGGTAGCAGATCGTCCAATTCGTTCAGTGTTTGCACGTAGTCCCGCTGCGAGGTGTGGCCTTGCAGTCTGTCTGCCAGTGCCTCTGAATAGAATTGGTCCGCAAAAAGGAGGAACAGCGGTGTTCGCTCGACCTCCATTTGGCTGAATATGCCCAGCGCTTCGCTGGCAATCGCACGCTTGTCGGTGCTGTCTTTGGGGCAGATCTCGGTCTGCCCAATCTCGTCGATCACCTGCAGTACCTTTCGGCCGATGGCAATCGGTGCTTCGAGCATACGCTGGAGTCCTAATACTCGTTCGTTGTCGTCGCCACTCGTACCTCGCTCTGTCAGGTGCTCCTTTTTATGCGCAAGGTAGTTTCGCAGGATAAACAGGCCGGGTTCTACGCTGTAGTTCAGGTAGGTCGCCGGGTCAATGCCTCTGACGATTCGCTCTCCATGAGTAAGGTGCCGCCCAAAGTAGCGGTCGATCTTGTGGCGCCCATTTGCGAGTGCCGCCTGGGAGTACACCTTAATGCCCAGTGGCACCAGGCCGTACGACGCGTCCTTTGTCCTGGAGATTATCTCTTCGCAGGCCCGAAACCCGGTTGGGGTTCCATCGTAGACGAGAAAGCTGTCGAAGTCGCTGCGTACGTTGGCGCGCAGCGGGTCTGTTTTAACCGCGCAAGAACCGAATATCTGGGCAGAAACCAGGCCGCGTCGCCCCAGGGCGCGTTCCGATGCTCCCAAAAACGCAGCCTCGGCTGCTTCAAAATGCTCGATTGTGGGTATCCACCCTTGGGCTACCTCTGGGGGTGAAAAAACTCGTCCCATGTCATTACCTTAGGCCAGCCGGGCCAGGGTATCAAGTAATCGTCTTTACAGATCTGCGAATAATTGCATTCTATGCGCTGGCAAAACCACAACAGACGCGAATTTGACGTGTGGTGTACTATACATGCACTGTCTTGTGGACCCATCCCAAGACCTCATTCCGGCTAAAAACAGCAGCCCTACAGGCAGCAAAGCACGTACCGCGCGTTGCCGTAACAAAAGTTACGCCTCATTCCGTTGCATCCTTTTCTGCTCACAATCTGCAATTTTTATCTCGAAAGCAGGTCTTAAAATGGGCCCAATTGAAGGGTTGGGATAACACGAAGGTAACGCACAAGCGGAGTTGAAGGAGGTTGTATGAGACAGGCGCAGGCATTGAAGGTTATGTTGGAAGGCAGCTCGGTATTCCTGACGGGGGCGCCCGGGGCCGGCAAGACATACGTATTGAACGAATTTATACGCAGAGCTTCCCGGGCGGGGAAGACGGTGGCGGTCACGGCCAGCACGGGTATCGCGGCAACGCACATCGGTGGCATGACCATTCACAGCTGGTCAGGCTTAGGCATAAAAGACTTTCTGTCCGACTGGGACAAAGAAAATCTGACCAAAAAAGACAAGCTGGTCAAACGGTATAACGGTGCTGACGTGCTTGTTATCGACGAAGTGTCGATGCTGCACGGTCACCGGCTGGATATGGTCAACGAAGTTGCCAAGCTGCTGCGCAAAAGCGAAAAGCCGTTTGGCGGTCTGCAGGTGATACTCGTGGGTGACCTGTTCCAGCTGCCGCCGATTACCCGCGGCAGCGATGTGGTTGACTTTGTGCATCTGAGCGCTGCGTGGGAGGAACTGGATCCGAAGATCTGTTATCTCACCGAACAGCACCGCCAGACCGGCGATGAACTGCTCGATCTGCTCGAAGCCATGCGCCGCGGCGACGTCGGCGAGCTCCATGAAGCTGCACTGCAGGAACGGCTCAAAGAAAAGCGCCCAGACGACCTGGTGGTTACGCGGCTGTATAGCCACAATATGGATGTCGACAGCATAAACGACCGCCACCTTAAGGACATCCTGGAAAAGCCAGAGGTGTTCAATATGCAGGCAAATGGCCAGGGTGCTAAGGTGGAGCAGCTGCAAAAAAGCGTGCTTGCACCGGAACGGCTGGAGCTCAAAAAGGGCGCCGAGGTAATGTTTGTGGCAAATAACTTTCCATCCGGCTTTGTGAACGGCACCCGGGGCAGGGTAGTTGATTTTGTAGAGGGCTGGCCGCTCGTGGAACTACCTAGCGGCCGCGAAATAAAAGTGGAGCGCCACAGCTGGAAGCTCGAAGAGGACGGCCGTACGAAGGCAGAGGTAGCCCAGCTGCCGCTGCGACTGGCGTGGGCCATAACTATTCATAAAAGCCAGGGTATGAGCCTGGACGCGGCCGAAATAGACCTGAGCCGCAGCTTTACTCCAGGCATGGGTTACGTGGCACTCAGCCGCGTGCGTAGCATGGGCGGCGTATACCTGACGGGTATAAACCAGATGGCACTGTCCATGCACCCCATGATTTTTGAATTCGACGCCGACTTGCGTTCGGCTTCAGAGGCACTGGCGAACATCACCGAAGACTGCAAGCCGGAAACTGCCGCCGAAGCAGCCGCATCGTCACCCTCCTTTGACGAAGATCTGTTCAAACAGCTCAAAGACTGGCGCTACCACAAGGCGGTTGCCGAAAAGCTCCCGGCATATATGGTTGCCCATGACAGCGTGCTCGAGGAACTGGCCCGCCGCAGACCCCAGACCTCCCAGGCGCTTCTGGGTATAAAAGGCATGGGTCAGAGCAAGCTCGAAAAGTACGGACCAGATATACTTGCGATTCTTGCACCCGAGTCGTAGGGTTCACCGCACGCCTCATTTGCTCAAAACCATTCCACCGGCATGGTTTTTGCTCGCGGGACTGGATTCTTGCATCAAAAGCGAGATGTGCGGCGAGTTCGTAACGTAAGTGGTATCATAGGAGCATCATGCAGCAGAAGCCGACCCGCAGACGTAGGCCGCCCAAGCAGCCGAACAACTACGCGTTTATAGATAGTCAAAACTTAAACCTAGGTGTTCAAAAGATTGGCTGGAAAATGGATTGGAAACGATTCCGCCAGTGGCTGGCCGACCAGTACGGTGTCACGCACGCCTATATGTTCATCGGCTACATGGCCGAGAACGAGAGCCTGTACGAGCTTATGCACGACCACGGCTATCTGGTAGTACTCAAACCGACGCTCGAAGTCAAAGTCCGGCCCGAAGACGAGACGGGGAAGAATGGCGAAGAACAGAAGCCAATTGTCAAAGGTAATATCGATGCCGATCTGGTGCTCTACGCCATGAAGGAATTTCGTGACTACGATAAAGCGGTCATCGTTAGCGGTGATGGCGATTTCTTTGGTTTAGTTGAATATCTCGAGCAGCAGCAAAAACTGCTAAAAATACTTACCCCAAACCAGCGTTACAGCACATTGCTTAAGCAATTCGACCCATATATCGAAGGTCTTGACCAGCATCGCAGCGAGCTCGCTTACCACGACCGGCCGAAGCGACGAATGAACGCGGAGCGTAGGGCGTAGCAGGGTAACCTGCCGGCAAGTGACGCACAAAGCACTCGTCGTTGTTTCTGTACCCCAACTCACAGTCCATGCTGTTTCGCTGCGCTATACTGGTCATATATCAGGAGGAGCCATTGTGAAGATTACTAAACTTGGCCACGCGTGTCTGCTCGTGGAAATGCCGGCGCCGGTGAACCGCACGGCACTGTTTGACCCCGGCATGCTCAGCACTGTCGATGTCGACAGCCTGGAATTTCTGGATGACATCATCATCACGCATAGCCACTTTGACCATTTTAGCCTGGATCTTATAAAAGAACTGGTCGCGAAATTTCCAAATGTGCACCTTACCGCACCCGACGAGGTGGTCGAGCAGCTTAACATGGAAAGCATTCCGGCAACCAGTGCCGCCTCCGATGGTATTGTGTTTTTCGACAGCCCGCACGAAGTCGTACGGCCGTTGTACAATTTCGACCCGCCGCAAGAGCTCGGCGTGCACTATCTGGACACACTCAGCCACCCCGGTGACAGTCACAGTTTCCGCGAGTCAAAAGCGGTGCTTGCGCTGCCGGTCCAGGGCCCTTGGGGTCATCCGGTTGACGCCGTGAGAATCGGGCTGGAGCTCAAGCCGAAATACATCATCCCGATTCATGACTGGCACTGGCGGGACGAAGCACGCGACAGCTTGTACGGTGATATGGAAAAAGATTTTGCCGCTGCAGATATTACATTTATAAAACCGGTAAACGGCGAGTCATTCATACTCGAGGTGTAAGAGGGCGAATGGCTAGACTGCTAGGGCAAGGCTTGCAGTATGCTCGGCTCGCTCAGATGCTTCACGACGCTCGGCTAGTAGTTTGGCGAACTTCGCAGCGCCAACGTTTTTAAGCAATCCCATGTAAAAACTTGCGGCTGTTGGCTCGGGGTGTAATAGGTGCCCGCCACCGTCCGCCAGCATCCCGACCATCGCCGTGGTTCCCACATAACGGTCTCTGCCAGTCTGAGCGCCGGTAACTGTTTCGATGCCGAAGGAGTTGCGTAGGGCAGTGTATCCTACCTGGCTGCTGACGATCATTCTGAACGCGTACGGTGCTGAGCGCTCTGCTTCGTCGGGTCTATAAATCGGCAGCCCAACACGTGGGTTGGCGTTATGTTCTGTTGGTATGGGGGAGAGCGTGACCAAGCCGCCCCCGGTCTGCTCACTGCCGTTGATAGCAATGGCAAACGGGTGCATGGGGTATTTTCTTTTCTCACCCTCCATGGTGGGGATGAGCAGTCCTTCACTAGCCTCGATGCAGGGTATGCGGCAGGGGACTTGGCTCACGCCGGCTGCCTGCATATCCAGGCCCAGGCTAAGCAGCTCTACGGCATAGGAGGTCGGTATTTCGGTACTCACCAGATTCATTAACAAAATTATAACACAAAACAAGGTAATTACTACTTTTAGTATCATAATATTGACAAAAAGCTTAAGTTTTGTTACTATGTCTTTACTATTTAAAAAAATAATAGTAAAACAAATATGAAAAAGAAAACACTCCATCGCCACACCCATCCCTTGCACTGGCACGGCAGCATGGTCCTGGCCGTAGCGGCACTGTTGCTTACCAGCTTCAAATGCAGCAACGAGATGATCCGCGCATTGCACGCCGTACCGACACCTGCGCCGGTGATGGACTCTGTATACCTTCGTGATGCCGAGACAGGGCATCCGCCTATTATCTTAAGCATTTCCCGGCACGCTTCTGCTAGTGGCAAATAGTACGATGCCCATCTTTGGCACATCTTCGGCGAAAACTTGCCCTCCTATAGCTTCAAGCCGGGCCGTCTGTGTCTTTTAGTGTAAGGATGGCTCGGTTTTGGCATATATCCGACCTAACCGTTCGGCTATCATCCCGTCGTATTTCTCATACGCCTGCTTTCCGGTGCTCGGTTTTCATCCGAAGCTGTACTCAAATATGGGCGTCTCATCCCAGCCACCATCCGGAACTGCCTCCAAATCTGAAAAGCCAACCCATTTTGCTGAAGTACAGGGTAGTGCTTGCTGTGGATAGCGTGACGCAACATGTAGGGTTATGCACAGTTATGGCCTGATTCTGTGGAAAACTAGTGGGCTAAATGCTGCGTTTTTATCAAAAAGGGGCTTGTAAGTGGGTGTGTGTGGGTAGTAAACTCATGGAAGTGGGTAATGGTAGGTAGCAACCCTACCTACTGAAAACAAAAAATATAAAAACCTACTAGTAACTTCAAACTTACTTAACCAAATGACACAGGTGGACTTCTTCCAGCGAAAGCTAGACGACAAACGTCGGCTAACAATACCGACTGAGTTGCGCGAGCGTTTCGCAAGCGGAGCAGTCATTACACGTGGCTTTGGAAACTATCTGCACTTGTACCCGAAGGATTTCTGGGAACAGGTTGTCGAACCGAAACTCGAAGGCGATGTGCTGGACGAGCGGACGGCAGACCTGAATGTCCAGTTCCGGATGGGGAAGATCGAGCAGGCACTCGACGGCAAGCAGGGGCGGATAACGCTGGAACAGCATTTGCTGGAATACGCAGGCATTGACCGTGATGTGTCAGCCATAAGCGTCGGTAACAAATACTGGCGAATCATGGCGGCAGACATGGGCTGAATCTTCTAAAGAAGTTACAAAAAGCACCTTAACAATCAGGCAGAACACACGAATAGGCCTCCAGCCGATCAACGGCTGGGAAGGAGAAACCTAAATAAACAGATTTCTGTTTACGGTATATGCTAACAACTGTCTAATGACGGGGAAGAGCAGCCCGAGCGAAAACCACGTTTTTCGCCCGGCGCGATGAGAAACCCAGAATGGGGGTCTCATTACCGCACAAGGTTAGCTATTCGGCAGTCAACACACGGACTTGAGAAGGATAACCGTGTTAAAAAACCTTCGTTCTTTCCCTAAAACACCTCCCAAAACTCCACCTCACACATAAGTCTCTCAATTCGTTACAGGGGTCGAAAGTATCACAAGTAGCAATACTTGGTTTAACTCTTAAACATTCGTTACTTTCATTACGACGCTTGTAACACCTACAAAAACAAAAACTCCAAAAAAACAAACAGTTGGCTGCTGAATAGGTGACCTTGTCACAGTTTTATCTCTTCAAACGAATAAAACAAAAACAAACACCAAAACAAAAAACAAAACATATAATCTTTTAACAAAGATAGTACCCCATGCTCGGAAAAGGGAAGCAAGCTTCCATTTTCTTTCGTAGCGGGTACAATAGTGCGAATGCACCAAGAGCTGAATGAGCACGTCCCAGTGTTATTGGCACCAGTACTGCAGTACCTGAACCCGCAGGCGGGCGAGAGCTATCTCGACCTAACGGCAGGGTACGGCGGACACGCGAGTGCCATCTTGGAACGTACGAAAGCACCGGAGCAAGCGATCTTAGTCGATAGGGACGCGAATGCTATTACAGCATTAGCGGGCCTCGAGCGACAGGGAGTGTGCTTGTTACACCGGGATTTTTTGTCGGCTTCGGAGCACCTAGTTGCTACAGACGAGAAGTTCGATATCATTTTGGCAGACTTGGGCGTTTCGTCACCGCACCTTGATAATGCCGACCGAGGCTTTGCCTTCGCCAGTGACGGTCCACTCGATATGCGAATGGACCAAACACAGACACTCGACGCCGCGACTGTAGTAAATACCTATAGTGCCGAAAATCTGGAGCGGATCCTCCGTGAATATGGGGAAGAGCCGCGCGCCAGGACTATTGCACATGCAATTGTCGAGAACAGGCCGTTTAGCTCAACGCAGCAATTGGCCGATACCGTTCGCACAGTCATGCCGAAGGGAAGCAAGATACACCCAGCAACCCGTACTTTTCAGGCACTTCGTATAGCCGTAAATGACGAACTGGAGTTGCTGCGTGCAAGCTTGCCGCTGTGGATCGAACTGCTTAAGCCTGGCGGGCGATTGGCGGTCATCAGCTTTCATAGTCTGGAAGATCGCATTGTCAAACA
>Ga0068856_100004264_pt1 | contig 14279 bp, 9 predicted proteins | sample KBSCornC62_FD_66595 | JGI IMG/M metagenome (GOLD analysis project Ga0068856, IMG submission 66595) | Corn rhizosphere microbial communities from Kellogg Biological Station, Michigan, USA - KBS Corn C6-2 | ecosystem: Host-associated > Plants > Roots > Rhizosphere > Soil ...
GCGGTACCAGGTGGATGCGCCGATGGTGAGCATTCGGGGCGAAGTTCTTCGACCTGGCGACTACCCCATGTCCGAAGGGATGAGTGCGGCGAAGCTGGTGCGTGCGGCGGGAGGCTTCAAGCGCGATGCGCTTCAGCAAAGTGCCGATCTGACGAGCTATGAGGTTCGCGATGGGAAACAGATGGCAGAGCAGCTCGCCACCGTTCGCATCGGCGCTGCAGTTTCAGGAGCAGAGCCACAGGCCGATGTAGCACTTAAGCCCGGTGATATTCTCACCATCCATCAGATCTCGAATTGGGATGACATTGGGCAGTCGGTGACGATCAGCGGGCAGGTGCGTTACCCGGGAAGTTATGGGTTTCGCGATGGAGAGCGGCTTAGCGCGGTGCTGTTGAGAGCGGGAGGGCTTTTGCCAACAGCGTATCCGGCAGGAGCGGTTCTGATCCGCGAGCAAGTGAAGGATCTGGAGCAAAAGAGCCGCGATGAGCTGGTTCGCCAGATCGAGGCAAATGCAGCTTCGGCCCGCTTGTCTCCAGGAGTGTCCGGCGCAAGCGGAGCCGGCGCCCTTCAGCTGATCAGGGAGCAGCAAAGCCAGATTCTGAGCGATCTGAAAGGCCATCCGCCAGTTGGCCGAATGGTGATTCACATCAGCGCGGACGTTCAGAACTGGGCGAATACTCCTGCGGACATCGAACTGAGGCGCGGAGACGTTCTTACGATTCCGAAACAACCCGGGTTTGTTCTGGTCAGCGGACAGGTCTATAACGCAACCGCGCTCACGTTTACTCCCGGAAAAAGTGCTGGCTGGTATCTGAGCCGGGCTGGCGGTGCGAACTCAACCGCGAACCGAAAAGAGATCTTCATCATTCGCGCCAACGGCACGGTGGTCGGCCGCAGGTCGGGTGCATGGTTCGACGGCGATGTTCTTTCCACGAAGCTGAACCCGGGTGATGTGATCGTGGTTCCGCAAAAGATAATCGGGGGCTCATTGTTCTGGAGAAACCTGCTGACGGCTGGGCAACTGGCCGCGTCGGTGGCGATCACTTCCGGAGTGGCCTTGGCGGCACTTTAGAGAGATCTGTGATGGTATTTGCAGCTCAATTCGAAATCTACCTCCGGCCACTGGATTCACAGCGAGCGAGGTGGGCAAGATGACTCCACCTGCCGCGGCTTTGCCGCGAACTGTCAGCATCCGGACGCTGGAGGACTCGACCTGGATCCCGCGTACGCTCCTGCTTTGGAGGAATCGGCGTCTGCTGTTTCGTGTCACAGCGACTGCGCTGTTGGTGAGCCTGGGAATCGCCTTCTCGATCCCGAAACAGTACAAATCGACCACCAGTATCTCGCCACCGGATCAGCAACACTCGAATGCCATGATGCTAGCCGCAATAGCGGCGCGCTCCGGCGGGCTTGGGGCACTCGGCAGCATTGCAGGCGGCCTGATTGGGGGACATTCGACAGCGGATTTCCTGATGGATCTGTTGCGGAGCGGAACGGTAGGCGGCCACTTGATCGATCGATTCGATTTGCAGCATGTGTACCGAAAGAAATACCGAATGGATGCGGCCAAACACTTGGCGCATTGCACGAAGATCACTGAGAACAAGAAAAGCGGAGTGATCACGATCGAAGTGGTAGACACAGATCGCGTGCGGGCGCGGGATATCGCACAAGGGTACCTGGATGAGCTAAACAGCATCGTGTTTCGGACGAACACTTCGTCGGCTCACCTGGAGAGAGAGTTCATCGAGAAACGTTTAAAGGGTGTTCAGCGGGATCTCGAAGACGCTCAGTTGCGGCTAAGCGACTTCTCGAGCAAGAACACTGCAGTCGATATTCGCGAGCAGACTCGAGCGCTGGTGGATGCGGGAGCCAGACTGCAAGCTCAACTTCTAGCTGAGCAGGCAGGATTGCAGTCGGTCAAGCAGATATATGGCGACGGAAATGTGAGGGTCCGCGAGTCGGAGGCTCGGATTACGAGCCTGAGAAAGGACCTTTCGAAGATGGCCGGATCGTCCCAGAACCCGGCGAGTGAGCGTGATACATCGGCAGCCATGAATGAAGGGGAACTCTACCCTCCTTTGCGGCAACTTCCGCGCCTTGGAGTCGACTATGCGAACCTCTATCGGCGGGTGCGCGTGCAGGAGACGCTGTACGAACTGTTGACACAACAATACGAGATGGCGCGGATTGAAGAGGCCAAGGATCTGCCGGCAGTCACGGTAATCGATGCTCCTGGTATCGCAGAGAAGAAGTCGTTTCCTCCGCGTCTGTGGCTGACGCTGGCGCTCACGTTCCTCGTCTTCGCATTCACATCGGCCTCCCTTCTGATTCATGATCACTGGCTTCAGCTTGACGCCAGGGATCCACTGAAAGAGCTTGCTGCAGAAATCCTTCCGGTGTTCCAGAGGCGCTTGCGCTGGGCTACCTCAATTCGGCGGGGGCGCGCATGAGAAAGCATCTGACCAATGCTGCATATGGCGTGGTGGATTACGCCTCTTACCCGGCAGGGATGCTGCTGGTGGCGCCTATAGTGCTGCATCGGCTGGGGGCGGCGGAATACGGGCTTTGGATCACTTCAACAGCCGTGATAAGCGCAGGGGGCATCGTAGCTTCGGGTTTCTGTGATGCAAATATTCAACGCCTCGCACAACATCGAGGGGCAGGCAATCACGGGCTTATCTCGGATACGACCCGGAGCATGCTGGGGATCAACCTGGCATTCGGAACGATCATTGCTGCCCTGATGTGGATTGCCGCTCCGTTTGCTGCGCGCCATATGGCTGGATCTCAACTCGCAACGGTGAGGGAATGCTTGTTTTGCCTGCGGGCTGCAAGCGTCGGGATTTTGCTTCGGGCGCTGGAGACAGTCGCTGTTAGCACGCATCGCGCATTTGAGGATTTCAGAAGAACCGTCGAGATCAGCGCGATGTGCCGTTTTCTGACCTTAGGAGCTGCTGCGGTGCTTGCTTCTGCGGGGCAGAGCATGAACAGCATCCTGGCCGCAACCGTGCTGGTGTTGGCTATTGGAGTGATCCTGCAATTTCGAAGTCTGCACACGTTGGTGCGGGTATCGGCGCTGCGGCCGGTGTTTGATTCCGAGACGCGAAGACTGCTGCGTCTCGGCGTATTTCCGTGGATGCAGGCGCTGGGCAGCATCATCTTTGGACATCTGGATCGCATTGTTCTCGGCGTATGCCTCGGTACGCTTGCTGTGGCTCCTTACGCTCTTTGTGTGCAATTCGCACAGCCAATCATGGGAATCGCCGCATCGGGCTTGAGTTTCCTCTTTCCGTATCTGTCGGGACGGGTGGGGCGTCTTCCCGCTGCCCAACTGAAAGAAACCCTGGTCAAAGCGTTCGCGTGCAATTTAGCGGTGGTTGGCTGCTGTGCAGGAGGTCTGCTGGTTTTGGGCGTACGCCTGATTCACATGTGGGCAGGAGCTTCGGTCGCCAAAAACGCTTCACAATTGCTTGCGCCAATTGCGCTAGGTTCTGCGCTCGCGGGACTGGGAACAACTGCGATTTACGCGCTGCAGGCAATGCAGAAGTTTCGAGTCGTGGCTCTCATCAGCATCTGCGGGCGCGGAGGAATGCTGCTTGTGATGGTCTTGCTGCTACACAAGGCGGGCATTCGGGGAATCGCTGATTCGCGCCTGTTCTACGGAGTGATACCCATGCTCTTCTACATTCCGCTACTCCGAGAGATTCATGCAAGGGAGAACGCGGAGAAGTGTGGACGCTTTGCACTCGCAGGTCAGGAGGGCTCCCTCCTATGAAGATCCTTATCGCGGCGGCTTCATTTGCAGCGAACATCTCCGGCCTGCAACGGCATGCATTCAATATGGCACGGTGTCTGCTGGGGGCGCCCGAAATTGAAGCCGTTCATTTTGTGGTCGCACCATGGCAGCAGGAAATGATTGGCGCTTCCCGATTGCAACTCGACGCAAGATTCATTCTTCACGTCGCTGAAATGGACCGCACTTCCGTCGGGCGAAATCTCTGGTACTATCGCAAGCTTCCGGGTTTAGCTCGCGCCGTTGGAGCGGACCTCGTTCATCTGACTTATCCAATGCCGGTCAACGTTTCCGCTTTTCGGTGCCCGATCGTAGTCACACTACACGACCTGTATCCTTTCGAAATTCCGATGAATTTCGGATTCCCCAAGTTTATTTTCAACCGGCTAATTCTGCGGCAGTGTCTCGGTAGTGTGGATGCAATTGCGTGTGTATCTGAAGCGACAAAGAAGAAGTTGCAACGATTCCTGCCTGCCTATTCTCAGAAGGCTGTCAAAATCTTCAACTGTGTTGAGCCGGGGCGCTCGTACAGTGCTGTCTCTCCCCTCGATGCATGGGGTGACGATCCTTTCCTGCTGTGTGTGGCGCAGCATCGGAGAAACAAGAATCTAGACATTCTCATTCGAAGTTACAGGCGGCTGTTGAAGTCCGGGCGCATTCCCCCAGCGATGAGATTGCTCATTGTCGGCATCAGTGGACCTGAAACTAATCGTATCCGCCGATTGATCTCCAACTCGGCTCTGGGCGAGCACGTACAGTTACTCGAAGGACTTTCCGAACCCGAATTGCAGTGGTGCTATCGGCAGTGCGACGCGCTTGTTTCGCCGTCGCTAACTGAAGGTTTCGGACTGCCGGTGGCGGAGGCTCTTCTGGCCGGATGCCGGGTAGTGTGTTCTGAGATTCCGGCGCATTGGGAAATCGGGGCGGGGCGGTGCCGGTTCGTGAACTTGCAGCAAAACGGAGAACACAATCTCGCAGATGCAATCGTTGCGAGCCTGGCTGAGGGGAAGCCTCGAGCCGTCAACCTTCCGGAATTTTCGGCGGCCACTCTGGCGCGTCAGTACGTTGCTCTTTACCGCGGGTTGCTGTCATGTTGCACAGCGACTTCGAGGTTACGAACGGAGCCGATTGCAACAGCGGAGAGACAGGCATCATGAGTGCATCTGATTCTGTAACTCCGGGGCTCTATGCAGAAGCACTCGCAAGACAGATTCCGATCTTGCGAAGTGAGCGTGCGCAGCTGTTTAGAAGAGCACTGGTTCGGTGCGAGAAGGTAGCCGACTTCGCCAGTGCTGCACTGGGCGTGACAGTTGCATTTTCGATGAGCACAGAAAGGCATGCTTCCCCAAGGGCAATCATAGCTGTCGCTATGATCGCCGGCATTTTTGCGGTTTTTGAGTTGCGCAGCAATCAAGGTTATGAGGGGGGAGGGGGTCTTTTGCAGATCCGCGAAACGGAGCGCGTTATCCGGACTGCTGTCAGCTCTTTACTGTATTTGATTCCAATGCATTTTATGCTGGCATCGGCGATAACCAGCAGCGCAATTGCAATCGCACCGATCTGCATCGCAGTCTCTTTGATAGTGCAAAAGCGTTGCTTATTTTCCGCAGTGCGGAGTCTAGATCGGCGGCGGCTTGGAGCAGATAGAGTCCTCATTTACGGAGCAAGTTCAGGAGACAGGCGAGTTGCATCGCTGCTGCTCCGTTCTTTCCGGTTGGGGCTAGAACCAGCTGCGATCATTGATGATCGTCCAGAAGCGACGGATCGCTATGTGATGGAACTTGGATATCGCAATCGGCATTCTATACCGATAATTGCTGCCCCACTCACCCGGGAGCTTCTGGCCGCTCGGGCATGCACCACTCTTGTTGTCGTTACTAACGAATTGAACCCTGGGCAGATCGCGGCCGCCTCAGATTGCGCGCAATTCGCTGGCGCTAAAGTAGCGTTTGTGTCTGATCTAGATACGCGACGGGAATTCGGGACCATTTGCAGGATTGTCGATGACCTGAGCGTCACAATGGATAGGGGACCGAGCACCTCATATGAGTGGTATGGATTGAGCAAGCGAGTGCTTGATGTTGCGCTGTCGTCGATTGCACTCGTTTTGTTGTCGCCGATTCTTCTTTTCATCGCGATGCTAATCAAGCTGGACTCGCCAGGCAGTGTGCTGTTTATTCAGAATCGAGTAGGACTGAATGGAAGGGTTTTCAGAATCTATAAGTTTCGTTCGATGTATGCGGAAAGTGCGGAGTACGAGCCGTCGCCAACCACGTCTATGGATCCTCGCCTGACAAGGATCGGGCGGTTTCTTCGGCGGCTTAGCCTGGATGAGTTGCCTCAACTGGTGAACGTGATCCAAGGAGACATGTCGCTTGTCGGACCGCGACCGGAGATGCCCTTCATTGTGCAAGGATATGACCCGGTTCAGATGAAGCGGCTCTCAGTCGTGCCTGGCATCACCGGGCTTTGGCAGCTCAGCGCCGACAGGGCTTTCGCCATCCACGAGAATCCGGATTATGACCTGTACTACGTGCGGAATCGCGGGTTCTTCATGGATATTTCAATTCTGATCCACACGGCTCTATTCGCGATGAGGGGTGGGATCTAAGGCACGCGCTGCGGGCAACCGTGTAGATGCGGAGCGAACAAGCTCATTCCAGAAGCGAGCCAGTCATACTTCAAACACGGGCGACTGGACATTGTTGAGGCTAAACCCGCTAACATATTGCTCAAGCCAAACATTGAAGATGCTGGGGCCTGGGAGCAATCGAAATTGAGCGAGATCGCCAAGACTCACCCGGGGCTGGATCAGAAGTCAACGAAGAAATCGCGGTCGGTTTATCGGAAGCCCACGATGAGCGATGTCGCAAGACTTGCTGGCGTTGGCACCATGACCGTTTCCCGTGCCCTCAGTGGCTCAGCGGGAGTTACGGAAGACACGGCGCGGCGCGTGCAGAAAGCGGTGGAGCAGTTAGGCTACAGGCCCAACGAGCTTGCGCGTGCATTTCGGGGGCAGCGGACAAACTCCATTGGGCTCATCATCCCGTACCTGTACGATTCATTCTTCGCAAACTGCGCGCACGCGGTGACGTCGGTTGCGAAAGAGCACGGCTACTCCGTCATAATCACGGTCTCGAACGAGGATCCCGATCTTGAGTTTGCTGAAGCTGAGCGGATGCTTCAGCGCCACGTGGATGGATTGGCCTTGATTCCCTCACGATTTCGATCGAATCGTCTCTCCCGTTCGTTCTTCGGCAAAACACCTGTCGTTGCATTCGATCGCCCCGTGTCGGATCAGCAGTTCGACACCGTGCTCGTACAAAATGCTGCCGGAGCACACAAGATCACGGAGCACCTCGCTGAGCACGGCCATAAGCGTATAGCCTTCATGGGTCTGAGTCGGGAACTCTTCACGATCAATTCGAGATTTCTGGGATATAGGCGGGCGATCCAAGATGCGGGGCTTCAGGAGGACTCGTTCTTCGGATGCGCATCGCGAGAAGAGACGCTCCGCTGGCTAGTGGCGAGGCTGAAATCCGCGGATGCTCCAACCGCTCTCTTCACGTCGAATACTCTCGCGACGCGGTATGTGCTCAGCTCATTGGTTGCGATCGGAGTGAAGATCCCAAATGACGTTGCCCTTGCGGGCTTCGATGATTTCGAATTGGCCGAACTTACGTCACCGTCCCTCACGGTGGTTCGACAGCCCGCGCAGGAGATGGGCAGAGTTGCAGCGAACTTGTTGATCGACCGCATCACTCGCGGTGAATTGCCCCAAACGGGAAGTCGGATCGTTCTGCCAGTCGAAATCGTTCTGCGGAGATCGTGTGGCTGCAAGCACAAGACTCCTGCGGTCATTCACTGATTGGATGCGCTCTAGATCAATGCACTTTCCTTGCGAACCTCTGTGCGCATCTTCAGTGATGGGACCGTTACCATTCAGGTAGAATGGACCCCCGAAGCGGACTTTCGCTGGAGCCGGTCGCGAAAGCAAAGCCATTAAAGAGAGGAAGTCAGCAAGGGCATGACCAGATCGCGAAGAGATTTTTTGAAGACGACCATGATTGCGGGCGCGGCTGTTGCAGTAGATGGAGTTTCGACTTTCGCACACGCGGCTCAGCAGAGCCCAGGCGCAGCCCCGGTCGGAACGTCGCAGGCGGCAGCAATGGAGAAGCCGGTTGGCTATACGGCGGGGATCGGAGTGTATCCGGGAGAGCCGAGTGAGAATTTCGATCCGATTCTGGTCCCGGATACCAGCGGGACATACAGGAATCTCGCACTGCTTCGGCCAGCGTTCCACTCCAGCAGTTACGACTACAACCTGACGGCGCAATTGGTAACGGACGGGATTAAGTCCACCCAGCTTCCCCGATGGGTTGTTGTGTCTGAGGGCACGCGGGGGCCCTTGCCGAAGACGGAGCGTGAAACCGTGCTTGACCATGCACCGATGAACACGCTGGAGGTACTGGGCGGGACGGCGCAGATTGAAATCCAAGTTGCGGGTGGGGAGGCTGCTCCGGAGGTGGATCGGATCCAATTGTTCGTGGTAACGCCGCTGCAGGCCTCGGCGAGTTCGCTGCGATTCACGATTTCGAGTTCGGAAGATGGGCGGACGTGGCAGGAGGTGGGGAGTGCCGCTTCGCCGGCGCCGACATCGACGGCCGGATATCCCCCCGATTTCTGCGCGCCAAATCACTTCTTTACACCGCTGATTCAACTGAATGCTGCGGCTCGGAGCCGTTTCTATCGGGTAGAGTGTTCGATGGGAACGCGTGGAGCGTTGAGTGCGTTCGGGACGTCCTGGAGAATTGGGCAGGTTGCATTCTTCAAGGGTGATGAGCGGGTTGAGATCGGTGGCCCGTACAGCTTTACGAGTGCGTGGATGAGCGCGGGACTCGGCGAAGAGTGGGTCTATGTGGATCTGGGTGCGCGATGCGAGTTCGATCATGTGAAGCTGCATTGGATCGCACGTGCGTCGCAGGGATCGTTGCAGGTGTCGGACGACGCCGAGAGCTGGCGCGATATACAGGCGCTCGGGAGTTCGTCAGAACTGCTGGATGACCTCAAGTTGACGCAGTCGGTTTCGGGAAGGTATGTCCGCGTTTTGATGACGCGACCGGCAACTGAGTACGGATACATTCTGAGCGAAATCGAGATTTTCGGACGTGGTGGATTCACGGCCAAGCCGAAACCGGCGGCGCCGAGGAAGTCGGATCGGGAACTGCTGCTGGCGGGCGGATCGTGGCGGCTCCAGCGGGCGAACTTCGTGACCGAAGGCGGCGAGGCGGTCTCGAAGACGGGGTTCCACGATGCTGAATGGCTTGCCGCAACCGTGCCGGGAACTGTGTTGACGTCATTTCTAAATGTGGGGGCGATTCCGGACCCAAACTTTGGGCAAAATCAGTTGCACATTTCAGACTCGTACTTCCATTCGGATTTCTGGTACCGGACTGAATTTACAGCTCCGGCCAAGGCACCGCAGCAGACTGCCTGGCTGAACTTCAACGGAATCGATTGGAAGGCAGACATCTTTCTCAATGGGGAGAAGCTTGGTCGCATTGAGGGCGGTTTCATCCGCGGGCGGTTTGATGTCACGCAGAAATTGCTTGCTGGGAAGATGAACGCTCTGGCCGTTCGGATTGAGAAGAATGCGAATCCCGGGAGCGTACACCAGAAAACCTATGAGGTTTGCAGCAAGAATGGCGGAGCGCTTGGTTCGGATGATCCGACGTTTCATTCGACGGTTGGATGGGACTGGATCTCGACGATGCGGGGACGGGATATCGGCATCTGGGGTGATGTATTGATTGAGATCGCGGACACCGTGACGATTGAGAACCCGTTTATCTCGACAAAGCTGCCGCTGCCCGATGTGTCGTCAGCGGAGCTTACGGTTCAGGCGGATCTGATCAATCACGGTTCCCATGCATGGAGCGGTTTTGTACATGGGCAGATTGGCGAGATCAGCTTCGAGCAGAAGGTGAAGCTTGCAGCAAATGAGCGCAAGACGATCACGTTGGATCCATCGACTACGCCGGCATTGCGGATGAAGAGTCCGAAGCTATGGTGGCCTACGGGGTACGGCGACCCTTATTTATACGATGTGCAGCTTTCGCTTCGCGCCGGATCGAAGGTGCTCCATTCGAATTCGTTTAAGACCGGCATTCGGCAGATGACGTACAGCGAAGATGGCGGCGATCTGCGAATCTGGGTCAATGGACGGCGGTTCATTGCGAAGGGCGGAAACTGGGGATTTGCCGAATCGATGTTAAGGTATCGCGCGCGCGAGTACGACGCGGCAGTTCGGTATCACCACGAGATGAACTTCACGATGATCCGCAACTGGGTAGGGCAGATTCCAGATGATGCTTTCTATGAGGCCTGCGACCGGCATGGCGTGATGGTGTGGCAGGATTTCTGGCTGGCGAATCCATGGGATGGGCCGGAGCCGCACGATAACGACATGTTCCTGAAGAATGCCAAGGATCTGGTATTGCGGATTCGCAACCATCCTTCGATCGGGTTGTACTGCGGTCGAAATGAGGGATTCCCTCCCCCACCGCTGGAATCGGGACTGCGGCAGATTTTGGGTGATCTGCATCCTCTGCTGCACTATATTCCGAGTTCTGCCGACAAGGTGGTGAGCGGACACGGTCCCTACTGGGCAAATCCTGCTCCGTTTTATTTCCAGGTGGCAGACAAACAGTTGCACAGCGAGATTGGCGCGCCTAACATTCCGCCCATCGAGAGCGTTCGCATGATGATGCCTGAGAAGGCGCTTTGGCCGCAGGCACTGGATTGGGGACTCCACGACTTCTGTCTCATAGGCGCGATGGGAGGAGCGGCGTTCCGCTCGATTGTGGAGAACAGTTACGGCGGTGCGAATAGCGCGGAGGAGTGGATCAAGCTGGCGCAATATGTGAACTATGACGTGTACCGTGCCATGTTCGAGGCGCAGAGCAAGTATCGAATGGGCGTGCTGCTGTGGATGAGCCACTCGTGCTGGCCGTCGTTTGTCTGGCAGACGTATGACTACTTCTTCGAGCCGACCGCGGCCTATTACGGCTGCAAGAAAGGTTCGGAGCCGCTGCATATCCAATGGAACAGCCTCGAAGAAACGATCGAGGTGGTGAACTACAGCGCGGGGAAGGTTGGTGGACTCCAAGCCTCGGTCGAGATCCTGAACATGGATGGAAAGCGCGTCGACCAGAAAGCAGTGACTCTCGACAGTGCAGAGGATTCGACTTCCTCCGTCATTCGCATGAGCTATCCGTCCGGGCTGACGCCAGTTCACTTCTTGCGGCTCGCATTGACCCGCGGATCTGAGACTATTTCGAGCAACTTCTACTTGCGAGGGCTCAAGCAGAATGACTTCAGGGCGATTCGCGAATTGCCTGCACCGAAAGTGGAGATCAACTCCAGTGGAGGCAGGGACGGCGGGGGCTGGCAGCTCAGAGCGACTGTTCAGAATGGGGGCCAATCTCCGGCTTTGATGGTGCGCGTGAAGGCTGTGCGCGAAAAGTCGGGAGATCGAATCCTGCCGGCGATCTACTCGGACAATTACATTGCGCTGATGCCGGGAGAGTCGCGCAGCATCACCGTGCAATTTAGAGAAGAAGACACTCGGGGGGAAAAGCCGAAGCTGGTTCTCGGATGAGTGCCGTGAGTGCCCTCGGAGCCTGAGTGCATTGCAGGACTAATGATGGCGGGAGTCTCGATTAGCGGAAACTGCATCCCAACCTGAAGGGAGGAGTCTTCAGGTGAAGAAACGGGAGATCGTGGTCATCACAGGAGCGTCGGCCGGAGTGGGCCGCGCGGCTGTTCGAGAATTTGCAAAGCGCGGAGCTGACATCGGGCTGATTGCCCGCGGAACAGACGGGCTTGAAGCTGCGGCACGCGAGGTGGAAGAGCAGGGCGGAAGAGCGCTGATTCTGCCGGTTGATGTAGCAGATGCGGGACAGGTGCAGCGCGCGGCCGACGAGGTGGAGCAAAAGTTCGGGCCAATCGATATCTGGATAAACGTCGCAATGACCTCAGTATTTTCTCCGATCAAGGAGATGACGGCTGAAGAGTTCAAGCGGGTCACAGAGGTGACGTACCTGGGATATGTGTATGGCACCCTCGCCGCCCTGAGGTACATGCTGCCACGGGACCGCGGAACCATCGTCCATGTTGGATCCGCGCTGGCCTATCGGAGTATCCCGCTGCAGGCAGCGTACTGCGCATCGAAACATGCGATCCTTGGGTTCTTCGCCTCGCTGCGGACGGAACTAATCCACGACGGAAGCAACGTGAAGACAACCATGGTGCAGATGCCTGCGCTCAACACTCCGCAGTTTGGATGGGTGAAGAGCCGCCTGCCGCGGAAAGCACAACCGGTACCCCCGATCTACCAGCCCGAGGTTGCTGCGCGGCTGATCTACCGTGCCGCTCATCATCCGGAACGCCGCGAGTGGTACGCATCATGGTCAGTTGTGAAAGCGATCTTCGGTAACAAGCTCGTGCCTTCGTATGCCGATCACTATCTGGCGAAGAACGGGTACGACTCGCAGCAGTACGATGGATGGGAGGACCCAAACCGGCCGAACAATCTTTTTCATCCGTTGCCGGGAGATCATGGAGCGCACGGGTCATTCGATTGCCGCGCGAAGAACTGGAGCGCGGAGGCGTTCGCTGAAGAGCATACAGGTGCGCTTGCAGCTGTGTTGATTGGCCTTGGGATTGCGGGAGCGGCCTTCGTGCTCGGTCGACGCACGGGGAGTTGCTGAAGCGCCGGACTGCCGATTGCTTGCAATCCTAAACCGCAGAGGCAGTGGTCTAACGGCAACCCAGATTTTGGCGATCGGTGACGGTTAGAGGCGCAGGCCGGTTTGCATCGACTCTTCGGTAGCTACTCCCCAAGCCATGGCTGGAGTGTTGTGCGCCAGTCCGAATCGTCCGTCGGGACCGAGGAGGATAATGCCGCCGCGACCGCGGAGGCGGCTGTAGAGATAAGACATGGCCTCGCGGGTGGCGAGTTCGGGAGCGGTTCCTGCGGCAACGCGATCTACTGCCCATTTGCCAAGCACCAGTTTCATAATGGGTTCGCCCCAGCCGGTGAGCGACACGGCGGCCGAGAGGTTGTCTGCGTAGCAGCCGCATCCGATGAGTGATGAATCGCCGACCCGGCCGGGGGTCTTGTTCAGCGTGCCGCCTGTGGAGGTGCCTGCCGCGAGGTTTCCGTGGGCATCGAGAGCAACGACGCCGACAGTGTCGTGGCTCAAGAACTCCTCCGATTCGGTTGCACGAGCAACGGCGGTTTCAGGGCTCTTGTCATCCTCGAGGCCGCTGAAGGTATCGTCTGCAAGCCCGGCGGCTTCCCGTTGTTTCGCCTCTCCCAGTCGCTGCCGCTCGCGGTCGAGGACGAGTTCGGAGTTTTCGATGAGTGGCATGCCCTGCGCGCGGGCGAACTCTTCAGCTCCTGCACCGACAAAATATACGTGAGGACTATTTTCGAGCACGAGGCGCGCGGCCTGGATTGGATTGCGCAAGCGCTCAACGCATGCAACGCCACCGGCCTTCATGCGGCCGCCGTCCATCAGAAGAGCGTCGAGTTGAACGCGGCCGTCAGCGGTGAGAAAGCTTCCCCGTCCCGCATCGAAGGTCGGGTCGTCTTCCATCACGGTGACAGCGGCTTCAACTGCATCGACCGCTGCCCCACCCCGCGCCAGAACAGCATAGCCGGATTCGAGAGCTTTGCGCACACCCGATTCGTGCGCTTGAGCGGCATTGTCTGGAATGGCCCATGCGCCACCGTGAACGACCAGGACAGGCTTACGTATGGCAGTTCTCACCCGTTAATGTTAGTCGATTGAACCCCCTCGGGCTCGAGGTCAGGAACTTCGGAGATTGGGACGATCGCCTTTCCGATGTCAATCTATGCAGGATTGATGACGCTTCGTAAGCACCTGAATTAATTAGGTTGCGAGCTTGTGTTGAGTTTGCCGGCTATTTGCAATGGTTTCGCTAAGCTTGAGACAGGTTCGATGAAAACTCGTGAGGGTAGAGTAGAGCAATAGGCGAACGCAAACAGCCAGAGGCGAAATTGAGGACTGCTTGGCGCTGTCATGCGATTAACAAGTCAGATCGCCAGTCTTGATCGGCGCTCGGAGAACTTCAGAGAAGACCCGGCAAGCAGAGCGAGATTGCCCTACTCTCACATCACGCACCTGAGCTTTTGCAGGCTGGACTGGAAATCGGATTCGAAGTAGACGGGCCGTTCTCGTCCCAGAAGAAGATCGACAGATCTCAGCATTGCATTCTCGAAAGACAACTTGCACGAAGCATAATGATCCGTTCGCCGACGAAGGATTGCGCCTTCGTTGCTGCACCTGAAGAGGACTAACTATCTATGAGCTTTCGATGGTTCAAATTGACGCGCGCTACGGTCGCGTGGGCAGTCGTGTGCGCGGCACTGACGTGCGGAGGTCTTGCACAGAAG
>Ga0068856_100004266_pt1 | contig 14277 bp, 10 predicted proteins | sample KBSCornC62_FD_66595 | JGI IMG/M metagenome (GOLD analysis project Ga0068856, IMG submission 66595) | Corn rhizosphere microbial communities from Kellogg Biological Station, Michigan, USA - KBS Corn C6-2 | ecosystem: Host-associated > Plants > Roots > Rhizosphere > Soil ...
TATTTGAATTGTAGCCTTCTCAGAATCTATTCTTCTCATAATTTCCCTACTGTTGTGTTGGGAAAGAATATTTAGACTCCCTTCCCAAAGTATTTCTCGATCAATTATCGCCAGTTTTCGATGATGATTTCCTGAACAAAGTAAAACTTGTATCCCAACCTCTTCACACCATTGGATAGCATCTTCTGACTGCAATTCGTATCCTTTATCATGCTCTAGAGGATCACGAGTAATAATATAGATCTTTACTCCTCTGTTTATAAGGTTCTGAAAGATTCGATCAAACGTTTCCATTCTTTTTGTAGTTATAAATGGACTCTCTATAATAACTTCAGATTTGCAGTTATTTAAGTCTCTCAGAAACGTTTGATAAAAGGTTTTTTCATCAAATAGAGAGGAATTATCCATTTTGCTCCTCCTCTATGTCAATTACACTTACTTTTCCGTTATAATAGGTGAAGCCAAGTTCCTTGAGTGACTCATAAGTTTTGATTAAACTTTTAAAAAAGAGTTCCACCCACGGACCAGACGGCTCACCCAGCCTCAGTTTTCATAAGATTATACTAACTTCATGTACTCTTGAGGCTAAATAGGTTCGACTCCCAGTAGGCCAGCACCGATTAGCCTCAAGCAATTTTCTAGTTTCGTATCTGAGCGAATAAGAATTCGAACCTTCAATTGACTTAATGTTTGCTTGCTGAGATAATCTTGGTATGGATCAAAATGCTCAACAATCCCAACAATCAATAACTCCTCAACCTAATACAAATCAAGAGTTTCACCAAGAAATGCCACAACATTCCTCGATGCCAAAAGTAATGTGGATGATTTTAGGTTTATTAATTATTCTTGGACTCATTGGAGGAGCATATTACTTAGGAGCAAAAAGTAAACAAGCGAATATTTCAGCGACAGAAATGAAAACATCACCGTCAGTTGTAAAAGCTTCTCCTACACCAAAGTCTCAAGTAGGCTGGAAAACATATGCTGATAAGCAATATGGATTTTCATTTCAATATCCTTCCAACTGGTCGTTTGGTTTTGTAAATACACAAAACAATTCAACAATATATTCTAATAGCTACTTGGTACAGTTTGTTATCAAAAATCCAAATGATTCAAGCAAACCTCCTTTAAATATGGGTGTAGAAATTCATAACAATGTTCAAAATTGGACTTTAAATCAGTGGGTTACCAAGGCAGAGACAGGTCACGACTCTCTTCCTCAACAGCAGGCAGTAGTAGGTAAATACCAGGGAGTACAAACTCAAATTCCACCAGATGCAGTAGATTATTTGTTAATCATTCCTATACCTAACACTCAACTACCAAATGCTTTGTATAGAATTTATCTTTATGGACTTGGTGGAGAGGGAACAGGAACTGTATATAATCAAACTGACCCATTTGTCCAACAATCACTTAACGATTTAAATAAAGTTCTTTCTACCTTTAGCTTTCCAATGCAAAATACCATGCAAACAGCTGTTTGGAAAACATATAACAACTCAGATATTCCATTTTCTATTCAATATCCTCAGACATGGGGATATTTAGAGCAAAATGATCAAACTACTGGAAAAGTATATGCAGTGCAATTTGATGGAGATCCTAAAGTGCAAAATAATATTCGATTAATTTGGGGTAATGGAGTTGGTGGCGGTGGTTTAAATTGCATATCGCATCCAACAGTTCAGTTGAAAAATATGACTATACAAGCTTGCGAATATACAATGGATGATGGGTCTGATGCAATGGATATAGAAAAACAGATAAAGAGTGGTTTAAATTTTGTCATTAGAACAAATACCTCTCAAGGAGTATCAAAAAATGATATTCTTCAGGTTCTTGCGACTTTATCTATAGGACAATAATCTTTGATTAAATATATCTTGAGAAATTGAGATAGTTAAATGTTTGGAGTGTTATTTCTTCGGAGTCAATTCTTCTCATAATCTCTCTACTGCTAGACTGTGAGAGAATATTCAAACTCCCTTCCCAAAGTATTTTTCTATCCAGAATAGCCAATTTCCGATGATGATTGCCCACACAAAGCAAAACTTGAATACCAATTTCTTCACACCACTGTATAGCTTCTTCCGATTGTATTTCATATCCATTAACGTGTTCCTTTGGATCACGGGTAATAATATAGATTTTAACTCCTTTCTTAAGAAGATTTTTAAATACTCGAACAAACGTTTTCATTCGGAATGTGGTAATGAATGGACTTTCGATGATTACTTCGCTTTTGCATCTGTTAAGGTCTTGCAAAAACGTTTGATAAAAGGTTTTCTCATCAAAAAGGGAGGAGCTAAACATTTGCATCCTCCTTGTTACCTTCAATTATTGCTACTTTGCCATTGTAATAGGTAAAACCAAGTTTGGTAAGTTTGTGGTAAGTTTTAAGTAGACTCTCGAAGATTTGGTTCCACCTGTCCCCGCTATAGCTCACCCTGTATAATGTTTATATTTCTGTTTTGTTACGTTTACATAATACTAAGGCTGACTAAAGTCATTGGTTAGTAATTCCCTATGGAAGACTTCTGCCAGAACTCCAATAATCATCCTAGAGTTTGCATTTGTGAATAAACTATGATAGGATACCCTCATGGCATTTTCAGAGGGAGTTACGAGAGCATTAGATAAAATTCCGGCGTTAGATAGGGTACGTTTTAGAACGTTGTCTCAACTTGAGGAATTTACAAGGCGCCAACTTAAGCAAGGCAAGGCTTTGTCTGTTACCTCTCGTCTGGACTACAGAATGTCTGAAGAAAATCAGACAGAACACGCATGTATGCGCCTCGATTGGATGGTATACACAGAAGTTAATTTAGGGAAAAGAATAGTTAAAGTTGCGGAATCACAATATTATAGAAGAAATCAGCGTGGATTTTTGGATGCATTTTTAAGAAGAGATGGTGAAAAATTGGCTTTGGTTATGGGAAATCATCCAGCCCAACTTCAGGCCGAAGCAGAAATATGGCCCCGAACAGAAGCAAAACTGGTGGGAATGATGACAAGACTAGAGAATGAGGCTCCACACGAGGGTTTACTCAAGGGTACAATCACAAATAGCAGTAGAAGACAGGTTTACACAGTGTAATTTGCCGTAGCTTTTTCTATCGATCCCTTTTCTTCCATTCTTCTTTTCGCATCTCACTGAGAGAAAAATAACTTTATAGTATTTCCTTTGGTTTTACCTACGACTTCCTTTCTTGCATTTATTTTTGGAAGTGATATAGTACTTCCAGATATGCTACGTGCAGAAAGATATCTTGTTGTCAGACCAAAGCCTAAAATTTTTGATAAGGATTTGGTTGATCTAAAACACCAACCCGGCAAGGAAAATTTGAATAAAAAAGAACTCATCCGTGAAATCACTGTTGTTATTCCCCGGGGAAGAGATTGGCTAACAAGACCGATACAAGATGGAGAAATCCAAGCAATTTCAAGTGCTGCTCAAAAATTTCATCTTCGCCCCGACCAACTGCAAGTTACTGTTGCAAAAGCCGAGAAAAATGGAGAAGTAAAACGGCATACCATTATCCCCAAAAGGCGATGGGTAAAACGAGTAGAACAACTCCCCCAACCCATATCACCTGAGGAAGTTGCCCGGTTCTCAACCGCAGAAGGACGAGTACAACGCCTGTATGACAGGTTTTTCCCGGGACAATTTGTAGTTACCGATAAAGGACTACATTTTAAGCAATTATCCGAAACAATTTCCCCTAAACATATTGCCGATTGGATGGGATTTCATGCAAAAGAACTTCGAGAACATCCTATGCAAACAGTTGCCCGGGCAGAAGACGCAATTTCCTATTATTTTGTTCGCCTAATTGCAGGAGATCCTTTGATGCTTGTTAAAGAAAAAGAAGCGAAAGGGCTTCATCCAAAAAAGGATGGGTTTCAGGCCAGAGGCATGATTAAGGACGCACTGCATTTTGCGACCTACAAAGAGAAGCCCGCGCATCATGTTGGTACTATTGGACGAGCACGATCTTGGCTACCAACAATTCACTACAAAGGCTTGCATGGGAAAAATCATCGATTATCAATTGATGCACTCTTTGACATACCAGGACTTGTCGGCACCTCGCTTAATGCACTAATACATGGAAGAAGGATTAATGCTCCTGCAGTATATGGTGCAGCGCTCTTTTTAGATACACGTGAATTTCCGACCCCAGGCATTGACGGCCCAAGCATCAAACCGTATCTTCAGCTTAACGAATGGGCACACGCAATCGCATTTACCCAACACATGAGAAACTCACTCCTTACGCAGCCAACAACCGAAGCACAACAGGAAAATGCGGATACATATTATAAACAACTGCGTACGCTAATGAAAACACATGCGTACGAATTTTCAAATATGGAAAAAACGTCACGAAAGCTTGTTGAGCTGGGGACAGGACGAAAAGTGGGAAAGAATGAGACCACACTGATCCCTTCTGTTGAATCTATTTTGCAAATGTCTGCACTCGACCCCCAAGAACAAGACATGCTAATTGTCGCGAGACAAGTGAGAGAAAGTATGATTGCTGTTGAAGAACGCGCAAAGGCTGAAAAATCAAATAAGCTTTTCCCAAAGCTCCTACGAAGACTTAAGAGAGAAAAGAGTCCTACGCAGGCACAACCTTCAAATGAGCAAAACGTTCCCGATAGCCCCGCGCATGTCCAACTTCCATTACAAAGTGCAGTTCCGGAGTTTCCAAACGAGTACAAACATGGGGACGATGATAACGACGAGTAAATCTTTCACTCCTTTTAAACTCCATATTATTTCATTTTCCTTTGCTAAATCTTCTACACAAACCTTTTTGTAGCCTGGCATACCAGCAATTTAAATCAACAAATATATGTCCTATAGCTTTACAGCAGAGTGTACGTATGGTACACTTTATTTATGGAAGCATTCAGATTTGCCAAGAGCGAGGTAGAGTTTAAAAAGCAGTTTCCAAACGACGATCGTCCTGATGCCATTAATTGGAGTATAGCTGCGGTACGCATGAGCGAGATTGCCCTCAGGCTTGGCTCAGCACGGCGAGAAACCGCCGCATGGAATGCTGTTTCGAAAAAAAGAGTATTAGATCTTGGATGTGGTAGCTCTGAACGTATCGACGGATTTATTTATGGCCCATATTTAGCTAGACTTCTTTCAGCGCAGGGAGCAATAGTTTTTGGAATCGATTTAGGCAAGCCGTTTCCGGAAGATGCTGAAATCTATACGCATATTAAAACAGATATCATTCCTCTTGTGATGACCAAAACACTACATGCTCTTCCCCAAATTTCCGACATGCAATTTGATATCGTGGATGCGGATGCGTTTGTTGGTGAAAATCCCTCCCCGACACTTGTTAGTAAGTTAAAAAGCTTGGGTTACACAGAAAGAGAATTTTCTCAATTACTTCTTCAACAAATCGCAGAAATGACTACTGATGGTGGAATTATTCTTTTTGGAGAGAAGCATTTTAAAAAAAGCGGAAACGCGCTTATCGAATTTGATTCGGAAAATAATTAGACATTATAAACAAAATTCTATCACCTCGTTGTAATAACGGTTTCGGTTGACGGATGCTCAATGGTTATAGGGATAAGCGTTGTACCGATAGTTGAAAAATCAGCCCTTAGATCGGTCGCAATTTTATGCGCCTCCTCGACCGGGAAAACAAACGGAAAATACAGATCCTCTGCTGTTTTTCCATCCAAAGCAAGCCGAACGGTTATTTCTTTAGTGCCATTTTCAGGATTGTCGTCTAGGAAAAATGTTCGCGTGTATCCTCCTCCAAGCATGACTGGTTTTCCGTAATCAATACTTTGCGTTATATGTGTTTGTATATCATAATAGCCGGATTCGTGGAGCGGAACATAACCGTATAACACCTCGTTTTTTGAGAATATGCAGGCTTGATGCCGGTCGACGGGTATTCCATCAATCTGGTCTTTAAATGTAGACAATTTGTCTAAAATCATCGAAATAGCAAGAGCGTATTCTTGGGTACCTTCGCGTATCTCTCCAGTTTTTGAAAATTGCAAAATGCTTTCAATTGGCACTGCTGCATCGGCTCGATTAAATAGTGCCATGGTTTGTATCCATGAAAATTCATTACTTCGTGCGCAATCCGTCGCAAGCTTATTCAGAAATTCTATTGCAATATCTCTTCTTTCAAGTGATTCGCTGGTACCTCTTTTGGAAAGGTTGCTTAATAATGCAACAACCTCCATTGTTTGCGCATGTCCTTCGGGGTATTGCGTTCGGCTGTCCAAAACTCCCGGAATTTGTAATAAATTCCGTACGGCAAACTCTACTGCCGTGACTGCAGATTCTTTTGTAAAAAGCTCTCTCTCGGGCTTGCTGTATGCTTTCTTTGACGGAGGGACATGGAAAAAACCTGATAGATTTTCTCCAGTTTTTTGATAGAGTTCTCCAACGCGATGATCAAGTTGAGCGTCAACAATTCCCACAGATACAAGAGTTCCTGCTTCATTTGAGGTTTCGTCATCAAAAAAATAATTAACAAAAGGGAAATTTGTATCAATACTTACGTCTCGTACGATATAGGAGTCTCTACGGACAGAGGAGGAAGCAACAGTTATTGTCCGATTACTTTTCCCACGTTCTTGGTTAAGGTACAGGCGGCGCTCTTGCTGGACACCATGTACAATAATGCCCTCACTTGGCGTAATCGTTATTTGCTTTTCTTGATGAAGAGCAATTTTTGGGATGAATACTTCTTTACCACCTGCCATGTAAATAGTATAGCAACTTTACTACAGGATTTCAAGATATGGGTGTTTCTGGAGGATATTTTGGTTATTTTTGCGCTTCTGACTGATCAACTGCCCGTCTGGTAGTTGCCCGTAATTGTCCGCAAGCAAAGCCACCGGTTCCATTTTCTGAGTCAATATCGATGCCGCTTCCTTTAAAAGTTTTTATTTCACTTACTCCGTGGTCTCGCAATGTTTTTACAAACAAATCACGAGTCTCCTGATTTGGCGCTCTAAATGGCAATCCGGGAATCGGATTGTATGCAGACATCTTCAGTCTTCGGGCAATTGGCTTTCCGGAAAAGAAACTAGGTTGTTGCAGTAGACTGGCAAGTGCAATTGCATCCTCAACCGAGGCATTGGTGAATGTATCGGTTTCCATAAGGACAACATTAAACTTAACCGGTTGCCCTGTGACTTCCGCATACCGGTCGACGTCGTACATAATCTCTTCGATTGTTCTTTTTCCCGGAATAATCTCTCGGCGTTTTGCATTATTGGCAACGTGAAGACTAAATTGCAATTTGACGGGAATATCGGATTCCGCGAATGCATCGGCAAGCGCATTAATACCCTTGCTGCTTTCACCAATTGTAGAAATAGTAACGCGGTCTATAGGCACATGTTGTTCAAACAAATGCTGGAGCGCTGGGATGACATTTTTATAATTATCCGGTGGTTCTCCATTCCCCATAAGGCCAACAACGTTTGGTAATGCATTGTCTTTATTCCTTAATGAAATTGTTGAGGTAACCTGCGCTTCGATTTCAGTGGAAGTAAGTAGCCGTTCAAATCCTAATTCCGCTTTTGGTACAGCGCAAAATCCACAATTTCTGGTGCACCCTGCAGCAGTCGAAACACAAATGTCGTGCTTGTCTTTTACTCCACTTGCGTTCCCGTTGTCTTTGAAGCTTCCCGTTTCGTAGGTAGCAGGTTTCCCAAGTTTATCATAGCTTCTGAAAACGATTTTGCAGCCTCTGTCGCCATCTGCAAACTCGGTGCTAATGACAAGTGGTGTGGTTGCGCTCCCGCCTTTGTCTACTTTTGTGAGTTGAATTAATGGTCTATTTTCTGCAGGTTGTGCCATAAGAATAGAAAGCATTATCTCATAGTCCATACTATGTGTCAATATAAACATATGGATTTTGTCTATAATTCTGTAAAGGGTTTCTGTTTGCTTTTTATAAAAAGATTATGTATCCTATGGGTTGTTTATGGTAAGACGAGGAGATCATCGAGCAGAAGTTTTTAGAAGCATTGCCCACATGGCTGTGGAGGGGAAGGTTTTTACTGCAAAGAGGCTCCAGGGAATCATAATGGATAAAGGATATGACTGGAGCAGTTTCTCAAGTTTTCGTAGTGCATTCGGAAATGGACAATTTACTGAGCTTACCGGTATACACATGGTGAGAATTGGAAAAAGAGGCGAATTTATTTGGTATGCCCAGGAAGGAAAAGACGCACATCTAAAAAGAGTTACAGATGGAATAACCACCGCACAGCAAGAATTGTGGGAAGATTTAAAAGAAAGAATGCGCAGCAGAGAGAGAATGTACTGATCCCTCAAGTGACCAAAAAAACAGAGTATTCCTATTTTCATTACCAATGAAACCATTTATACTTAAATTATGACATTAGAACGACACATTGTTACCGGAAAGACAGGTCCGGTAGGACCCAAAGATCTGGAAAAATTCCTCCGGAGAATCCCTACGCCAAGTCGCCTCGCGCTCGAGGATTCTCAATACGTGGGGAGCATACAACAAGGTGAAACAGTTGCTGCATTGGTCGAGTCAAAAAACTTACGACACGAAAAAAGTATTAACAACGTAGTTTCTTCGGCAATGCAACTGGGAAAGGGACTATACCTGCATTCGGAACATTTTTCAGTAATGGAAACAACTGCAGGACTTAGAAGAGAGCAAATCGAAAAGGCAGTCATGGAGCAAGATTATTCGGGAACAGAATCTCTTTCGACTGAACGTGAATATTTGGTGCGCTCGGTTGCATTATCAAAAAAGACTGGGAGAGCGATTCTTCGGGAGGTTATTCAAGGCGACAATAGCCTTGACTTTTCCCGAGTAGAACAAACTGTTTTTTTTCATGGACTCGCTATTGCAGACCATATGGATGGGTTTCGCGCAGACTGGATGGAGCAGGTGGCAAAAAATCCATTAGTTGATGAGTTTCTGTCCAAGCACAAAGGTGATCTCAAAGGAGCAAAAGAAGACCTTATTAACCAAAGTAACATTCCTCAAGCATTAAAAGAGCAAGTGAAGGAGCTTAACTACCTGTATCTTGTGTTCCAAAGGGATAAGGCGGGAGAAATCAAAGCAGTTCCCTATCGCACTGCCTTTACAGAGCACTACGATAAAATCGTCTCCTCTTACCAAAAGATGCAACAAGAGATTATGAATCAGCCCCAAACAACAGAGACTGCAAAACTTGCTGAATACCTTGGCAAAATTACCCTAGCGCTTAACTATTCTCTCAATAATCCGGTCGAGCAAAACAGACTTTTTGAGGAAGCGGAGATTGCATGGGTCAATGCAATGAATTCGGACACAAAAATATTTTTACAACACCCAATGGAAGAGGGATATTTTGGAAAACTCGGTGTCGAGGTAGAACCGGAATTTGTCTTAGGAATCGAAAACGCAGAGGAACAAGAGCTTAACCTACGGGCATTACAAACCCAGGAGAGAATGGGTGCATCATTGGAACAACTTTTTCCCGAAGGGACGCCAGGAAGGCAAAGCTTTTTGGAGACAAAAAAGGCAATGGAGCAGTCACGGCTTCGGGTATATGTAGAAATTTCCGGGGGAACGCATATTGAATTCCAGCCTCTTGCTGCCTGCCTTCCCAATCGCGAGGAATCTCGAGAGGCAGGAGTAAATGTGAATGTAAATATGGAGACATATGACCAGCGTGCCGAACATACCAAAGAACTTGTAAAAAAATTATTTGGAGAGAAAAGCGGCGAATTTCAGGAATATTCTGACAATGCCGACAGGTACCGAAGCATGGACGTCGGCGTATTTACGACTGGACATGAAATAGGTCATGTTGCATTCATTAGGAAAGATACGCAAGCACGACTTAATCAAAAGCAATTTGCGCTCATTGAGGAAAACAAAGCAGACCTTATTAGTATTGCGACTGCTCCAGATAATTTAGACCACAATCAAGAGGATATGATACGCTTTGTCAAAGCAATTGCTTTCCGCTCTTTGCGTAATCTTGAACGAGTAAACTCCCAAGAGCTCCAACCCTACATTAATGGTTCTTCGATGTATTTAAGCATGATGGACAGCATGGGAATCCTTACACAATCGGCCGACGGGAAATTGCATTTGGATGTAACCGTAGAAAAGGCCCAACAATTCATTGCCGCATGTCAAGAAAAATTACTCAAAGTGGCAAATTTATACGAAAATGGCAACACGCATACGGAAGGTCATGAAAATGCCGATGACGCAAAACAGTTTATCGATGTAAACTATAAAGGAAGTTTGTTTATCCAGCGGTTAAAGAGCACCTTTGGCCATTGGGACGAGAATATGAAAGATGTAACCATAGTCCATGCCAAAGAAATTTTAAAACGTGCGGTAACCGAAGCCCAATGGCAGCGGGCACAAAGACTTCTTGAAGAAGTTCCACCGGAATCAAGATCAGAGGAGTTTGACTGTGTTCTTTTATCATTTTTTATTCTTACCGGAATTCCCCGTGCTTCAGGAAATGAGAATCAGGCGGCAAATTTTGTCCAAACACTTGGGCTAGCCTACGAAGGACAAGGACTTGTCATTGAGGGGAGTACAAAAAGGGACAGCATTGGCAACGTCTATTTTGATATTCCTGCAACCAGTTCTGAGCTTGACACCCCAAAGACAAATGTTGTCGTTGATACGCATGTAGATATGGTTCCACAGTACTCCGAAAAACAATTCGATCCGGCAATTGCTGGCGTTACTCCGGAAGTGGTAAAACATATGGAAGCAAAGGCACAAGGAGATCCAAATTGGTGGAAAATACAATCCAAAAATAACCGCTCAACCCTTGGCGCAGACAACGGGGCAATGGCGAGTGTTCTCGCGCAATTACCGATTCTTTTGCAAGGCAACCCGCATGGAAAAATTAGGGTACTGTTTACTGTTGGTGAAGAGAGTGGGTTAGATGGCGCAAAAGCGCTTGGGCCGGAGGTATTTGAGGGGTTTAATTTTGTGTGCAACGCAGATGGAGAATCCGAACGATATCCCCTGGCTGGCTCTGCGGCAATTGGAGATACAAAAATTACGCTTGAAGTTGCTCGAGAAGTCGCCCCGAGTCTTGCATATAAAACACTGACTATTACTGGTCCCGGGGGACACTCAGGAGTCACTATTGCCGACCCCCTGCGAAAAAATACAGTTAAACTCGCAGCGCAGATGCTAAAAGACTTCCCGGGCGTCCAGATTGCGAGTTTTGATGCAGATGCGGATCTTCTTAACGCAATTCCCAAGAGCACAACAATAACCGTTGGCATTCCAAAAGGAGACGAAGATCGTTTTGCAAACGCAATTGAACAATTTAAAATCCAACCAAAGATAGAAGCCGCAGTAGAAGACGCACAAGCCCCACAGGACGTATTAACAGCAGAGAGTTCTAAAAAGTTATTAGGACTACTTTCTGAAATTCCACATGGAGTATATAACGCAACCCCCGATGGAATTCAGGTTGATCAGGAATTACTCTCGCCGGATTCGGATGAGACACATACGGAATTTATGCCTGTCCAAACGGCAACAAATTTAGCAAGAATGCGAGCAGACGGGAACAAAATATATATTGATCTCATGAGCAGAAGCCTTTCAAATGACAACCTGGAAGGTATGCGAACCATCATTAGGACTGTTGCACAAAAGTTTACCAATATACCGGTCGAAGAATCTGACCCAGAGCCTGTTTGGGAGCCCGATTCTCATTCATCGATATTTCAACTTCTTGGCAAGATTTACCAAGAGCAAAATCCCAATATGCCTCCCTTGGAGCCGAAAGCAACTCTTGGCGGACTCGAGCTTGGCCCATGGGCAAAAATGGCCAAAGATTTAGGAAGAGAGATGCAAATGATTTCGTTTGGACCGGACATCCATGGCGCACATACCGTTAATGAGTCTGTAAGCGGCCCATCGCTACAGAGACAAATACAGCTTTTAACAGAGCTTCTGTCTCGTATTGCCCAATAGACTTACTTTTGGCAAACCGATTGGTACCGTGCCTCAAGAATTGCCGCGCCGGAATCGTGCTTTTGTGCTAAAACCATATCCATGTTTGCCAGTGCAGCACAGTTATTGAGGTTGATAGCTAGGATTTTTTGGTAGGCTTCTTGCGCTTTGGAGTCCCACCCTGCAATAGTAAAAAAGTACGCAAGATTTTCTAGTGAATATTCTGAATAATTCTTTTTTTCCAAGGTATATGTTTGTTGGCTAATTTCATAAGGTGCAATCAATTTTCTGTTCTTTTGAGCATCTGAAACAAAGATGACAACAGTATCATCCAAATAAACCATGTGCCACTGTGTATTGCGTAGGATATCGGCAATGAATTTTCGTGATACATTTGTTTGCTCGGCAGGGTAATCAAAAATAATGGAGTTAAACTGATATCTATTTGATTGTTTTTGAAAAATAATTGGATCGTTTTGCATTGGGATATACGTATTTTGAAAAAATTCTTTTGGGTATGCTTCGGGTCGCCCGTCAACAAATACTTTTTCCTTAGGATATAGCCGATACACGAGATAGCTTCCTATGCCATAATTATTAAAAATTGGGCCGGAGATATGGTGCGCAATAAAAAAATCAACTGCTTTTTTTGCAGGATCGTCTGTCCCCAAGCCTCCATGTTGCAACGTCCAAACAAATGGAATAAATACGAGAAAAAGGATGAAAAGTGTGAACTCACTACCTATTGTGAGCACCTGTTTTAGAGAGTAAAGTTTGTTGTGGATTTTTTTTACAAAAAATAAAACAGTCGTATTTGCAGATTCCAGAAAAAGGACAAATGTCCCAAAGATAAATAATGGAAAGTTCCTGATTGCCGATACTGAAAGGAATGCGAAGGTTGCAGCCGCAATCCACACAAAAAATTTCTCTTTCTTGAATGAAAAAAACAGAGAGAAACATAAACTGACAATGGCGATTTTAAGAAATAGGATTGAATAAATAATTCTTCCCGGAGACAAACTTTCTATAACGAAAATAGAATTATTTTCTGCAACGGAGAAGCCGTAGTTAGTAAATACCGTAAACGGATATAAGGCTCCGACAACACCGTTTGGGTTTGCGAAACACATCAGAATACTAGCTATAAGCACTCCTGTTATTGCATAGAGGTCGTTTCGTCGCACATGATAAGCATTTGTCAGGATTAGATCTCCGAAGGCACAAGAAATCAAGAAAATTCCCATAATAAAATAAATATGGGAGTTAACCCATAAAAATTGCAACGGGATAAGCAGATATACCCATCGAGTAAAGCGTTTTCTGAAGGTGAGTAAAATCACGATAAAAATCGATAAAAATAAATAGCTGAATACTTCCGGACGAACATATGTACGTTCAAAAAGTATCCGCAAGTACACAAAGGACCCTGCAAACAGCACAACCGGCGTGACCGTTTTCCTCACGTAAAAAAACAACAACCCAAAAGACAACATAACAATAATTGCGGTCACAATGATGAGTGAGTTAATCCCCCACCATTGGGAAAAAAGATAAAATAGGATATCCGGAATAAATTCATGGTGGACAAATGGTGCGGAAGGATAGGTATACGAAAACATGTTGGTGGTTGGGAGTATGCGGTTTTGGATAATTTCACGGCCAAAAACAAGGTGTTCTCCCAAATCGAGAGAAATCTCCGAGGTTTTATGGAAAAACGCGACAAATGTCAGAAGAAAAATTGCTGCCGTAATGCACCAAAAACGAATTGTCCGCATATGTAGGATTACTATTTGTTAAAGTCCTTCTCTTCAATGCTCCCGTCACTTCGAATAATCAACAAAACTCCGGGGAGAGTATAATCAAGCCTATCTTCGAAGATAAATTTTCCCTGCGTTAAGATATGTTTTATGCCCGCAATCACTGCACCGTGCGTACAGATAGCTATCGTCTGCTTGGAATCATCTCCCTCGATTTCCAGTAAAAATTCGATTACCCGCTGTCGAAATGCCTCAAACGACTCATTACTGTAATTTTCTTCCGCAGAATATTCGTTGAGCCTGGAATCTACTTGGAATACCTTTCCCGTCACCGCCGTAATAATTTGTGCCGTTTCGACGCACCGGACAAGCCCCGATGACACATTATAGTCTGTCTGGAGTGTTCTAAAATATTGGGCCATTGCCTCAATGGGTTTTCTTCCCTCTGGCAAAACATGCGCACTCACTATTTCTTCGCCGTAGCCTTTTTTGCTATGGGTTGAAAGTGCGTGTCGAAAAATGTAATAGGTTTTCATAGG
>Ga0068856_100004268_pt1 | contig 14272 bp, 13 predicted proteins | sample KBSCornC62_FD_66595 | JGI IMG/M metagenome (GOLD analysis project Ga0068856, IMG submission 66595) | Corn rhizosphere microbial communities from Kellogg Biological Station, Michigan, USA - KBS Corn C6-2 | ecosystem: Host-associated > Plants > Roots > Rhizosphere > Soil ...
AGCCGCTCGTCCGGCCAGTCCTCGACCTTCTCGTCCAGCGGAACCTGGATATAATAGCGGCTGCGCGTCTCCGAACGCATGGACGCCAGTGCGAAGCCGCGATCATGATTGGCGTAGATCAATTCATGATTGCAGGGCGGCACGTCGGCCAGGATGCCCAGCCAGCCGAAGGGATAGATTTTTTCGAAGGGCTTTCCCACCGACGCCGGAATGGCGGCACGGGAAGGGCCATGAAATCCGTCGCAGCCGCAGATGAACTGCGCATCGATCCGCCGGGTTGCGCCATTTTCGGTAAAGCTGAGATAGGGCGCGTCCCCCTCCAGGTCGTGGAGCGCCACGTCCCCCGCTTCGTAGATCACGTTGAGGCCACGTTCGGGCGCCGCGTCCATCAGGTCACGCGTCAATTCCGTCTGTCCATAGACCATCACCTGCCGGCCGGTGAGCGCGGCGACGTCGATGCGGATGAGGCGTTCGCCATCCGCCAGATGGAAGCCGTCATGCGGCAGCCCCTCCCGGTGCATCCGTTCGCCCAGGCCCAGCCGATCCATCAGATCGGTCGTCGTCCGCTCCAGAACCCCGGCGCGAATGCGTCCAAGCACATAATCCGCCGAGGCCCGCTCCACGACGACGACGTCCAGCCCCTCGGCGCGCAGCAAATGGCCCAGCAAAAGGCCGGCCGGTCCCGCGCCGACAATGGCGACTTGCGTTTTCATGGCGCTGTTCCTCTCATGTCTTGTCCGGCTTCTTCTGGCGCGGACGGGGCTTGCCTGCCATGGCTATGCCAGCATATAGATTGGACGATCCAACAGTTTTTTGGGCGTCATGAACACAGCCGTTCCGACCTTCTACCTCTATGGTGAGCCGCAAAGGGCAGTCGAAGCCGGCTTTGTCCATGTGGAAAGCCTCGACGATCGATCGCGGCCCAGCGAATGGACGATCCAGCCGCACATCCATCGCGATCTCAACCATGTCATCCTGATCTGCGAAGGCGGCGGGGCCATGCGCGCCGACGGTGACACGGTGTCGTTCGATGCCCCCTGTCTGCTGCTCGTCCCCGCCGGGATAATCCACGGCTTTACCTGGCTTCGCGAATCTCTCGGTTGGGTGACGACGATTTCCGACAGCTACCTGCAACATCTCCTCAGCCGCGACGATGATCTTCAACCGCTGTTCCGCGCTCCACATGCGGTCTCGCTGCCGCCAGCCGATTTCGCGGAGGCGGAGGCGGCCATCCAGCGCATGGCGAGGGAACTTGCCTGGTCAGGCCCCGGCCAGCGCGGCGCGGTGGAAGCGCTGCTTCTCGGCCTGCTGGTTCAGGCGCTTCGCCATGCGGCCCCCGGCGATGCTGGTGCCGCCAGCAGCGGCAGGCAGGCCCGGCTCGTGGCCCGCCTGCGCGAACGCATCGAACAGCGCTTTCGGGAACGGGATCCGGTTGCCGCCCATGCCCTCGCGCTCGGCGTCAGCGAAACGACGCTGCGCCAGGCCTGCTCCCATGTCGCGGGCATGTCTCCGGCCGCCATGGTCGATGAACGCGCCCTGCTGGAAGCGCGACGCCTGCTCATCTATTCCAATCTTTCGATCGCGGAAATTGCCTATGCGATCGGCTTTGACGACCCGGCCTATTTCTCCCGCTTCTTCACCCGCCATGTGGGGCGCCCGCCCAGCGACTGGCGAGCCGGTGGAGGCGGGACCAGCCGGTCATCATGAAACGTCCAGAGGTTCGCCTTCCCAGATTTCCGTATCGACCTGCGCCTGGGCGGATTGCGGATAGCGCGGGCCGGAAACTGCGCCTCGGCTGAACAGGGCATCCGCCTGCGCCAGCGCGTCCGCTGATATGGACATGGACAATGTCGCCATATTCTCCGCCAGATGGTCGGGACTGGCGGTCCCCGGAATAGGCAGGACATGGTCCCCACGCGCCAGCAGCCACGCAAGGCTGAGTTGAGATGTCGTGCAGCCCGCCGATCGCGCAATGGCCGCGAGTTTGCCGGCCAGAAGCAGATTGGCCTCGACATGAGGCGACCTGAAACGCGGCAGCGTGGCCCGCAGGTCGGGCGGTTCCACTGCGGAGGGCGGCAGGGACCCCGTCAGCATCCCCCGTCCAAGCGGCGAGAACGCAACAAAGGCGGTTCCCAGCTCCCTGCACGCATCCAGGACCGCAATTTCCGCATTGCGGGTGAGCAGCGAATATTCCGTCTGCATCGCGGCGATCGGGTGCACGGCATGGGCGCGCCGCAATGTCGCCGCCGACATTTCGGACAGGCCGATCGCCCCGATCTTCCCGGCCTCGACCGCCCGCGCCAGGGCGCCGACCGAGTCCTCTATCGGCACCTTGGGGTCCAGCCGGTGCAGATAGTACAGGTCGATATGGTCGGTGTTCAGCCGCCGCAGCGAATCCTCAAGAACACGGCCAATGGCCTCCGGCGATCCATCCAGACCACGTTTCCCGTCGATCTCCGCGAGCACGCACTTGCTGGCCAGGGTGAATTCGGAACGGCGATGCATGATCGCGCGCCCCAGCAATTGCTCATTGGCGCCAAAACCGTAGAGCGCGGCCGTGTCGAAGAATGTGACGCCCAGGTCCAGCGCACGAAGCAACAGGCGCTCGGCATCGGCCGGTTCGGGCTTGGGCAGATAGGCGTGCGACAGGCTCATGCAGCCCAGCCCGATCGCGGACACGCTGGCTGAACCGACCCTGCGCTGCGGCAACTGGACCACGGACCTTCCTCCTTCCTCGGGAGCAGGGACAATGCCCCGCTCCCCGATCATCCTATGCGAGCTGCTTTTCCAGTTCGCCCAGTACGCGATAGCAGTCAAACACCTTGGCGACGCTGGAATTGGGTTCGCGGCCTTCGCGGATCGCGCTGACGAACTCGCGGTCCTGCAATTCGATGCCGTTCATCGACACGGCGACCTTGCTGACGTCGATCGGTTCTTCCTTGCCGTTCACCAGATCGTCGTACCGCGCGATATAGGTGCCATTGTCGCCAATATAGCGGAAGAAGGTGCCGAGCGGCCCGTCATTGTTGAAGCTCAGCGACAGGGTGCAGATCGCGCCGGTTTCGCTCTTGAGCTGGATCGACATGTCCATGGCGATGCCCAGTTCGGGATGGATCGGCCCCTGCATGGCATGGGCATCGACGATCCGCCCGGCCTGATAGGCAAAGAGGTCCACGGTATGCGCGGCGTGATGCCACAGCAGATGGTCGGTCCAGCTGCGCGGCTCGCCCTTGGCATTGATGTTCCTGCGGCGGAAGAAATAGGTCTGGACGTCCATCTGCTGGATGTTCAGCTCGCCCGCGCTGATCAGATTATGGACATATTGGTGCGACGGATTGAAACGGCGGGTATGACCGACCATGCACACCAGGCCAGTTTCCTGCTGCTTCGCGAGCACGGCCTGCGCATCGGCCCAGCTGTCGGCCAGCGGGATTTCGACCTGGACATGCTTGCCCGCATTCATGCAGGCGATCGCCTGGTCCGCATGCATCTGCGTCGGGGTGCACAGGATCACCGCGTCGACATCGTCGCGGGCCAGCGTTTCATCAAGGTTGGTGGTGGCATGGCCGATGCCATATTTGGCGGCGATCGCCTGGGTCGGTTCCAGATTGCGGCCGACCAGCGAGGTGACGGTCACGCCGTCGATATTCCTGAGGCCATCGAGATGCTTTTCGCCGAACGCTCCGGCGCCCGCCAGGGCAATACGCATATCCGTCATTCCTTCTTCACTTGGTTCGTTTCACCCGCTCTCCAGCCGGCGAAAACTCTCATCCATATTCTCGTGCGCGCTGCGAAGCCTGGTGACGGACTCGACATAGGCCGGGTCTCTCGTATCCAGCAGAACGGCGGGCCACTGGGCCTGATGTTCCGCCACCGCCGTCCGAAACCGCGACACCGCCTTGCGGAAGGCGTCGAACTGCGGCGTATCGCAACCTGGCCGGCCCGCGCTCACCAGCGGAATGAGAGCCCCGATCTGCTCTGCCATCCGCCGTCGCAGTCGCACCACTTCCTGCCGCCACCCATCCGTCCCGGCGCTTGAAGCCGCGGCGATCTGCCGGTGAAGGAGCTGTACCTCGGCAAGCACCTGCCCGATGTCGAAGAAACGGCCGGTCACCCGATCGTTCCCACGCAACCCCGTAATGCCTGTGTCATATGACCCTCCCTTGACGCCCGTCTCCCTCTTGCCGGGGATTTTCGGGCGATGTGCCTCATGTCGGAGCGATAGGCGGTCCTCCTTCGCTGCCGGTCATGTCATATCCTTCGCCATTATCCGGCCGCAGCACAAGATGGCCGATCGCGGTGTTGGAACAGGGCACATGATAATGGCGGTGGAGCGCGCGGGTCTTGCTGCCCAACGCGCCGCGCATGATGAGCCACATCACCATCTCGATGCCCTCGCTGCCTGTTTCGCGCAGATATTCGATATGCGGGATGCGGCGCAGATGGTCGCTCTCCCCGATCAGGCCGTCAAGGAAGCGATTGTCCCATTCCCTGTTGATGAGGCCCGCGCGCGCCCCCTGAAGCTGGTGGCTCATGCCGCCCGTGCCCCATATCTGCACGTTCAGGTCCTCGGGGAAGCTCGCCACCGCCCTGGCGATCGCCTCGCCCAGCGCCCAGCAGCGATTGCCCGACGGCGGCGGATAGGTGACGACATTCACCGCCAGCGGAACGACCTTGCACGGCCAGGCGTCGGGCTTGCCGAACATCATGGAAAGCGGGACGGTCAGGCCGTGGTCGACATCCATCTCGTTGATGATGGTCATGTCGAACTCGTCCAGGATCAGGCTCTGGGCGATATGCCAGGCGAGGTCGGGATGCCCCTCCACATCGGGGACGGCGCGCGGCCCCCAACCCTCGTCGGCGGGCTTGTAGCGTTCGCCGCAGCCGATGGCGAAGGTCGGGATGATCTTCATGTCGAAGGCCGACGCATGATCGTTGTAGACCAGGATCACGACGTCGGGTTTCTCCGCCTTCTCCCATTCGCGGGTCCAGTCATAGCCGGCGAAGATGGGCCCGAAATACTCGTCCCGATCCTTGCCGAAATCCGACGCGACGCCCAGCAGCGGCACATGGCTTGATGCGACGCCTGCGGTAATGCGGGCCATCAGCGTTTCTCCTTGATGGACCGAAGCCCTTCGGGGGAGCGGCCCCCTTTGTTCATCATCTCCCGATATTCGGGAAAGCTCATGTCGGTCATCGTGCTGACCGCCTCGGCAAAGGGCAGGCCGTCCGTCGAGAACAGCTTGGACAGGAAATAGATGTTCCCGCCCAGGTCCAGGCACGCATTATAGTCGCGCGCCAGCAACGCCTGCTTCTGCGCCTCGGTCAGCGGCCATTCGTCCATATAGGCGCGCTCGTCCGCCTTGAACCGCTCGCGATTCTCCGCCTTCATCAGGCTCATGGCGAACTGGTTCATGTGATAGCCCTGCCGCGCGCGCTTCGCGGTAAAGACGCGCGTGCCCGGAATATCCTCGAACTCAGCGAGATATTCATGAATGTCCTGATGCGCGGGGCGTTCGGTCGTCATAGTCCCCGCTCCCTCAGCATCGCGTCCAGCCGCGGGAAGACGCGGCGGGCATTGCCCTCGAAGATGGCGTGCTTTTCCTCCGCGCTGATGTCGAGCGCGTCGACATAGCGCTTGGTGTCGTCGAAATAATGACCTGTGGTCGGGTCGATCCCGCGCACGGCACCGACCATTTCGGATCCGAACAGGATATTCTTGTTGTCGATCACATCTGCCAGCAGGTCGATGCCCGGCTGGTGATAGACGCAGGTGTCGAAGAAGATGTTGTTCATCAGATGCGTGTCGAGGCTGGGCTTCTTGAGCATGTCGGCCAGCCCGCGATAGCGCCCCCAATGATAGGGCACGGCGCCCCCGCCATGCGGAATGATGAAGCGGAGGGTGGGGAAATCAGCGAACAGGTCTCCCTCCAGCAACTGCATGAAGGCGATCGTGTCGGCCGCGATATAATAGCCGCCGGTCGCATGCATCGCCGGGTTGCAGCTCCCCGAAACATGGATCATCGCCGGCACGTCCAGCTCCACCATCTTCTCGTAGAACGGGTACCAGTAACGGTCGGTGAGCGGCGGATGCCGGAAATGCCCGCCGCCCGGATCGGGATTGAGGTTGCAGCCGATGAAGCCCATGTCGACGCAACGTTCCAGTTCCGCGATGCTGTTCGCCATGTCGGCCTGCGGCGACTGCGGCAACATGCACACGCCGGCAAATGTGTCGGGGAACATGGCCACGACCCTGGCGATCAGGTCGTTGCAGCGGATCGCCCATTCCCTGGCGACTTCCGCATCCCCGAAATGGGGCGCCATGGCCGATGCGCGGGGCGAGAATATGGTCAGGTCAGCGCCGCGTTCCCTGATCAGGCGCAGCTGGTTGGATTGGATGGTGTCGCGGATCTCGTCGTCGGAAATTTCCGGATAGGCGGGGGCGGGCACGCCTGCCTTGTACGCCGCCTTCTGTTCCTCGCGCCAGGCGTCATGCCCCTTGGGCAATACGGTATAATGGCCGTGACAGTCGATGATCAGGCTCATGCGGCATCCGCCTTTCGTGCATTTGATTGAATGATCTGGCTGATCTTCGCGCCCAGCCCCTTGCCCGGCGCTTTCACGCCCAGCACGCCGATCGCGTGCTGCCGTTCCACCGTGCCCCGGCTCATCGCGGCGCCGGTGCCCAGCCCGTCGAGCGTGCGGACCACCTCTTCCATTTCGGCGGCGCGGCGCAGGCCATGGATCATCATGCGGTCCAGATTATAATCCGCCCGGTCGCCCCATGATTGCGCCTTGTCGCTGGCGTCCAGGGAAGCGAGCACTTCCTCGCGCACGCCCGCTGCCTCGGCCGCCAGCACGCATTCGGCGGTCAGCGCCTCCAGCCCCTTCACCATGACGGATCGGATCATCTTGATGGAGGAAGCGCGGCCGACGTTTTCGCCGACGACATTGATGTTCAAAAAGCCAAGGGCCGCCAGCCGGGACTCAGCCTGCGCGGCCATGGACCCGCTCAGCAGCAGCGGAACGGACAGGCGCGCCGGGTTGACCGGCGCCATCACCGCCACGTCGACATAATGGCCGCCCGCCGCCTCGACCAGGCGCGCGGCCTGCTCCTTCGTCTGGGGGGCGACGCTGTTCATGTCGCAATAGATCGATCCGGCGCGCAGCCATGCCGCCGCCGCCTCCGCCACGGCCAGCGCCTGGTCCGCGGTCACCAGCGACATCACCAGATCGGCGCCGGACAAGGCCTGCTCCAGCAACGGCGCACATGTCACGCCGGCTGCGGCATAGGCCTCCCGCATCGCCTGCGCGTCGGCGGGATCATCTGTCTTGCGGTCAAACACATGGGCGCGCGCGCCCCATTTGCCTGCCCCGGCAAAGGTGGACCCTGCCTCGCCAAATCCGATCAGACCCAGTTCCTGCTCCATGCAGCGGGGCATGGCGCATAGCCCGGCGGTCCGCCAATCGAATCCATGCGCCCCTTATAAGAATTTACGAATATATGTTCTCGGCCTCGGTTTCCACGGCATCCAGGAAGCGGGCCTGCAGGCGCGTCGGACGCCAGCCCGCCCGAATGGTGACGCCGATGGTCCGGCTGACCGAACCGGGTGCCGGACCGATGCCGGCGACAATCCCCACCTCCAGTTCCAGCGCGAGTTGGTCGACCGACAGCAGCGTTAGATAATCGCCGCCCAGCAGCAACTGCCGAATCGTCATCACCGAACCGCACTCGATCGGCACGGCCGGCAACGCTCCGCCCAGCGCGGCGAACATGCGTTGCCACAATTGCCGCAGCGGTGCGCCCTCGGGCGGCAATATCCAGGGAAAACGGCGCAGGTCATCGGGGGTCCACCCGCCTGCCAGCGGATGTCCCGCCCGCCCGATGATGATCGGCCGATCCTCGAACAGCGGCCTTTGCACCAGATCCTGCCCGATCGAAGGGTCGCGCAGCGCGCCGATCATCATGTCGATCTCTCCGTCGCGCAACGGCCCGACAAGCTCCGCATGGGAGCCTTCATGGACGCTGATGTCGACATGCGGGAAGCTTGCGCGGAAACTCGCGATCGCGGCTGGCAGAAGGCGCGCGCGCGACAGCGGCATGGCGCCGACGATGATCCGCCCGCCTTCCTGCCCGCCTATGTCGGCCATGTCTTCCAGCCCGGACCGCAGCTCCGCCAGCGCCAGCCGCAACCGTCGCGCCAGCGCCGCGCCCTGCCGCGTCAGCACCAGCCCTCGACCCCGCCGCTCGGCCAGCCTGTAACCCATGGCCAGGCCCAGATCGCTTACCGCCCGGTGCAGCGAAGGTTCGGTCACGCCCGCTTCGGCCGCCGCCGCCGGGTAGCTGCCCGCCCGCGCCAGCGTCACGAATGCGCGGATCTGCGCCGCCGTGACCCGGCTGCTGCCGATCAGGCGCAATGCCGCGTCCACGCGCGGCGCCAGCGCCAGCGCCGCCTCGGTCGGGGCCATGCCGCCCGGCTGCCGTTCGAACAGCGGCAGTCCCAGTTGCGCCTCCAGCTTCGCGATGCCCTGGGTCACGGCGGGCTGCGTCAGATTGACCGCGCGGGCGCCCAGCGAGACGCTCCCCCGCTCGACGACGGCGGCCATGGCCGCAAGATGACGAATATTGAACTGGTCAGGAGCCATGGCGGATAATTAGCAAAAATTTATGGCCGGCGCATAGATCGGATTTGTCCCCATTCACCGCCTCGTTCATGGAAATGCGAATTGCATTGCATGGGGAGCAGGATCATGTCCGGCGTCGTTGTCCAGAATATCGAGCGGGCGGACCTCTCCGTCATTGACGGCCTCGCCCGATGCGGCGTCGCCACCGTGCACGAGGCGCAGGGCCGCACCGGCCTGCTGGCACCCTATATGCGCCCCATCTACCCCGGCGCGCGGATCGCGGGCAGCGCGGTCACCATTTCGGCACCGCCGGGCGACAACTGGATGGTCCATGTCGCCATCGAGCAGTTGAAGGAAGGCGACGTCCTCCTCCTCGCGCCCACCAGTCCCTGTACCGACGGCTATTTCGGCGATCTCCTCGCAACCTCGGCACTGGCTCGGGGTTGCCGCGGGCTGATCATCGACGCCGGGGTGCGCGACGTGCGCGATCTGAAGCAGATGGACTTCCCCGTCTGGTCGAAGGCGGTACACGCCCAGGGCACGATCAAGGCGACGCTCGGCAGCGTGAACGTGCCCGTCGTCTGCGCCAACGCCCTGGTCAATCCGGGCGATGTCGTGATCGCGGACGACGACGGCGTCTGCATCGTGCCGCGCGCGAATGCCGCAGCGGTGCTGGAAAAGGCGCAGGCGCGCGAGGCGGCGGAGGAGGCGAAGCGCGTGCGGCTGGCGGCCGGGGAACTGGGTCTCGACATCTACAACATGCGGCCGCGCCTGGAAGAAATGGGGCTGAAATATGTCTGATCCCCATCGCTCCGCCCGCGTGATGTGGATGCGCGGCGGCACGTCCAAGGGCGGCTATTTCCTGAGCGAAGACCTGCCCACCGACGTCGCCGCGCGCGACGCCTTCCTGTTGCGGATCATGGGTTCGCCCGACCCGCGCCAGATCGACGGCATGGGCGGCGCCGATCCGCTGACCAGCAAGGTTGCGGTGGTGAAGAAGTCGGAGCGGGAGGGTGTCGACGTCGATTACCTCTTCCTTCAGGTCTTCGTGGACCAGGCCATCGTCAGCGACGCGCAGAATTGCGGCAACATCCTTGCGGGCGTCGGCCCCTTCGCCATCGAGCGCGGTCTCGTCGACGCGCTGGACGATGAAACCCGCGTCGCCATATTCATGGAGAATACGGGGCAGATCGCCATTGCCACGGTGAGCACGCCCGGCGGCAAGCCGTGCTATGACGGTGCAGCCAGGATCGACGGCGTGCCCGGCTCCGCAGCGCCCGTCCCGCTGGAGTTTCGCGACACGGCCGGCTCATCCTGCGGCGCGCTGCTACCCACCGGCAATGCCTTCGATGTGGTGGAGGGCGTGCGCGTCACATTGATCGACAACGGCATGCCCTGCGTCGTGATGAAGGCGCAGGACGCCGGCATCAGCGGCTATGAGGACCGCGAGACGCTGGACAATGACGCCGCGCTCAAATCACGGATAGAGGCGATCCGCCTGGCCGTGGGCGAACGGATGAACCTGGGCGACGTCCGGGAAAAATCGGTCCCCAAGATGATGCTCGTCGCGCCGCCCCGCAGCGGTGGCGCAGTCACGGTGCGCAGCTTCATCCCGCATCGCGCCCATGCCTCGATCGGCGTGTTGGGCGCGGTCAGCGTTGCCACGGCCTGCCTGATAGAGGGTTCTCCTGCCGCCGAGGTTGCAAGCGTTCCTTCCGGCCCGCGCAAGATATTGTCGGTCGAACATCCGACCGGCGAAACCACCTGCGTGATGGAACTGGACGAAAGCGGCGCCGTCACCAGCGCGGCCATGCTGCGCACCGCTCGCAAGTTGATGGATGGAGAAGTTTTCGCATGAGCGCCCCAGAAAGCAACCGGATCGTTTCCTGGCACGCAAACCCCTCTGTCCCCAGCTTCATCCCGCCGGCGGGGGCGGTCGACGCGCATTGCCATGTCTTCGGCCCGATGGCGCAGTTCCCCTTCAGTCCCAAGGCCAAATATCTTCCTGAAGATGCCGGCCCGGACATGCTGTTCGCGCTGCGCGACCGGCTGGGTTTCGCGCGCAACGTCATCGTACAGGCAAGCTGCCATGGCACCGACAACAGCGCGACCCTGAACGGCATCGCAAGGTCGGCCGGCATGGCGCGCGGCGTCGCCGTGGTCGATCCCGCCATCACCGACGCCGAACTCGAACGACTGCACGAAGGCGGTATGCGGGGCGTGCGCTTCAATTTCCTCAAGCGGCTGGTCGACGACGCGCCCAAGGACAAGTTCCTGGAAATCGCAAAGCGTATCCAGTCGCTCGGCTGGCATGTGGTGGTCTATTTCGAAGCGGACATATTGGAGGAAATGCGTCCTTTCCTGGACGCGATTCCGACCCTGATCGTGATCGATCATATGGGACGGCCCGACGTCAGCCAGGGCCCGGACGGCATGGACATGAAGGCGTTCCGCCGCCTGCTCGACAGTCGTGATGATATATGGACCAAGGTGACCTGCCCTGACCGGCTCGATCCCAAGGGCGCGCCCTGGGACGATTTTGCCCGCTCCGTCGCGCCGCTGGTGGCGGACTATCAGGATCGGGTGCTGTGGGGCACCGACTGGCCGCATCCCAATATGGAAAAGGCCATTCCCGACGATGGCGCGCTGGTCGACATGATCCCCCGCATAGCCCCGACCGTAGAGTTGCAGCGCAAGCTGCTCGTCGACAATCCCATGCGCCTTTACTGGCCGGAAGGCTGACGGCGATTTTCCCGGTCAGGCCGGGTGGTTTGATTGCGGTCTCGGCTTGCGGAGGATCAGATGTTCGCGGCTCTTACGGCTCGTAATCGCGGCATGGGAAGATCGCCATCGGCTGTTTGCGATATCCAGTCGATGAACCCGCCGATGCGTTTCGCGACCTTTGCGCCGTGGCCCTGGTGAATATCGGCAAGCCGATGGGCCAGATATGGGTTGGAAAAGCGATCAAGCGTCGTTGCGACATAGTCCCTGGCCTCATCACCCATTCCGTGCCGTGCGAAGCCGGGGATCACTTCGTCGTTGAAAACATCGCGTAGCGCAGCGGCTTCGTCCGGGTCGTGCATGGCATCGAGCACCGTCATCTCCCGCCGGGCGCCTGCTCGCGCCCAACGGTCGGCAAGCCAGCTATGGCCGAGATTCAGAATGTGTAACTTCAGGCGTTCGAACCGTTCCAGTTCATCGGTGATCACGATTGCGGGATGGCTGAAGGGCAGGGCAAGGCCAGGCCGGCTCCCGATCGCCCATAATGCATAGGGTTCGGCAATCGCGCCCAGCGGTTCCAGCGGCTCGCTGACGATGCGGTCGACGAGCGTATCGGGCCAAAGGCAATCTGCATCGAGCCACCGAAGAAAATCGGCAGGCAAAGCCGATGCGCGGGCCAGTTCGGCCACAGAGCGATGCAGCGCCTGGCCATTCGACGGAACCAGTTCGCAAGGCAGGATGGTGATGCCCCCCATAGCAGCGGCCCAGCGGCGGTACAGCAGTGCCAGCAGCAGCAGGGCAAAACCGCCGCGAGGCGGTTCATCGCCCACCAGGGCGGTCGCAGCGGTTTCGGCGTCGCCCGGCACAACATAGCCGCTGTCGCCGGTGTTCGAGACTACATGTGTCGCTTTGGTTGTGAAAAGGTCGCGGATTTTCGTCCAATCCGTCGCAACTGCATAGCCCGCAACCACACTGCGCACCCGCGTCGTACCCTCGACCGGGCTACCGTCGATCAGCCCGCGTATGATCACGTCGAAACCGGCCGGGTCGCCAAAGGCCGTGACGCGGCTGGTGCGGGCAGCGTCGCGCGTGGTCTTGACCACGACAATGGGGGGCACGTCCGCGCCGGCGAGGCGCGCTTCATGCGCGAACAGGTCGACATGCGCCTGCAGGAATCGGCTTGTTCCAAACTGGATGATCACGCCGTCTCATTGCATGAAAGAAAATGAAATAACATATATAAAAATAGACGTGAGATTCTTCAGCCTGAAAAGGAGGGGATGGAAAGACGTCATACATAACTACTCATACATAAAATTGTTCCTCGGCGAATTATCACGCCTTTGACCAGGGCGGCTTGTGAATCTGGCTTACGCATTATCGCTCCGACAAGACAGGATAAACCTTGTGTCGGTTAAGGTGAGCGCATCCATGGAAAATCCGAACCCGGCAACAGCGCATGGTCATCGAGCGCTTGCCTTCTTCAATATTGTATGACTAATAAGTATGTCTTGATCGAACGCGGTCTTTGGATCGCGCTTGAATGGGCAGCGCGGTGGAAGCCAGCCATCGGCATTGTTCTGGCAATGGATTCCGTCGCGCGACGATCGATAATCAAAAGGGGTGAAGGAATGCTGCGTTCGCTTTATTGGGCCAGTGCCGGATTGGCCATGATCGCCGCAGGGCCGGCATTCGCGGACGATCTTGCCGCAACCGGCGGATGGAGCGCCAATACCAAGGGTCAGGCTGCAACCCCACCGATGGGCTGGAACAGCTGGAACGCTTTTCATGGCGACATTGACGAGGAAAAGGTTCTCGCATCGGCGAACGTCATCGTTAACAGCGGACTTGCCGCCAAGGGCTTCAAGAGCATCAATATCGACGACGGCTGGTGGTTGAAGCGCGATATGGCGACAGGTCGCGTGATAATCCGCACAAAGACATTCCCGTCGGCGGCGATGCCGGACGGCTCCACCAGCTTCAGGCCGTTGACCGACCGGCTGCACGCAATGGGACTTCGGGCGGGGATTTATTCGGATATCGGGCGCAACACCTGCGGGCAGGTCTTTGGCAACGGTTCGAGCACGAACCCGGAGGGGTCTGTGGCCGAGCGCGAAGTCGGGCTTTACGGCCATGTGGATCAGGACATCGGGATCTTCTTCAAGGAATGGGGTTTCGACTACATCAAGGTCGATGGTTGCGGCATCCGCGCCCTGCCGGCTTCCAGTCCGTTGGTGAAGAACGGCACCTATCGCGCCTTTCCGCCCTTGATCGACTTCGATTCCATCCAGCGCACCGATGTCAAGGCGGTCCGCGGGTTGTTCGAGGAGGTTGCGCAGGCGCTGGACCGGCATAATCCGGACGGGCAATATACCTTCTCGCTGTGCATCTGGGGATCGGCGGACGTCCGCAGCTGGGCCGCCAAGGTCGGCAACCTGTCGCGAACGAGCGAGGATATCACCCCCCAGTGGAGCCGTATGCTTCACAACATGGACACGGCGGCGCGGCGCGAGCTTTATGCGCACCCTGGGTCTTGGAACGATCCCGACATGCTGTTTATCGGCAGCGGCGAGTTCGACGCCGCCCATATGACCGAAGCGCGCAGCCATTTCAGCATGTGGGCCATGCTCAACGCACCGCTGATCATCGGATTCGATCTTCGCAAGGCCAATGCCGAACAGCTTGCCGTCCTGGGCAACAGCGCGATCATCGCGCTCAACCAGGATCCTGGCGGGCATCAGGCCGTCCTGGCTTATGATTCCAACGATCTGCAAATCTACGTCAAGACGCTGGCGAACGGAGACAAGGCGGTTGCCCTCCTCAATCGGACCAGCGCCCCGATCGAAGCGGACCTGACGGCTGCACAGCTTAAGCTGGCCTCCGACGCGCAGATCGGCATGACCGATCTGTGGAGCGGCAAGACCAT
>Ga0068856_100004269_pt1 | contig 14270 bp, 13 predicted proteins | sample KBSCornC62_FD_66595 | JGI IMG/M metagenome (GOLD analysis project Ga0068856, IMG submission 66595) | Corn rhizosphere microbial communities from Kellogg Biological Station, Michigan, USA - KBS Corn C6-2 | ecosystem: Host-associated > Plants > Roots > Rhizosphere > Soil ...
CACCAAGCTCGGCATCGGCCCGGGTAGCCCGCGCAAGCGCCGGGAGCTTTTCTTCGAGCACCCCACGCAACGGGTCGCCGGCCTTCTGCGGATTGCCGTAGCCGATCACCGAGATCCTCGCGCCGCCACCGCCGGAGTCAATGCTGAGGGCGAAGGAGGCGGTGCGTCGCAGATCGGTAGGCGCCTGGTCGATCGCCGCGAGGGTGAAGTAGCCGGATTCGAAGACCGGCGTCAGCTTCACGGTCTGCTTGGCCTGCTTGCCGAGGCGGTTGGTCTTACTCCGGAAGACGAGTACGCCGGAGAGCATCCTGCTCACCCCGCCGCCCAGTCGGTCGACGCCGCCGACCCCCGAGACGAGGCCGTCTTGGAGTTCGCCTGCGCCCCCCTGGAGCCGGTCGAGGCCGGCGACGAGTCGCCCGCTGCCGTCGCTCAGCAGGCCGATCCCGTTGCTCAGTTCGCCGCCGCCTTCGGTGAGGTTCTCGAAACCGTTCAGCAGCCGCAGGGAACCGTGATCGAGCTGCTGGAGTCCGTCCTCAAGTCGTCCTGCCCCCGCCTGTAGCCGATCCAACCCGGTGGCGAGTGCGCGGCTCTGTTCGAGCAGCGAGCCGACTCCTTCCGCTGCCAGGCGCGTGCTTTCGCCGGCGCTCGCCAGCGCCGGGTCAAGGCCTTCGTAGCCGGCGCGGAAGCTTGCTCCGCTGCGCGGATCGCGGCCGCTGACTGCGGTTAGCGCCCCGGCGAAGGCACCATAGGCAGTTTCGTATTCGGGATCGAGCTTCGTCTCTGAGCTCATCCGGTCAAGCGCCGCCAGGCCCTGTTCGAGTCCACGCTGCGTCGCCTCTGCCGGCTGGCGCAGTTCGGAGAGGGAAGCCGCCTGCGCATAGAGCTGTTCGCGCATCGCTTCGATCTGGGGCAGGCTTTCGGTCAGGCCCGGAAGGGCGGTGGCGAGCCCCGCTTCGATCCGCCCCGCCCCCTTCCAAGCGCGCTTCGAGCCCGCCGCCAGCGCAGCCACCGCGTCCTCGGCCCGCGCCACCCCCGAGTGCAGCTTCACAGCACCCCGACCAGCCCCGTCGAGCGCGGCCTGAAGCCGTTCCGCCGCCGAAGCGGCGGCTTCGTCGCCCGATTCCAAAGCGCCCGCCGCTTCGGCGGCGGTACCGAGCGCGTCACGTATCTGGCCGACACCGGTGCCGATGCGGGACAGCCCGTGCGCCAGTTCGTTCTGGTTGCGTAACCCTTCGTTGAGGAAGCTGCGAGTCCTCGCGAGCTGATCGCCGACCTTCTGCAGCGGCCGCGTCCGCCGCAGGATCGAGCCGGGGCCGAGCACCGCAGCTACGTCATGGCGCTGCGCCAGTTCGTTCTGGAAGCGGTTGATAGCCACCATCCGCGAGCGCTCGGTCAGCGAGCCGTCGTTCGTGGTGATGCCGATTTCATAGGGAGCGATCCAGCCCCCGCCGAGCGCCTTTTTCACCGCCACGTAGTCTTCGCGCTGCGGGCTGTGTTCCGGCAACCCCCGCGGATCAGGTGGGCCCGTCTCCAGCGCCGTCGCGTTGGTGGAGAGGAAGAGGACGAAGATCAGGACCACCGCCACCGCCACCGCCGGGTGGCGCAGGACCGCCACCGCGAGACCGCCGACTCGGCCGCGCTTGCGTACGTCGCCGAAGGTCCAGCGGTCGACGTTGGCGCCGAGCAGAGCGAGCGTCGCGGGGAGCGCGGTGAGCGCACTGAAGACGCTGATGACGACGGCGGCGATCAGACCGAAGCCAACGCCGACCAGGAGCGAGCCGGGAACGACGAAGATCGCCGCGGTCATCGCCACCACCAGGGCGACGCCGGCGGAGAGGATCGTGTGGCCGGTCTTCCGCGCCGCCACCAGCGAGGCTTCACGGGGCGCATCGCCGGCCGCAAGCTGCTCGCGGAAGCGCGAGACCATCAACAGCGCGTAGTCGACGCCGAGGGCGAGGCCCATCATCGAAGCGATGTTCAGAGCCAGGGCATCGAGCCCGAAGAAGCCGTTGATCAACGACAAGGCGCCTTTGGCGGCGGCGATGGTCGAAAGGCCGACGAACAACGGCAGGATCGCCGCGACCGGGCTCCTGAAGACGGCGAGGAGGATCAGGATCAGCAGCGGCACCGCAATCAACTCCGCCTTCTTGATCGCCTCGACCGTGCCGTCGTGGATGCCGGCAGCGATGTCGGGGTAGCCGCTGACGTGCGCTTCTACCGGGCCATGCACCAGACCCTTGGAGATCTTCCGGATGCGCGGCGAGACTTCCTTGGAAACGAAGTCGAAGCTGCCGCGCGAGCGGATCACGATCAGGGCCGAGTGCGGCGTCGGACGCAGGCTGTCGTTGGCCCCGATCCACGGGGCGATCAGATTGACCCCGTCTAGTTTTTCCAGGCGGCGAGTGAGTACTTCGCCCTGATGGTCAACGGCTCGCCGCGGCCCCTCTAGGAGGACGATCTCGTCGAAGGTCTGGCCGAACTTCGGTTCCAGGTCTTCCACCGTGCGGTCCGTGGTGGTACCCGGGATCAGCAGGTCCTTGCGGTGCAGTTCGGACTCGATGTGCATGCCGAGGATGGCGAGCACCCCGATCAGGACCGCCCAGACGGCGAGCGTCGTCCGCGGCCGGCTAACCGCCATTGCGGGGAGGCCGGGCCGCCTCATGCGACCCGCAAGCGCGCCCGGCGGTGGCCGGCGTTCATCTCGCGCTCCACGTCGCGGGCGTACTCGAACTGCCCGACCCGCATTAGCCGCGACCCTGGGCAGGCGCCGGCGCCGCGGTCAACGTCCGGCAGGGCGTAGTCGCCGATCAGCGCCCTCGCCGCCCACGCGGCCTGAAGCTCGGCAATGGCGGTGGGCGAGCCGGCGACCGGTTCGACCAGGCCAAAAAAGGCGAGATCGGGCGAGGCGAAGACGCCGAGAAGAGGTTCCGTCGCCCGCTCGGATGCAGGAGGCAGGAAGGGAAAGCGGGGTCGGCTCCCGCACCAGACGATCAGGTCGACGCTAGCGGCGCTGCCGTCGGCGAAGTGGACGAGTTCGCCGTCGAGCCTGGTCAGCGCCGCCCTGACGTCTACCCGCCCATGCAGCAGCCGCTCCAGTAACTGCGGCGCCGGCAGCATTCTCGCCTCCGCAGGCGGCACGTCCCGCCTCACCAGGCCGTATAGCTCGGGTGGGGCGATGACGCTGTGCAACGCCTCGAGCGCCCGCCGCCGCAGGCGACGCGAAAGCGGGGCCGAAAGACCGCCCCAGCTAACGGCCTTTCCGCGCAGGTAGTCGAGACCGGGGACCGAATCGAGGGGACGACCGGCAGCGATCTGGGGCAGCAGGTAAAGGGGGCGATTGAGCGAGAGCAGGGTCGAGCGCGCCACATAACTCGCCTCGGTAGCCAGCTCGCAGGCCTCGGAGCCCTCACCGACGACCAAGATGTCCCGCTCGGCCAGCTCCTCGCGCCGCGGCGGGGGACTGCCCTCGCGCTGCTCGCCGGCGAAATCGCCAGGCACGGCTCTTCGCAGCGGGCGACCGCGCCGTCCAGCAGCGACCAGAAGAGTCGAGTAGGTACGCCGCTCGCCCGTATCGAGCTCGACCTCCCAGCCGCCCTCCGCGCGACGGCTCGCCCGTCGGACCTCACTCTCCAGCTGAATCCTGGCGCGCAGCTTGAAGCGGTCGCAGTAGTCGCGCAGGTAGGCAGCGAGGTGGCGCGCCGAGGGAAGACGGGGGTAGCTGCCGGGCATCGGCCAATCGGAGAACTGCAGCCGCTCCTTGGAGACGTCGAGTCGCGGCGCTGCCGAGGAGGCGCAGAGGCCACCGATTTCGGAACGCCGGTCGAAGCAGTCAAAGGGGACGTCGCGGCCGGCAAGCGCCCGGGCGATTGCGACGCCGGACAGGCCCGCCCCCACCACGCATGCCCTGCCTACGGAGTCACATCTCCCGCTTATCGTGTCAGCGTTGCCCCCCACCATCTCATCCCTACCAAGCAAGTTCCTATTAAGCAATCGCTACGCCAAGACCCAAACTGGAGAGCCCAATGGCGATTAGCCAGCTGCCGAGCCTGCCCAACGTCGTTCACCGGCTGAGGTCCTCGGCGAGCCGGCGCCTTCCGCGCCGCATCTCGCCCCGCAGGCGCCAAGCGAAATCGAACTGCTCCACCTGGACCGTGTGCCGGGCGGAGACCACGGTGCGCTTGGCGGCACGGCGGCGGCGGCGGGAGATGTCGACTTCCATCTGCCGGCGCGACGGCAGCGTGTATTCGCCGGCGAGTTGGGTCGCCACCCAGCCGGCCTGCAGCTCGGCGATTTGCATCGTTGAGCCGGCTGCCGGCTGCAGCAGGCCAACGAAGGACAGATCGGGGATTCCGGGGACGAAGACGTTCCAGTAGACGTCGACCTGGTTGTCCGAGCCGACAGGGACCAGTCCCGGCTCCAGAAACGGAAGCTCGATCTCATATCCGGTGCACCAGACGATCAAGTCGGCGCGGGCGGCGCTGCCATCGGCGAAGTGGACAAGCTCGCCTTCAAAGCGGGAGATCGCCGGCTTTGGCTCGAGCTCACCGTGAAGGAGACGGTCAAGCAGCCGCGGCGAGATGGTCGGGTGGGAAGCGCCGAAGGCGTGGTCGGGCTCCGGCAATCCGTAAAGGCGCATTGAGCCAACCGTGAGGCGGTGGCCCGTCGCAAGCCAGGCTTGGCGCAGCCGCCACGGCAACTGGAAGCCGAAGCCGGCGAGCCCGATCCCCTTGCCCAGAGCGTAGGGAAGACCGGGAACCTGGTCGTAAGCCCAGCGCCACATCGCCTTCGGCAGGACATGCACTCCGCGCCTGGCCGAGAGGTAGGTGGAGCGGGCGACCATGCTCGCCTCGACCGCGATGTCGCAGGCGCTGTTGCCGAGGCCGACGACGATCACGTCGCGGTCGCGCAGGACATCGTCGTCGGCGTAATCATGCGAGTGCATCTGCCGGCCGACGAAGCGGCCGGGCGGCGGAGGCGGGTGGCGGGGCTTCGAGTGATGTCCGTTGGCAACGACCAGCGCTCGGTAGCGTTGCCTCTCCCCGGCGGATTCGACCTCCCAGTTGCCCGGTGCGAGCCGGCGAGCGGCGGTCACCGGCCTTTCCAGGTGCAGTCGGCGGTCAAGGGCGAAGTGACGTACGTAGCGTTCGAAGTAGGCGGCAAGCTGCGCGTGGTGCGGGTACTCCGGATAAGAGGCCGGCATCGGCAGGTCGGAGAACTCGATTCGCCGTCGCGAGACATTGATGTGGAGGCGGCTGTAGGCGGAGCTGCTGTCGCCACCATCGAACGCCCAGATCCCGCCGACCCGGTCTCGCGCCTCGAACCAATCGAAGATGATGCCCCGCCTGGACAGGGCCCGCGCTGCGGCGATGCCCGAGGCCCCCGCTCCAACGAGGCATACCGGGGCCGGGCCGTTCACTTCACGACCGCGCCCTCGCGGCGCCATAGCGCCTCGAGCTCCATCGTGCAGATCGTTTGATGGTCCTGGTTCTTGGTCCGCCAGCGCCCGGTCACCATCCCAGCCTCCGGCGACATCTCGCGTTTGCCCGCGACCTTGCCGTGGACGTAGATCGTGTCCCCCAGGAATACGGGGCGCTTGAAGTTGATGCTTTTGATCCGGCGCAGGGCGAGGATTGCATCGTTCGGGACGAGCCCAAGCGAGTAGGAGATGACAAGCATTCCGTGGGCGACTCTGCGCCCGAAGATGCTCTCGCTCGCCCAGGTCTCGTCGCTGTGGGCGGGATGCCAGTCGCCGGTCATCGCCGCGAACTGGACCACGTCGGCCTCGGTCACGGTGCGTGACCGGGTGTTAAAGGTGTCGCCGATCCGGACCTGCTCCCAAGGCTGGTCGAAGACGCCCACGTCCCCGGGTTCGAAGTGTCGCGGGGGGTCGGGCTCGTCGTGGTTGCCGTCGAGGTCAACCGGCTGGCTGATGCTGGTCATCTCGTTCCTCCTCTCGTGCCGGCGGCCGGGCCGACGGGGACGTGTTCTCGGTTGGGACCCGGGCCGGCGGCCTAACTCCCGCCCCGGCGGCCGCCCAGGCGGCCGCCTCTTGTCCGGACCTGACGCAGGCCTCGAGCGAGGCGCCGCGCATGTAGTCGCCGGCGAGCGCCAGCCCGGGCAGCTTGTCGAGGCGCTCGTTCGCTTCGGCGAGGAAGACGGCGTGGTCGCGGCGGTAGGCGCAAAGGCCTGGCTGGAAGGTTCGTGCGGCAAAACTCAGACGGCGCGCATCTACGACCGGGGCATGCCGGCCGAGGAACCCCTCCGCTTCGGCCAGCAGCACCTCGGGGTCGAAGCTCTCGGGTTGGATTGCAGCCCGTGCCGGGGCGCCGCTGAACGTGTAGCGGACGATGTGCCTCTCGCCCAGGCCGTAGGAGCCGGCATTGCTCAGCGCCATCCCTGGAGGCGCGGTCAGCGCGGCGAAGGCCGGTGGAAAGGCCGGGCGGTCGTACTCGGCGACCACGACTCCGACCGGGAAGTAGCGGATCGTGCAGAGCAGGCGTGCCAGCTCCGGCTCTGCCTCGCCGATCAGGCGAGCCGCCTGGTGGGCGGGCAGGGCGAGGATCACCCGATCAAAGTTGCGCTTGCTGCCGTCTGCCAGAACCACGCCCCGGACCTCACCATCGCTGACCAGCAGCCCCTTGATCGACGTCCTAGTGTGGACGACGTTGGCCGTTTCGACCGCGCTGATCCAGTCGCCAAGGGCGTTGCCCCTAAGTTGATCGAAGCGGTCGACGACGAGGCCGAGGTTGGATCCGAAGTTACCGACATGGCACTCGTCGGGCTCCGCCCCGTTCATGCGTACGGTGATGTGGCGGACCGCGTCCCGGCAGATCGCTTTGCCGATATGTTCAGGGAGGGTGGGGTCGCCGGTCTGGCGCGCTAGGTCGGCGAAGTAGGTGCTTCCGAGATGTGCGGCTTCGGGGTCTTTCTTCACCTCCTGCGCCATGCGCAGAAATCGGAGACCGCCGCGATACTGACCCCGCATTGCCAGCCGCGCTCCGAGCCGCGCGCGCATCCCCGGGGAACGGAAGGAGAGAGTGCGAACCCGACCCCGTACCAGCTGCCCCGTGAAGGGGCCGAAGACCTCGTAGCGGGCCTCGACCCGGCGCTCGACCAACTCGCGGAACCGGTGGTAGCGACGGCCCACGTTCTTGCCGCCGAGGCAGATCTCACGCTCGCCGAGGGAGACGGGGGAGATCCGGCCGCCGAGCCGCGAGCCGGCCTCGTACAGCTCGACCTCATGGCCGAGGGCACCGAGGCCCTCCGCGGCGGCCATCCCGGCGACACCGCCGCCCACCACTGCCACGCTCAGCTCTTCGGCGCTCGAAGCCATCAGAGGTGGGTGATCGTGAGGGCTCCCTCGCAGCAGGTCTTGCCCTCCTGTGAGCAGCTGACAGCGGCTTCGCGACATTCCTTGTCGAGGACCGCGGTGCAGGTGACGTCCGGCTGGAACTCCGCAATTCGCGAGAAGCGGATCTGGAAGCCGGAAACGAACAGCTTGTCGTGGTCGACGCCCAGCTCGCGACAGGCAGAGGCGATCGCCACCTGCTGCATACCCTCCAGTAGGTAGAGCCCCGGGACGTGGTCGAGCGGATGGTCGAAGAACGTGGGCTCGTCGGTCTCGATCACGAGCTCCCCTTCCCAGCTGCGCTCCCCACCCTGCCGTACCGGCGTCAGGACGCTGTTGGCGGGATTGAGCTTGCCCACTTGGATCTCGACTTCTCCGCGCCGGGTCGGCTGCGGCAACCCCTGTCCGCTGTCCTTATCCACTTTGCCCCCGCGCAGGCTGGCGTAGAACTCATCCGGCACCCAGGCGCCCATCACCTCGCAGCTGCCGGCGGGCCGGCCCCCGATCGAGACCCGGGCGCGCATCAGCCCGCCGGCCATCGAACGTCCCGGCCTGATCTTCACTTCGCTGCTGGGGTCCTGGGAGATGAGGACCTCGCAGTTGTCACGCCCGCGCCGGGCGCGCTCCAGCGGGTCGAGCTCGACCTTGAGCTCGCGCAGCAGGAACTGGCGATCATCCTCCATGCCGAGGATCTCGGAGGCGACGACGATCCCCGCCTGACGCACCGTCTCGGCAACCAGCAGCAGGTCGAAGTAGGGGGCGGCATTGTCGCTGAAGCGGGCGTGCGCCAACGGGAAACGGGCGGCAATGGTGCAAAGGTCGTCCCCCGGCCCCGGCATCCAATCGGTGACGAAGACCTGCTCGGGCGCCGCCTTGTGGACGACGCCGCGCGGCAGCGGCTGGCCGGTGCCGAGGTCGTCGACCGAACGTTCCCCGCCCGCCGAGCGCTCTTTGCCGGCGACCGTCATCGCGCGACCCCAGCGCTGGCGAGGACGTTATCCGCGAGGAGGTCACGAACGCGTTGCCGCCAAGCGTCGTAGGGGCTCGGCATGCCGGCCACGCGAATGCCCTCGAGCGCGACGTCCGCCACACGCGCCGACTCGATCGTCGGCAGCTGGCAGAAGACCTCAGCGGCGGCGTCGGTATGCGGCGTCGGGTTGCCGCCCGCCAAGCGCGCTTTGATCGCGAAAGCGGCTCCCTGGGCGACTTCGAGCCGGTATCCGCTGGAGAGCTCAAGGAGGCAGTCGAGCGCGTCCCGCTCGACCCCTCCTGCGTAGGTGGCGGCGCTGGCGACGCCACTCCAGAGGTCGGCCTGGCGCCTTGCCGGGAAAGCGTCGATCGTCGCCGCGATCCGCTCGACGTCGGCCCCCTTCACGAACCAGAGGCTGCGCCCGATGCCCTGGTCGTAGACCCGCGCCGCGGTCTCCCGCAGCGACCCCGGCTTGCGCTGGTCGTCGATGAACCGCTCGGGGTGGAAGAAGCCGTCGTGGAACCCGGCGCCGTCGAGGGCGAACCAGTCGAGGAGGGGGTCGACAAGCGGCTGGGGGCGGCTGGGACGGCGGTGCATCTGGGCCCGCGCCCAGCCGAACCCGATCGGAGCCATCCATGCATAGGGGTAGCCCGGGCCGCTGAGGAAGGTCCGCAAGCGACGCCGTAGCGGCATCAACCCGTCGAGCACCGTCAAGCCCATGGCGGCACCCTCGTGAGCAAAACCGCGGAACTCGAGCTCGGTTTCATCAAGACGGCGCGCCAGCTCCTCGTGGTCGCTGAGGACCACCGCGAGGCGATAACCGACGAGGAAGGTGCGGGCGATCGTCTCCAGCTGCTCCCTGGCCGTCTCATCGATTGGTACGAAGCCGCGGCGCTCCATGCTCACTTCCTCGTCGTCGACTCCGAGGACCCGAAGTCTCAGGCGGGCCAAGAGGGAGGTCTCGTCCATGCCTGGATTACGGCACAGGCTGTTGCCGGCCGGCAAATTTCGCCGCCGGCGAAGGTGCGCTGGCCTCTAGTCGAGCAGCGGCGCGGCAACGCCGTCTTCGACGCCCGAGGCAGCGGCTCGCCTGCAGGCCTCGGCAACGGCTTCGGTGTCCATGTGCTCGCGGAGTTCCACGACCCGCCCCCAGCGGATGTTGATCCAGGTCACGCCTGCGTTTTGGTAGAGGGATCCGTCGGCCAGGAGCGCCCGATCTGTCCACTCTGCGACGGCCCACGTGTTCCAAGGCCACCCGGTGGAGGCGACGCGCAGGACCTCGAAGCGGAGGCCCGGGAGAAGGAGGAGGACACGCCGCAGCCATGCCTCGAAGGCGGCACGGGAATGCCGTTCGCCTCCGAGGGGATGCGACCCCCAGGTGACGTGGCGGACGTCACCGCTGACGGTCCGCCCGATCGCGCGCCAGTCCCCGGCGTTCATCAGATCAAAGACGCCCCGAACGCGGCGGCGGACGATGGCGCCGTACATCAGGTCGCCACCTGCCGAAAGTAGTCGTGTATCCCGCTCGCGGCGAGTATCCGCTCGCCAAGCTTGGGCGCAGCCAAGCCCGCCGCCACCAGCGGCCGTACCGGGCGCCCGCTAACCAGGATCTCCGGCCGGTCGTGGCGAAGCGCGTCGAGGACGGCGTCCGTCACCTTACGAGGCGGCACCGTCCCCACCGCCGCCGGCGCCGGCAGCCCCTCCCCGAGCAGGCGGGCGTACATACCGTCCCCGTCGACGAAGCCCGGGCAGACCACCGAGAAGCCGACGGGCTGACCGTAGAACTCGCTCCGCAGCGAATGAGTGAGGGCGATCAGGCCCGCCTTGGTCGCCGCATAAACGGCGCTGAAGGCGGGGGGCATCCGACCGGCGAGGGATGCGACGTTGACCACGTGCCCCTGACGCCGCTCGAGCATCCCTGGCGTCACCAGCCGCGTGAGCGAGATCGGTGCATGCAGGTTGACCGCGATGATCTGCTCGAGGTCCTCCTCGCAGCTGCGCTCGAACCGCTCGACCAGCTCGATCCCCGCGTTGTTGACGAGAATGTCAACCGGCCCCGCCGCCGCAGCCCGACCTGCTAGGTCGGCCACGGCGCCCGGTTCAGCGAGGTCGGCCGCGAGGACGGTTGGCTCCGGCGCCTCCGGGTCGAGCGATGCCGCGAGCGCCTCGAGCTTCGCCTCGTCGCGACCGCTGAGGAGGAGGCGCACACCCTCAGTGCTGAGCGATCGCGCGAGGTAGCCACCGAGGCCGCCGCTGGCGCCGGTCAGCAGCGCGGTCCGGCCCGCCAGCACCTTCACCTGTAGACCTCTCTACTGCCGACGCCGGCCCGAATTTCCCGCACCCGTTCGATCGAGGATTGGACGATCTGCGAGTCCAGGTAGAGGTGGTCAGCCTTCACCTTCCCCCACTCGATTCGCAGGTACTGCATCCCCGGGTTGGCCACCTTCTCCCCGTCTGGAAGGGTGTAGTTGACGACATACCGCGTGCACGCGGTCGTCCTCCAGGGCCAGCCAGAGACCACTATCTGCTGAACGTCGAAGTGCAGCTCCGGGAACACCGCGCGTAGCCGCTCGAACCATTCCCCCGCCTCCTGCTTGTCGTGAAGCTCGACCGAGAGCTCGTTGTGGCCGGGGAAGCGGAAGTGGACGTCGTCGGCGAATTTCCCGAGCGCTACGCTCCAGTCGCTGCGGCTGTTGGCGGCGAAGACGCCGCGAATCGTCCGCTTGACGAACCATTTGTACATGTCCATCTCACCTCCGCTCGTTCGACTTCTCCCGACGACGGGAGGTCGGATGCGTTACTTCCGGATTGCTTCGGCCGCGACCTATGATCGGCGCCGATGGGACTCCTTCGCAAGATTGTGCGGAGGCTTGGGGTGCGACTACGTCGATTCGGAGCTCACCCCTGGGTCACCGCTTGGATGCGCCGCTACGGCTGGCGTGTGGATCGGCGGCTTCTTCATCTGACCGGCGGTCGGTTCTCCCTCAACGGGCCCGACGTCCTACTCCTCCGCACCACGGGCCGGCGCAGTGGCCTGCCCAGGGAGACGCCGGTGATCTACATCCGCGACGGCGAGAGCTTCGTGGTCACCAGCGAGGACTTCGGGCAGTCGCGCGCTGCGGGCTGGCCGCTCAACCTCGCGGCTGACCCTGAGGCGACCGTAACGATCGGCAGGCGCTCCATACCCGTCCTCGCCCACCTGCTGAGTGATGCCGAAGCTGACGCCTATTGGGAACGACTGGTCGAGGTCTGCCCTGCCCACGAGGTCTACTGGAGGCGGAGCGGCAAACGGCACGTATTCCTCCTCAGGCCGAGCGGAAACGGCGGAGCGGCCGGTCGCTAGGCATTCTGGCCGATACCGAGGTTGCTCGAAGAAATAAAATCTTGCTCTAATCTGTCGGATCAGATATAAATAGATCGCTACATATAATCGGGGAGCTCGACTTCAACAGGGGCCTGCGCGCCTTGCCGTGGCTCGGCTCTAGGGGAGATTCATGAAGACCAGTCCGTCCTCTTTCTTCATCCTAGGAATGCTGCAGTTCGGTGCGACTTCCGGCTACGCGATCAAGAAGGCCACCGATGTTTCGATGCGGTACTTCTGGCCGACCTCCCTTGCCCAGATCTACCCCGAGCTGCACCGGCTCGAGGAGCAGGGCCTGGTGGTCCGGCACGACGATTCGCACGGGGCACGCACCCGGGCGTCCTACGAGGTCACCGAGAAGGGACGCGAAACGCTGCTCTCCTGGCTTGCGGAAACGGATGAGGAACAGTTCCGATTCCGTGACGAGGGCGTTCTCAGGCTCTACTTCGCCGACGCCCTCGCCCCCGATGACCAGATTCAACTGGTGCGCCGGCTGCGGAACCGCTGCGCCGAGACGAAGTCGGAACTGCGTGAGAACGTCATCCCGCTCGGCGACGCCCTCGCGGAGATGACCGGTACCCGCTTCCCGGGCACCATCGCCCACTTCGGAGCCGATGTCTTCGCCTTCGCCGAGGAATGGCTTGCAAATCTCGAGCAGGAACTCGAGGAGGGCGAGCAGAGCGAGCCGAACGCTGAGGCCGCGCCTGATCCAGAGGCGAGCTAAGCGACGCTCGACGTTGCCAGCTGCTGAGCCGGCGTGGCAAGTTATTCCCGATGAAGGTCCTGGTTACGGGCGCGAGCGGCTTCGTCGGCTCACATACGGTTAAGGCGCTTCTCGAAGCGGGCCATGACATTCGCGGCTTGGTGCGGTCGGCAGCGCGTTTGGAGCGTGCCCTGGAGCCCCTGGGTTGCGCTGACTCCGTGGAGGTTGTCGGGGGCGACATGCTCGACCCCACGGCCGTGGAAAAAGCGCTCGACGACTGCGAAGCTGTCGTCCACGCGGCAGCGGTCCTGTCTTACGACGCACGCCGCAAGGGTGAGATGCTGAGCTCGAATGTGCAGGGCGCGGAGCTCGTCCTCTCGAAGGCCTGCGAGCGTGGACTCGACCCGGTGGTTCACGTCTCCTCCGTCGTGGCGCTGCTTCCCAGTCAGGGCACCCTGGCGCCGGCCTCACCCGTCGGCACCCCCCGCCCCGCCTATGCGCTGTCGAAGGCGGCCTCCGATGGAGTTGCGCGGCGGCTGCAGGCCGAAGGAGCGCCAGTGACCATCGTTTACCCGGGCACCGTGTGGGGGCCGGACGATCCGAACTTCGGGGAGGCGGCCACCTTCGCGATGGACGTCCTCAAGCACAGGGTTCCCTTCGGAGTACCGGGACTGATGTCGATCGTCGACGTACGCGACCTGGCGGCAGTTCACGCCGCCGTGCTGCAGCCCGGCCACGGCGGCCGCCGTTACCTCGCGGCATCGGGGTGCATGCCGGTCACCGAGGCGATGCAGGTCATCGCAGAGGCCGGCGGTCGACGGCCTCCGCGCGGCACCATGCCGGCATCTGCCCTCCTCGCGATCGGGCGGCTGGCCGACAACCTCCAGCGGATCTCCCCCAGAAGGCTGCCGGTCCATTACGAGGGCCCATGGTCAATGGTCAACATGAAACCCGCCGACACCTCGGCCACTGTCCGCGATCTCGGCATCGAGTTCCGGCCCGCCCGTGAAACCCTGGTTGACGCGGTGCGCTGGGTGCTGAATTCGACTGACTACCCGCCGCTCAGCCGCATCATCACCTCGTCCACGTAGCACCAACTCCAGTCTTCGCCGGGCTCGGCGGAGCGGATTATCGGGTGGCCGGTGTCTTGGTGGTGAGCGGTTGCGTGCTTGCCGATCGAGTTGTCGCAGCAGCCGATGTGGCCGCAGGTCTGGCACATGCGTAGGTGGACCCACTGCATGTCCATCGCCAGGCACTCCTCGCATCCTGCAACCTCGCCGGGGAGGGCGAGGAGCTCAACCGCGTCGAGGTGGGTGCACTCAGCCACTGCCGGTGGCGATCTCGGCGGGCTCGCCGCCTGGCATCCAGTGGGCCTCGACCGGCGGGGCGGCGTCACGCAGGTAGCGCTCGGCGTCGAGCGCGCCCATGCAGCCGGTTCCGGCGGCGGTGACCGCCTGACGGTAGGTGTGGTCGACGACGTCGCCGACGGCGAAGACACCGCCTAGATTCGTGCGGGTCGACCCAGCCTCGGTGACGATGTAGCCGTCCTCGTCGGTCGCGACCTGGCCCTCGACGATCTCCGATTTCGGCACGTGGCCGATCGCGACGAAAGCACCATCGGTCGCGATCACCTCCTCCTCGCCGGAGTGGACGTTGCGGAAGCGGACCTTCTCGAGTTTGCCGCTCTCGCCGGCAACGAACGCGAGCGGCTCGAGCGGGTTGCGGAACTCGATGTTGTCCTTTTCGCGCGCCCGGTCGAGCATGATCTTCGAAGCCCGGAACTGGTCGCGGCGGGTGACGATGTTCAGCTCGCTCGCAAACTTGGAGATGAAGATCGCGTCCTCCATCGCCGAGTCGCCGCCGCCGATCACGATCACCTTCTGGTCTT
>Ga0068856_100004271_pt1 | contig 14264 bp, 14 predicted proteins | sample KBSCornC62_FD_66595 | JGI IMG/M metagenome (GOLD analysis project Ga0068856, IMG submission 66595) | Corn rhizosphere microbial communities from Kellogg Biological Station, Michigan, USA - KBS Corn C6-2 | ecosystem: Host-associated > Plants > Roots > Rhizosphere > Soil ...
GCTACGCTCACGGCAAGAGCGCTCCCGTTTAGCAGAACTACAATCACCGGCTTACCCGTATCGAGTACCGCTTCGAGAAGTTTTTTTTGCGGCTCCGGCAGGCCAATAGCGGTGCGGTCGCCGTGCTCGAAGCCGGGTATCTGAATTGGGGATTCCTCCCCTTCGAGTCGCGAGTTGAGACCCACACAAACAATCGCAAGGTCGGAATTTCTTACCGTGTTCACAGCCTCGCTCAGCAGGGCCTCGGAAGGAGGCGTCCAGACCAGTTCCACACCGCCGCCGCCATCGTGCTGCGCATATTCAGCGCGAATGTGATAGGTCGTTCCCGCTTCGAGATGCACTTTGGTGCTCGCTGTGCGATGGCCGCCGGCAGCCTTCCTGGTTTCATCGACCAATTTCCTGCCACCCAGGAACAAGCGCCAGGTATTCGTACCGGGGCAGCTATCGCATTCCTGGCGAGCCAAGCCAAGCTGATAGTCACCTGTGACTCTCGGTTCGAGTGTCGCTTCCCAGCGCACTGCGAAGGTAGGATTGGGAAGAACATTGATCACCGCCGGATCTTGCATGGCCCAGACGAAGTAGCCGCGCGGCTCCGTCCGGGAGAGCACCGGTTTTTCCGTGAAGTTGTCGTTCTGGAAATAGTCGGCACGCACGCTTGTCGGAATGAGAGCTAAAGAAGACTGAGCGTAGACGCTGCCCAACGCCCATTGCACGTTGGCGCCTCCGCCAAACCTGCTTTTAATTCCCTCCAAGGGTGTGATGAGATGGCGCGGCGTTCCATAGTAATTGCCGAGCAGGACGTCCGGATCGTCCGACGCAGGCCCGATTACCGCGATCTTCTTTGGCACGCGAACTAGAGGCAACACATGGCGATCGTTCTTCAAAAGAACGATTGATTTTTCGGCAGCCTCGAGTGCGAGTTGCTGGTGCTCAGCGGAAGCGACCTGATCTATGCCGAGTCTTGAAAACGGAACACGTTCGGGTGGGTCGAACATGCCGAGCCGGAATCGTGCTGTGAACAGGCGCTTTACCGAACGATCGATTTCATCTTCGCGAATGTAGCCCTTGTGGACGGCATCGACGAGCGTGTTGTACTCGCGGCCACAAGCTAGATCGGTGCCCGCCTTTACCGCTTTTGCCGCCGCTTCCGCCATAGAGCCTGCATAGTGATGGCCGCGGTAGATGTCGGCAATGGCGCCGCAATCGCTCACTACGTAACCGGGAAACTTCCACCTGTTGCGCAACGTATCGGCGAGAAGAAAATCACTCGCACAAGCCGGCGCGCCATCGAGGCGATTGTAGGCGCACATGACCGAATACGCGCCGCCTTTGCTGAGCGTGGCATGAAAAGCGGATAGATAGGTATCGTTTAAGTCTTGCTCGCTGACGCGGGCGTCAAAGTGATGCCGCGATTCCTCCGGTCCGCTATGCACGGCGAAATGCTTCGACGTTGCGATCGTTTTGAAGAAGTGCGGATCATTTCCCTGCATGCCGTGGATAAAAGCGAGCGCCATCTGCGCGGTGAGATAGGGATCCTCTCCATATGTTTCCTGGCCACGGCCCCAACGCGGGTCGCGAAAGATATTAATGTTGGGTGACCAAAAGGTGAGCCCGTAATAGCGCCGGTGGTTATCGTGGCGTAACGCGTCATTGTATTTTGCGCGTGCTTCGGTCGAAATGACGTCCGCTATCCTTTGCTCGAGGTCGGTATCCCAAGTCGCCGCAAGTCCGATAGCCTGCGGGAACACCGTCGCTAGGCCGGCGCGCGCGACTCCATGCAGTGCTTCGTTCCACCAATCATAGGCCGAGATGTGCAGGCGCGGAATCGCAGGTGCAGTGTTCTGCATTTGGCTGACTTTCTCTTCAAGAGTCAGGCGCGAGACAAGCTCAGCGGCGCGTTGCTCTGGTGTTTGTGACTTGGCGTCTGTTTGCGCCCATCCCATGGCGCCGAGCGCCAGCCATAAAAACAACGCGCTACGTTTTTCCATTACAACTATGGTAGTGAAAGTCTCAATTCTGCCGCCTTTCCTGCGGCTGAGCAGCAGGATCGAATGAGGCGCTCGGGCATACTGAAGGCAGTGTTCGACGAGATCGCAACGAAGATAGCCGCCCGGATTCAGGAGCGTGTGGCGGCCAAATTTCAATCTAAAGTAAAAGTTTCAATTGAGCAGCCTAAGCAGAACTCCTTCGGAGAGCTGGCAATTCCGATCGCATTTCAATTGGCGCGTGAGCTGAAGCGGCAGCCGCGGCAGATCGCCCAGGAGTTGGCCGGCGAAATCGAGCATATGCCGGAGGTTGCCTCGTTCGAGATTGCGGGGAATGGCTACATTAATATCCGCCTGGCGCGCGGCGCTTATGCGGAATCCATTTTGCGCGCAGACGGGGCAAAGAGCGCCGGCTCTGCGCGCGCGGAAAAAATCATTGTAGAGCATACGAACATCAACCCGAACAAGGCTGCGCACATCGGGCACCTGCGCAACGCCATCCTGGGCGATACCTTCGTACGCATGCTGCGCAGAAGAGGCAACCTGGTCGAAGTGCAGAACTATATTGACAATACGGGCGTGCAGGTGGCGGATGTGGTCGCCGGTTTCCATCATTTGGAAAAGTATGGCGCGGCCCAAGTGCGCGCGTCGATTGCCGACAAAAGCATACGATTCGATTACCTGTGCTGGGATCTATATGCGCGAGTGTCGGCCTACTATCAGGACAACCCGGAAGCGCTGCAATGGCGCGGCGAGACTTTGCATGCAATCGAGGCAGGGAAGGGCGAACTGGCCGAACTCGGACATCTCATCGCGGACGCTATCGTCCAGGCGCACCTGAAGACAATGGCCCGGCTCGGGATTCGCTATGATCTGCTGCCGCGAGAGAGTGAAATCCTACATTTGCAATTCTGGGCCGCGGCATTCGAACTGTTGAAACAACGCGGCGCGATTTATTTCGAGGAGCAGGGAAAAAATAAAGGCTGCTGGGTAATGCCCGCCAGCGCATTTCGCGAGTCGGCCGCAAGCGGCGGCGAGGCAGCCGAAGACAGCAAAGTGATCGTGCGCTCCAACGGAACGGTAACGTATGTCGGAAAAGATATTGCTTACCAGCTATGGAAATTCGGTTTGCTCGGAAAAGATTTCTTTTATCGAATCTGGTCGCGGGAGTACGATGGACATCTGATTTGGGTGACGAGCGATAAGCCGGACGACGAGCGGCCGCCCGCTTTCGGTCAGGCATCGCGGGTGTTCAATGTAATCGATTCGCGGCAGTCTTACTTGCAGGATGTTGTAGTCGCCGGTCTACGGGCGCTTCATTTTCCGGAACAAGCCGAGGCGTCTGTGCATTTTTCGTATGAGATGGTTGCGCTGACGCCGCGTACTTGCGTCGAGCTTGGCATTCCGATTCCGGAAGAAGATAAAGCGCGCAGCTATGTCGAAGTCTCCGGACGTAAGGGGCTGGGTGTCAAGGGGGATGATCTGATCGACAAGCTGATCGCGACAGCGCTTGCGGAAGTGGAGCATCGCCATCCGGAAGCTCCGCCGGACGAGCGGCGTACCGTAGCCGAGCAGATCGCCGTCGGGGCATTGCGGTATTTCATGCTGAAATTTACACGCAATTCCGTGATTGCGTTCGATCTGCATGAGGCGCTCAGCTTCGAGGGCGAGACCGGACCTTATGTGCAGTACACCGCCGTGCGAGCCGCAAATATCCTGCGTAAATTTGAGGAGCGCGGAGGAACGCTGCCGGTGTTTCGCGACGTTTTAAATGCGCAGGCGCTCGAGCGCGGATTTCAGACGGAGGATATATGGCAGTTGCTTCTTGCGGGCTCGAAAGCGGACAGCGCGATTGAGCGCGCGATTGCGGCGGGTGAGCCGGCGCATGTCGCCAAATACGCGTTTCAGCTTGCGCAGAGTTTCAACAATTTCTATCATGAACACTCGGTAATCGCCGAACAGGATCCGGAGCGCCGTACGATACTCCTTTGGCTCACCGCGTACATGCGCGAGCAATTGCTTTCGATTCTGGACGTGCTGGGAATCGAGCAGCCCCCTTACATGTGAGGAATAAAATAAGACAGATGGCGACAACCAATACGTTCGGCGCGGCGGCGGAACTGCACGTGAACGGTGCAACCTATCAAATATTCCGGCTGGACGCGCTTGAGAAGACAGCGGCCGGAGTGAAACTATCCCGTCTTCCCTATTCCATAAAGATTCTTCTTGAGAATTTACTGCGGTTTGAGGATGGCCGCACCGTTAAGTCTAGTGACATTGAATACGTCGCAACCTGGGATCCAAAAACTGCGGCTCAGGAGATTCAATTCCGCCCGGCGCGTATCTTGCTGCAGGATTTTACCGGAGTGCCTTGTGTGGTTGATTTGGCCGCAATGCGCGATGCACTGAAGAAAGCGGGCGCAAAGCCCCAACTGGCAAATCCGTTAATACCGGCAGACCTGGTGATCGATCATTCGGTGCAAGTGGACGTTTTCGGCTCTCGCAATGCTTTTCATGAAAACGCGTTGCTTGAGTTCAGCCGCAATCAAGAGCGCTATGCGTTCCTGCGATGGGGTCAGAAGGCATTCAGTAACTTCCGCGTGGTGCCGCCCGACACCGGCATCGTGCATCAGGTAAATTTGGAATACCTTGCCAGCGTCGTTTTCAGCGACAAACAAAACCATGTATTGCGCGCTTATCCGGATACGCTGATGGGGACCGACTCGCACACGACCATGATTAATGGTCTGGGTGTTGTGGGCTGGGGTGTAGGCGGGATCGAGGCCGAGGCCTGCATGCTGGGCCAGCCGATTTCTATGCTGCTGCCGCAAGTGGTCGGTTTCAAATTAAGCGGTGCGCTGCCCGAAGGTGCAACCGCTACGGATTTGGTGCTTACCGTCACACAAATGCTGCGTAAGAAAGGTGTGGTGGGTAAGTTCGTCGAATTTTTTGGTCCTGGAGTAAGCGCTCTTTCCCTGGCGGACCGCGCCACTATCAGCAATATGGCGCCGGAATATGGTGCAACCATCGGCTTTTTCCCCGTCGATGCCGTCACGCTCGATTATTTGCGCTTAACGAACCGCACTCCGGAGTTGACGAATTTGGTGGAGACCTACACGAAAGAACAAGGTCTGTTCTTGACTATCGATTCTCCCGATCCCGCGTATTCGGACACGCTCTCGCTCGATCTGTCTAAAGTTGTGCCTTCTTTGGCGGGGCCGAAGCGCCCACAAGACCGCATCGACTTGCCGGATGTGAAGCAGAACTTCCTTACTGCGCTTGGCGGGCCGGTGAAGAAGGGAACTCTTCGAGTGAATGGCCATAAGGAAGAACTCCGTGACGGTGCCGTGGTCATTGCGGCTATCACGAGTTGCACCAATACGTCGAATCCATCCGTAATGATTGCGGCCGGCCTGCTTGCAAAGAAGGCCGTGGAGAAAGGCCTTTCGGGGAAACCCTGGGTCAAGACGTCGTTGGCTCCAGGATCGAAAGTAGTTCTCGACTATTTGACCGATGCGGGTCTGATGCCCTACCTCGAACAACTGAATTTCCACTTGGTTGGCTACGGCTGCACGACTTGCATCGGCAACAGCGGTCCGCTGCCGGAGAACGTTGCAGCGGCTGTTGCAGACGGAAAATTGAATGTGGCGGCGGTATTGAGCGGGAATCGTAATTTCGAAGGCCGTGTCAACTCGCTGGTTCGCTCGAATTATTTAGCTTCTCCTCCTCTGGTTGTTGCCTACTCGATTGCTGGCACAATGGATGTGGATCTGACGAAAGATCCTCTCGGTAAAGACAGCGACGGCAAAGATGTCTATCTTGCCGATATCTGGCCGAGATCGGAAGAAGTGGACGCTGTTGTCAAGACATCGGCGCGGACTGAATTTTTCCGCAAACAATACTCGGAAGTGTTTGCGGGCGACCAGAGCTGGAATTCGCTGAAAGTACCGGGCGGAGATTTATTTGAATGGACCGCCGATTCCACTTACATCAAGCAGCCGCCATATTTTGACAAATTGGTCGATCCTCTGACCTTCGTTCAGGATTTTGTCGGCATGCGGGCATTGGCGGTCCTGGGGGACTCGGTGACCACCGATCATATTTCTCCGGCCGGATCGATACCGGTAGACAGTCCGGCGGGCAAATACTTGATCGGTCTGGGTGTGAAGCCCGCCGATTTTAACAGTTATGGTGCGCGGCGCGGAAATCATGAAGTAATGGTGCGTGGAACATTTGCCAACATCCGGTTGAGGAACCAATTGGTGCCGGGGGTAGAAGGCGGCTGGACCCGGCATCTGCCCCACGGCGAAAAGATGTTCATTTTCGAAACGGCCGAAAAATACCGCGCTGAAGGAGTGCCGCTGCTGATTCTGGCGGGCAAAGAATACGGCTCCGGATCTTCCCGTGATTGGGCCGCCAAAGGTACTCTGCTGCTCGGCATCCGTGCCGTCATTGCAGAGAGCTTCGAGCGCATCCACCGATCGAACCTGGTGCAGATGGGTGTGTTGCCGCTTCAGTTTATGGAGGGTCAAAATCGTGAGTCGCTCTGCTTGACCGGCGAGGAGCGGTTTCGCCTTACGGGTGTCCGGCAGGCTCTCGCTTCGTCCACCGACCTGGTCCACGTGACCGCCACGCCGCCGGATGGTAAGGAAATCGAATTTTCGGTGAAAGCCCGTATCGATACGCCGCAGGAAGCCGAATACTACCGCAGCGGTGGCATCCTGCCTTTTGTCTACCGCCAAATTCTGGCGTCCGCAACTGCTTCTTGATCGGCGCTCGCGATTGATGAAGACGCGGACGCCTTTGCTGGTTTCAGCGGGCATCATCTCACGTGGTAAGCGGATACTCGTTGGACAGCGTCGCAAAGGCGGGCGCCATTCGCTGAAGTGGGAATTCCCCGGCGGCAAAGTGGAACCCGGCGAGAGCCCGCGGCAAGCCTTGATTCGCGAGCTTGCTGAAGAACTACGGATCGAAGCCAAAGTAGGCGCCGAACTCGCTCGATATGAGCACGAATATGCAACCGGCAACCGCGTTCATTTGCTGTTTTTTCTGGTGAAGGAATTTCGCGGGGAACCGGATGCGCAGGTTTTCGAACAGATTAACTGGGTCGACTTAAGGGAACTGGTGTCGTTGGATTTTCTGGCTGGAGATCTGGATTTCGTAAAACGGCTCGGCCGGGGCGATTTCGCGGGCGAACTGGGATTTTGATGAAACAGACCCTTCTCTAGTCCAGATCGAAAGGCCGGTTCGGAGGTTTGCCGCTTTTATCTTCTTTGGCTTGCTTCAGCAGTTCTTCAAATTTCTTTTCCCGGACTTTTTCCGCGCCCAAATGCGACGTAAAGCTCTTCTCGAAAATGTCGTTGCGGCGGGCCGCCTCGCCTTTGAGACCCTGGACGGCCGCATGCAGATCCTCAATTGGCGCTTTTCTTTCCGGTTCGTGATGATGAATCACGGCCTGAGTTTCCGCATCGATCCGTAATGTCGCGCCGCAGCAAGGGCAGGGAACGTCAAAAAGCGCCATATCGGAATCGTAGCGCATATGAGTACTGCTATCCTCTGACTACCGCGAATGGATTGGCTGTTTGAGTGGCTGTCCCAGTACGGTTACGTGGGCCTGTTCGCGGGGCTCCTCTTTGGCATCCTCGGCCTGCCGATTCCCGACGAGACGCTGCTGGTTTTCTGTGGCTATCTCATCTATCACGGGCGGCTCGATTTCGCTACCGCTTTTCTGGTCGGTTTCGCGGGCAGCTTGTGCGGCATCACGCTCAGCTTCTACCTTGGCCGGAGCCTTGGCCGTGCCGTCGTGCACCGCTACGGAAAATACATTCGTCTAACGCCGGAGCATCTGGAGCGAGTGGATCGCTGGTTTGACCGCATCGGCGCCTGGTCGCTCAGCATCGGCTACTTTATACCCGGAATCCGTCATTTCACGGCTCTGGTGGCGGGTATGGGTCACATGCGTTACTTGACGTTTGCGCTATTCGCTTACTCGGGAGCGGCCGTGTGGGTGGCGCTGTTCCTGACGCTCGGTTATGTGTTCGGGGACCGCTGGGAGAATACCTCGGCGCTGGTGCATCGCTACACCCTGATCGTGACCGCCGCGGGAGCTGTCATCCTGGCGATCGTCTGGCTGTACCGCCGCCGCTCGCGGAGTGGGCAGTAGGCTATGATGGTAAGGTTGCGTTCCAGCGCGGTTGTACGAGCGCGCTCGCGCTGCATCCCTGGAACCGTACACCAATAATTAGGATTTTAAGGCTGAATCTATGTACGCTGTGATTGAAACGGGCGGTAAGCAGTATCGCGTAATACCTGGACAGACAATTGAGGTAGACACGCTCGCCGGAGAGGTCGGCTCAGCGGTGGAGTTCGACCGGGTGCTTGCCGTTTCAAACGATGCCAACGAGCTGCTGCTGGGCGATGCGGTGAAGGCGGCGCGGGTACGCGGCAAGATTTCCGCCCACGGACGCGGCGACAAAGTCATCGTCTTCAAGTTCAAGCGAAAGAAGCAATATAAGCGCACCATCGGTCACCGCCAGAACTATACACGCGTGGCGGTGGAGGAGATTCTGGCCTAGAGCCGCGAAGGGTTCACCCAAGAGGATTTTGCATGGCACACAAGAAAGGTTTAGGCAGTTCCAAGAACGGCCGCGATTCGAATTCGCAGCGTCTGGGCATCAAGGCTTTTTCCGGAGAATTCGTCACCGGAGGATCTATCATCGTTCGGCAGCGGGGAACCCGTTACAAGCCGGGCAAAAACGTCGGGCTCGGCAAGGACGACACCCTGTTTGCCACTGTGCCCGGAACGGTAGAGTTCCGCAATCGCGGCAGACTCGGTAAGTTCGTCGCCATCGTCGCAGCGCAAGATTAGTTTGCGCGCATTGAGGCGCCGGCGGCGTCTCTCATTCTGTGTTCATTGATGAAGTAGTAGTTTCGCTGAAGGCGGGCGACGGCGGAAACGGTTGCCTGGCCTTCCGGCGCGAGAAGTTCGTGCCGCGCGGTGGCCCGAGCGGCGGTGACGGCGGCCACGGCGGCGATATCACGCTCGTTGCGAGCGAGCACTACAATACGCTGCTGCATTTCAGGTTCAATCCCGAGCACACTGCGCAACGCGGTCGGCACGGCGAAGGCAGCAACCGCACAGGCCGCGATGGCGCTGGAATTGAGTTGCCGGTGCCCGTCGGAACCGAAGTGCATGACGCCGAAACCGGAGAGTTGTTGTTCGATTTCACCGCTCCGGGACAGCGCTGGATTGCAGCGCACGGCGGACGCGGCGGCCGGGGTAACGCTCGGTTCGCCACGGCCACACACCAAGCTCCCACCGAACACGAAGAAGGGAAGCCCGGCGAATTCGCGAGAGTCCGTTTCACGTTGAAGCTGCTCGCTGACGTTGGCCTGGTGGGTTTCCCGAATGCCGGTAAATCCACCCTGATCGCCCGGCTTTCCTCGGCCAAACCGAAGATTGCGGATTATCCGTTTACTACCCTGGTTCCGAATCTGGGCGTAGTGCAGGCCGGAGACGACCGAACATTCGTGATGGCCGATGTGCCCGGGTTGATCGAAGGCGCGCACGAAGGCCACGGCCTTGGGACTCAATTCCTCCGCCATATCGAGCGCACGCGTGTGCTGGTGCATCTGGTAGATGTTTCCGATTTCAGCGGCCGCGACCCGGCGCACGATTTCGACGTGATCTTGAACGAGCTCGCGCAATTCGGTGCGCATCTTCTCGATAAGCCAATGATCGTCGCGGCGAGTAAGATTGACGCCTGCCAGGACGCCGAGCGCATTCGGGCAGTGGAAGCGAAGGCTACGGAGCACGGCTATCCGTTTCTGCGGATCTCGAGTGCGACCGGCGAAGGCATTGAAGCCCTGCGCTACGCGATCGCCGAGCGCTTGTTCACGCCCGCCCATCCGGCCCCTGACGCTACAATTGCTGTCGGAAGCTAGACTCTGCCGGTGTAGGGCCCGGTCTTCAAAACCGGAGTGCGGCACTTTTGCGTGTCACGGGTGGGTTCGACTCCCATTAGCTTCCGCCAGCATCCACTTGTTCGCGACGCCTTGGGCGAGCTTCCAATCAATGAAGATCAAAATGACGCCGAATAGCTAAGCGGCCCTTTATAGGGCCGCCACGGCTCAATAGGATGGTCCCGAATTGGGAATGAATCGGTATCCTGCACGCTCTCGTGAATAACGGCGTCGGGCGGGATTCTTCGCGCACGTCCAGACGAAGCTTTTGCAGACCACAACCGATTGGCAGCCGCCCTTCCCGTTCCGTTCACCATCACGCGTCATTGCCGAACTGATTCTCGGCGGCTCGCATCACGAGTACCGATGGGCAGATGCCGCATGATTCCACGATTGGACTTTTGCGGAGTACAGCTCTGCACCTCGCAATCGTCTCACGCGCGTATCCATCTCATTCGACTGCCTGATCACGTTTTTGCAGACCACAGCCGGAATAGACATAGTCGAGGCGAGCGCCTAGCTCATATATCACCTCTCTAAGAGTAAAGGGCAACCCTTTCCAGCTCCGGAATAAGATGCCGGTATTCTTCAGGAGGAAGTGCGAAAAAAGGCAGTTTTGAAGCGGATCTTCAACACGTCGCGCGGATAGGGACATCGGGCTCTACGAATGGCAGCCGGTCTCCCGTTCGAATGCCTGATTAATTCTCACCGCCGAGCTGCGGCTAGACCCGCTTGCGTCCTCTCGCGCAAACGTTCGCGCTCGAACTCTGCGAGAACTGCTAGGATCTGGAACCCAAATTTGCCAAAGGCGTTACACAACTCCCGCAAGGGCATGAAACCGCGGGGCTATTTGCGTGCCTGGGTCTGCTAAAAGCTCGCCACAGGCCGGAATGTCTCACCCCCGTTTGTATTGTAGATTCTGGGAACTGTGTCAACGCCACGGAAATCGTCGCAAAAGATGACGTATTCGATTGCATGGAAGCCTGGCACGGTCACGGCTGTCTGCCAGAGTTCAGAATCTCCCTCAAAGTGTTGAAAGGAGGCGAGCGCCTCATGCCTCGAAGCCCAGAAGTCAGAAGAAAACACGATTCCTGCTACGTGAGCAGGTCCGCGCTTTAAAATTCGAAAGTTCACTGTGAGTGCGATGCGCTCTCCGCCGAGACCGGCATTTTTTTGCGCGCGATCGCTAATGAATTGGATCGATATTGCACTTTGCATTATTACAGGTACCTCTGGAAATCACTGACGGCCTCGCCATAGGTGCTTGTTGTAACCTTCAACCTTCACTATAAGCGTCCACCGGTCACCGTTTTGCGGCGCCGTTATTCTTGGATTTATGATTTCGATGCGTTGCCTCCTTCGTAAACTGATACCCGGCCGAAAGCGTTTCGTTCCATCGTCTCAGAACCGGGGTTCGAATGGGGTCGATTTTTTATTTCGCCCTTCAAAAGGCGTATCCGGGCGATATCCCACTCAATCGCTCGCCGCAGGTTGTCACACACGAACCGCCGCACTTTTTCGCCTAATCTAAATGTGCCGAGAAGTCGTTCTCCCTTCAGGATTTTGCGGTCTGAAGACATTTCTGATCTGGCTACAAACTATCTGCTTTGGATTTGCGGGCTCATATGGAGATTCTCGAAGTGGCAGACTTCGTCTTCGAGGAAGGCCGGGGGATCAAATGATAAGTTCAAAAACGAAGTCAGCGGATCGCGCGATTTAGCCATCGAATATAGATCGCAGGCAGCCAATTCCGAGCAGGCCTTGACTATCACTAGTATGCGAGTTCACAAAAGGGGTGGGTAGTGGGAGCGTGTTGGCCGTGCGCACGTAAACTACGTTCACTCTCGCTTGCGCCACGTTGTATCCAGGTTGTATTGCATAGCGTATTCCGTCGTTTTTTAGAGGATGCAGAGGACGGAGAATCAGCTATTTACAGATTCTAAAAAGTGCGAGCCGCACCGACTCCCATTAGCTTCCGCCAGCGTCCACTTGTTCGCGACGCCTTGGGCGAGCTTCCAATCAATGAAGATCAAGATGAAGCCGAATAGCTAAGCGGCCCTTTATAGGGCCGCCACGGCTCAATAGGATGGTCACCCGAAATAGGGAATGAATCGGTATCCTGCACGGTCTCGTGAATAACGGCATCGGGCGGCATTCTTCGCGCACGTCCCATGGGCATATACCAGCCTTTGCCCTTGTGCGGGTCTTTATGCGGAAGAAACTCAAGGGCCCACCACCATCCACGAAGCGAATGATGGAGCATGCCGCATTTATCAGGCGGCGCATAATCGGGCAGATAGCCATGGCCAGCCCGCCCAAGAATGGTTTCTACCTTTCTGCTATCTAACAATAAGCCTGCTCGTTCCGCTTCGACGAACATCCACTCCAATGCAATTTTGGCCAAACCGCTCTGTCGTTCCGGATAGCTGCCTCCCACATCCGAGTGCACGCCGCGAAACCAGACCTGCTTAATGTCCTGGCCGTGGTTCGGCTTTCCCCAGATATTGTCCTGGTAGTAGCAGCGGCGCTCATCGATCGAGATTGCATGCCGTCCTATCTTGATGATCGGATTGTTCCCCAAGAAGGGTAACTGCACTGGATCGGTTATCCAGCCGTACGAGCTTACCGTGTCCCACACCCCGCAAAAATGGATTCCCACTGAATGCTTGTGCGAAAACTGCCACTGGAAAACATGATCCGGCTTAAAGGTTCTGTCCCGATGCTGAGCCTTCTTCGAGTTCTTGGCATACATTCCAAGAATGTAGGGGATGCATCCATGATTGCCGGCGCAAAGCAGGCCATAAACGTGAATCAGGCTGGCAAACGCCCGCGCCGTGAACGCGCCACGGCTGAATCCGAAGAGAAAGATTTCATCGCCATCTTCATAGGTATCCATGAGATACCGATACGCGTCGCCGACATTCTCCAGTAGACCCTTGCCAAAGGCCAGCCCCCTTAATTGATAGAAGTACCGGCTAATTGCAGTGCCATGAGTCGGATCGCCCATCGTGCCCACGCCTGGGTGGTAGTAGCCTCGCTGCCTTTCATTTATTACCAGTGCGCTGTACAGCTTTACGACGTTCGAGTCTTCATTGTGGTTATCGAAGCTGTTGCCCGTGCCGTCAAAACAAATAACGATTTTTTTCTTGCTCACGAAATGAACGCCTGATTTGACAGTGTATTCATCCGCGAGCTGAATGGTCAAGGAATTAACATTGAATTAAGGCATGTCGTCGAGCATTTTCTGCGTCCGACAAAAGTGATAAAACGTCCGACAGTGAAGGATTATCGCATCACCGTGCGGTTCCCGGCTGAATTGCGCCGCCGACTGAAAGACGTTGCTCATCGCACTCGAACGCGCGAGTCGGACTTGGTTCGGGGAGCTGTAGAACGGCAGCTCGCGGCAGAGGAGGCTGCTCTCACTGCCTATGAGCAAGTGAAAAAGGCGGGGCTGATCGCGGTGGTGCGTGGAGCGCCCCCTGACCTCAGCACGAATCCAAAACATTTCGAGGATTTTGGTAAATCTTGAGCGGCCGGGTACTGGTCGATACCGGACCGATCGTTGCTATTCTTTCCGAATCCGACCAACACCACAAAGCGTGCGTCGAGCAACTTCAGAGCATCCGCGGACCGCTCTTGACCTGTTGGCCCGTAATCACGGAAGCAGCCTGCTCTTACGAGCGTACTCGCTGGCCATCGGAAGGTTGTTGTCGTCGTTTGAGGGTCTTCCTTTTAGGCTCCTCGCTCTCAATGAGCAGGATCTACGAGGAATTGCCACGATTCTCGCCAAGTACGAAGGTCTGGGCATACAACTTGCTGATGCCTCGCTAGCGCATCTGGCGAACCGCGAGGGCATCGAAACCATTTTCACTTTGGACAGGCCCGACTTTAGCGTGCTCCGCCTTGCCCGCGGGAGAAAGCTTCGGGTAACCCCGTGACACTATGTTCGCTTGCTGGCCTGAGGTCCGCTCGGCTGAAGCCTCGTCCCGCACACGGTCACAAAAGTTTGCATTTTCTGCATTTCCTTTTTCTGCAGCATCTTGCCGGAAATCGCCGCCGCTGTCCGCGCACCGTGCACGCGACACTCGCTTGCGTATGGCAACAGAAGCACAAATCGCAGCCAACCAGGCCAATGCACAACTCTCCTCCGGTCCGAAGACGCTAGAGGGTAAGGCCGCATCTTCTAAGAATCACCTCAGCCACGGCCTCACCTATCGGGGCGGCATGTTCATCCTCCTGCCTTGGGAAAGCGCCGAAGAATTCGACCATCTCGTCATAGATCTCAAATCGGAATACCGTCCGAGAAACCGTACCGAG
>Ga0068856_100004272_pt1 | contig 14263 bp, 16 predicted proteins | sample KBSCornC62_FD_66595 | JGI IMG/M metagenome (GOLD analysis project Ga0068856, IMG submission 66595) | Corn rhizosphere microbial communities from Kellogg Biological Station, Michigan, USA - KBS Corn C6-2 | ecosystem: Host-associated > Plants > Roots > Rhizosphere > Soil ...
TCGAGATGTTCTACAACCCGGTTCGAAAGCAGGTCAGGAACGGGATGCTGTCGCCTGTCGAGTTCGAACGGCAGAAGATTTTGAAAGCGGAAGGCGTCTAGAAAACTAGGGGCTATTCATCTCGTATCCCTCGGTTGGGATCGCGACGCGCTCAATGAACGCCTTCGTAATCTTCACCGGCTCTTGCTTTGGCTTCGCCATATCTACGCTCCGTCGAACACATTTGTAACAGGTAATACCGTGCTACGACGTGCGCTCGCGAGCTTGCAAGGACGTTATGTTATTGATTCATAAGGCGTTTACAGGTGTCTGCGTGCAGTGACAGGTTACTACAGGGCCGGGTGTCCCAAACTTGAAAACCGCCGTGGGTTTACGCTCACCGTGGGTTCGAATCCCACCCTGTCCGCCAAAACCACTTGATTTTACTTCATTTTTCCAGCATTCGGCAGCCCTGCCCTAACCTATGCCCTAACCGGCGCAGACGGCCAAACGGTTAAGGGTGACTGCGGCCGCGCATTATCCTGAACCAGGCGACGATCTCTGCTAGGATGGCGTTGGCAGAGCCGACGAGAGCAAGGGGTCGAATCGCTCATGGGCATTAACGTCATCCCTCATTCGCGATCCACGCCGGAGAGTGGCTGAAGACCGAGATTGTCGAAGCCCATGGCGTGTCGATCAACGATCTGGCCACCGCGTTCCGCGTCAGCAGGCAGTCGCTCAGCGCGCTGCTCAATGGCCGGGCAGCGTTGTCGGCCGATATGGCGATCCGGTTCGAGCATGCCTTTGGTGTGAAGGCTGAGACGCTTATGCGAATGCAGACACGCTACGAGCTGTCCAAAGCTCGTGAACATGAATCCGATCTGGCGGTGTCCAGCTTGATCGGGTCGTAATTGCGCGTTGAAACGACCTGCCGCGGCCACCTGGAGGTGCTCTACAGTACATTCTTGGGATCTGATCTTTCGGGCTCGTAACGAGATGTTTCGGTTTTCTCTCGTAGAACATCACCATGTCGAATCGATTTTGGGTACCTATGCGCCTTCCGTTTCTCGCCGCCACCGTTGCACTCACAGCAGTCAACCCCGCGCAAGCTCGTGATTGGCCCGATGCCGGCGGTTGGTCCGTCGGCGAAGGCACTGAGTATTGCGGCATGAAGCAGGAATATGAAGGCAAGGGCGACACAGAGCTGCTCCTGCTGCTTGGATTCGATGGCGATGTCGTCATCTCAGTGAAGAATTCCGATTGGTCGCCGATCGATGGTCAAAAGTACGATCTCGAGTTCTACCTGAACGGAACCGGATATGGCGGCGGGTCAGCAGTTGGCGACGCGGACGAGTATAAGAAGGGCTTCATTTCGACGTTTGGCAGCAACTTCGCACAGGATTTCGCTGGAGGAAGCAGCCTGGCGATCTACCGAGGGGACACGCTCGTCGACAAGCTCAGCTTACGCGGCTCAGCTGCGGGTATGGCGATGGTTCGCAGGTGCGTTGCCGCGCTTAAAGCAGATCGCGACGCCGCGGCGCGGGAAAAGGCTCGGTTCGCGCATATAGCCGACAACCCGTTCGCAGTGGAACAGACCGCAGAGGAAAAGGCAAAGTTCGGCGAGCCGAAGCCGCAGCCCCGCACCAGTCCAGCTGCGTGGCTGAGCGATGCCGACTATCCGAGCCGCGCTCAGCGAGAAGAACGGGCAGGAACCGTGGGCTATTCACTCGATGTTGCCGCAGACGGCCGCGTAATCGGCTGCCAGATCACCAAATCCAGCGGACACGCCGATCTTGACGAAGCAACATGCCGTCTGCTCCCAAGACGCGCCCGTTTCGTGGGAGGCAATGCCTTCCGTTATGAAGGCGAGCAGGTTTGGCGGCTCCCTCAATAGCCATCGAAGCAGGAAGAAATAGTGCGTGCCCGCATGGAGACCTGGAAGGCAGCGGAGTGACAGAAAATTGGAAGAGCCGTGACTACTTCGCGGAAATGTATGTCGCAGGGGTGATGGCAGACTGCGGCTGGAATGTTTATTTTCCGCATCGGGATCAAGGCTTCGATCTCATCGCTACCCGTCCAACAGAGAAAGGAACCATCGTTCGGCCGGTGCAGGTAAAGGGAAAATATCCGACGGAGGGCAAAACAAACAAGGCTAAGTACGGCTTTGTCGGTCGCTTGACGGCTTTCCACGATGACATGGTTCTCGCAATTCCCCTTTTCGCAAACATGACTGATCGCGCGCCAAAGCACATAGCATGGATGCCAAGGTCAGAAATCAAGCCCATGGTTCAAAATCGGTGGCGGTGCGAGCCTGCCCGCTTTGTAGATGGTTCGCCAGAACCTCGACCCGGTCTCACCATTTTCTTCGATGAGCCGGGTCTGTTTCGATTAGCTGCGGACACTGAAATCGATCTGATCTCCTGAGATGTCACCGGCTCATAGCATCCTGAAATGCGCGCCGGTTGCGCGTCACGATGTTGAGCAGCGCCTTTTCGCCGGTCCGCGTGTTGAGGATAGCCTGCGCCGCCTCATCCGGGTCGAAGCTGTCCAAGATGGTTGCTCTGCATAGCGGCTCAGCGTCGGTTCCCCTGCTCAGTCTCGCTGCCAGGATCTACAAATCTGGGGTCCGTGTCGAACGCCCACGCAATAGCCCGCGATGTTTTTATGAACTGCAAGCCTTGCGGACTGATGCGGTAGCGCGCTGGCTCTGTTTGCTCCACATTACCTGACAGTTCCTGCTCGTCCATCCGACGCTGCATCTGGTGATACTTGCCTAAGTAGCCGTTGATGAAATGCGTTTCGAGTTCGCTGGCGCTGAATGCTTCCCGAGGGTGATGAGCCATATACCCGAGCAGGAATACACTTACGGAACGATCGATCGTGACGGGTAGAACGATGAGCACGGTCAGGTTGATGCTGGCGGACACAGCGGCTGCCGCTAGAGCGAGACTGGCGGGAATGACGCCGCGAATGGCCAAGACCGCGCCGAGCAGAAAAACGGCTAAGGAGACCAGGCCCGTTAGGACGATGCCCCGATAAAACAGGATGTGAATGCCTGATAGCAGTCCGATTTTGAAGCAGGCGACGAACAGTGCCAACGCTATAGCCGAGAGCATCAGGCAAACCGCGGCAGCTTTACCGGTTTCCACCATGAATGCTGCGATCTTCGTTTTCATCGCGGCAGGCATGTGACGATTCCGATCTTCTTTTTCCGTCGCGTGCTGCAGGCCCACGATTGATCTATCTTATCGATCCGAGGCGGGTGCAATCGCGTAGTCGTCTGCAGAACCCAATTATCATACACCCACAATATCGCTGATCTCTTAGGCTGAGCTGCGTTCAACAGGAGCGGGTTGGAGTCGCCTTGTGGGTTGGGTCGGGCGGGGATTACCTCGATATCGTAGCGAGCGCGTTTGAAGAAGAATCGGCCATATTCCTTGATCTGCTCCAGATGCATGGCCTGCGAGTTCGGATTGTCCCAAAGGAACACGACGGATTTGACACCGCTTCGCATAATGTCGTGGGATGCATGTTCGTAGTTCAGTTCTTCAACGACACTGTCGGGATGGCGGGCGCCGAGCGCTAGCCAAAGGAGCAGGCCAAGGGCGAACGGTACGATCGTCGCCGTCGCCGCCCAAGCGGCAGACGATTTAGCCAGCTTCCTCAACAGCATCGGAATGAGCAGGAGGAACCCAGGGGCGAATGGAACGAGATATCTATCCGTCATCATGGGGCGTTGGGTCGCAGCAGCGATCAGAATTGCCGCGCCGATCGCAGACGCTCCGCCCACCCATAGCAAGAGGCCAGGCCTAAAATCATCCGCGCCCTTCCGTTTCAAGCGGGTCCACCCTGCGACGGCTAGCAAGATCCCGAGGCCTGCCTCAGCGATGTGGCTGCCAATGAGATAGTCTAAGGACGCATTGACTTGCCGGAGGCCGTACACGCGATACCAAGTCGTTCCGGGTTGCATGAAGCGGAACATCTCAGGCGCCTGCCACGCAACCAGAACAATGGCCGGAAGGAGCAGCAAGAGAGCTGGCCACTGCTTCACCGCTTCCCAGCGATGGAGAGTGAGGAATATGAGACCCTGCACCAGCGCAAGCGGGGCTGCGAGATAGTGGGTTGATATCGTCAAGGCGCTGAGTCCAACCCAGATGCTGGTCGATCTCAAACTGGCGTTGGAAAGCAGGCGCGCGAACGCAACCGTCTGCGCCGTCGCAAAGAGCATTTCGAGCGCGTACGGTCGCGCTGCCTGTCCGAAGCCGACCCCTGGTATCCACAGCGCAACCAGCGCCGCCCAATTGAGTCGCTCCAGGCGCCCCATTCCATTGACGGGATACAGAAGGATAACGAGCGGAGCTGCAATGCTGAATAGGGCGCTCGGGAAGCGCAAGGCGAAATTGCTGAGGCCGAAAATATGCGACCATTCTCGGAGGAAGACGAAATACAGTGGCGATGATACGTGCCAACGCACATCACGGATGAAGTCGGCATAAGTATCTTCCGCCAGGATTGAACCCGTTGCGGCCTCATCGATCCAAAACGGCGCGTAAGGCCTAGCGATGAAACGGCAGAGCAGTGCCAACACCAAAACGGCGAGGAGTAGCAGTTCGAGGCGGGAATAGCCGGCAGTGGTGCTGAACGGTCGTCGTGTTTGGAAATCTTTGAGTTGTGCGCCCTCCGGCGTAGCGACTCTATTCGGCATGGGCATTCAACCTGACGTTTCGCGACAAAAGCAATGCGATCAGCAGGGAGCGCGTTTAATAGCTGAGTTCCAGTTTACTCTCTCAGGTAGGATGTGACGCATCATATTCGTTGAGTCCCCCTCTCAACCATTATGACGAAGATGAGTTTAGTCGTTGCTCGAATGCAACAAGAATCTCAGACACCGCTCGACTACAGCCCTGCGCCGCTCAAGAAACTGTGCAGTCCAGCCGCTATTCCATCCGAACCGGTCAGATTGGGATGGTTGCCGTCATACGCCTTTCCTGCCGAGTTCGCTCGGAGGTAAGAGCGGCCGACATCCTGCCGGCAATCATAGAAGAACCAGTTATAATCAGCAGCGATATTGCGCAGTACGCGGCTATAAGTTTCATATTGCCCGTTCGTCACGCCTGCATTGTTCGCCGGGAATCCTACGCATAGACAGCCGTTGGCCGTCACCGACAAGGCTGCAACCAGCGCTTCGATGTTCGCGTAGTAGGTATTACCAGCCACAGACGCCGCAGCGTCGTTGATTGTGCAATATAGGACAGCGAAGTCAGGAGCTACCGACACCGCAGCCGGGCGGTGGTCATAGGCCGATGAGGCGCCGTTCAGGTTCGCCGATGTTCCGGCGCACCAGCCCGAAACCAGCGCAACCGGCGACGAACTGCCATCCCACGCTTCAATGCCGCTCAGGTACATCGTCCCCGTCGCACCGCCGCCAATCTCGATGTAGTGCGAAGCAGACGAAACCGAATATTCCTTTACGTTCATGCTCGCAGTGCCAGCTTGGCTGAAGGTTTCCACCAGCGACCCGTCAATGGAAACTGTCAGCGCGGTATTGAGGCCGGACTCTTTGGGATACCAGACTCGGAATTTCGACACGTTCCCTGAAGGCGTGAATCGCAACTTTCCCGAAGAACCTGCCGCAGCTTTTAGGAATCGCCCTCCGAGCGTGCCGGGTGACGTGTCCGGCGCCCAACCGGTTCCGAGCGTGATCCTGGTATCATAAGTGCCGAGCGCTACGGCAGTGAACGCGGTGATATTCCCATCACCAAGAAGCTCTGATACTGAAAGCTGGCCAGCGTTGCGAATTTCCCTGGTAATGCGGTTGGGGCCGCGCCCGTTAGCCCGCGGGTCCCGCTGCCGGTGCCCTCACCTACGATGTTGCTATCGCCGATGAACATGAAACGTGCAGGATTCGACGCCCCTCGGGCCTTCGCTGCATTCCATTTGGTGAGACTGCCGATACGACTGAGGTCAGTTTCACCGACGACGACCGAAGGAGTTTGCCAATCAACGTCACCATCGGTGCCGGATAGCTTCGTTAAAACTTGACCGGCAGAGCCGCCCACCGGAAGTGGCGAAGCAGCTACAGCGGCGATTTCAGCCGCCGTCGTGCACCGGGATACCCATTTCGAAATGATCACCGTTTCGCCAGCCGCGTCGTCGACGATGACATCGCCATCAGTCCCGCCGATTGTCATCTTGCCCGCCGTCAGGACAGTGATGGTGCCGACGAGGATGTTATTGGCGACATTGCCGGTGAAGCCGGTGACCTTAACCCGGTTACCAACCGCGAAGCCAGCAGCCACAAAACCATTGCCGCTATCGTTATAGCTGTTGTCGGAGGCGATGGCGCTGATCGTCCCGGCGCTGATCGTCACCGTCGTCGAGAGCTGTGAAACCTCAAGCAATTCTGCACCGGTCAGCGCAGTCGCAGCTGGAAGCGATGTAATATAACCCGTCATTCTTTCATCTTCCTTTCCACGTCTCCCCGTTTACAGAAATATCAATCTGTGCGTGAAAAGTAAAATTCACCTAATAATTGATTATTCAAATTACGTATGAGACTACATGGTGCAAATGGGACAATATAGTTTTTGACTCCGTCTCTAGTTTGAAAGACATTTCTCCATGCAAGCTGATTCGCACTTATTGGGGGAAATATGGAGACTAGCAGCCGAATCCAGGAATGCTTTTCATGGCAACCGGCGCGTTCAGGGAACTACGCGGATGATTGCGAGATCGGGGGAGTAGCAGCCTGCCAAATAATCTCATTGCTGCGAGAAACCGAATGCCCATCGCTTCTCGGCAATTTCCTACACGGGATTGTGAGACCGGAAGAATGGGGCGGGTTTGAAGTCGGATTCATGCATACGATAGCGCAGGCAGTGCGCGGCGTTATTTAATGGAGGGGCGAGATAATGGGCAAGCAACCCAATGCAGTTCTGATCGCAGCCGCGATCGCCGTGACAGCGTCACCTGCCACAGCCGGCTCGCTGAAAAATCGCGCGGCACGTAGTGGTGCGTAGATGGTCCGGTGCAAGGGCTGCTGACGACAACTCGCAACGTCGATGCCTGCATGTCGATGTGTCGGTTCGAACGGCCTAGATGGATGTGGATGAGTCAGCCATGCGCCACGCATCAGCTTTGCCCAATATGTGGGCCATCCGGTTTTTCGCAAATGATGGTTCCCGGTGGGATGAGGAGATCAGCGCGGCGACCTCAGCCGCGCTGATCAACCGAGTGGGCGCCTACAAAGCGTCCCTCGGCTTTCGCTGAGCATCTAAAATCTGCTGCTGCCATGCTCGCACTTCGGAGGCCAGCCAGAACTTGCGCACGCCTCCGTCCCGATAATCATAGTTTCTGGGAAACCGCCCTTCGGACATCCGCCGATACACTTCGGCTTGGCTAAGGCCTACCTTCTGAACCACAACCTTCATCGGCCAAAATTCTAAATCATCAGTCATGGGTAATACCTAGACCATATCGTACCGCGTCTGAGTGCATAGCGATCCATGCCCGCCTGCCTGATTGGCCCACCTGGGATGGCGGGCAGGACGGGCTCACTGCGGCCGAGCCGTTAGGCCCCGTCATGGTTCCTTAAAATGGCGTCCTGCCAAGCTCGCACTTCCGTTGACAGCCAAAACTTTCGAATGCCGCCGTCACGGTAATCGCGCGACTTCGGAAATGTGCCTTCGGCCGCCCGGCGGTAGATCTCCGTTTTGCTTAGGCCCACCTTCTGGACGACGACCTTCATGGGCCAAAATTCAATATCGTCAGCCATCGATAAGTCCTTCGGTTGTGCCGAACGACTTTAGCATAGAATGGCGATCTAGGAGTAGAAGCAAAAATTATTCAACCATTTTCAACCAAGATTTCACGTTCTAGTTGATTATCTAGTTGAGTTTTGCTCGCTCTACACCAAGAATATCCATCAACTTATCACCTGTGGTGTCATTATTTTGGTGGAGGATGGCCACGAACCCGCCGATCAACTTTCCAAAATGCTCACCTGACAACCGGATATCCCGCGGCGTCTTCTGCCGCTCGTCAGCGCTGATGAGCATCGCAATGCCCATAGCCAAGGCTTCAGCCAGCATCGGCATAGCAATTGAGGCGTGCCCTTCCTTCACTTCACGCGAGCCCATCGACGGCACGGTCGAGAGCCACATCCGGTGAGTTTTCCAACAGCATACATAAGCAGGTGGACGATGCTCGAACCATGGCTGTTGTTGAGGATCCTGATTTTCTTCCACCCAAAGCTTTGCGGCGGCCCAACGTGCAAACTCTGGATACTCCGGGGACAAGTTCCGTCGCATCCCCAACATGTCGGCCGCATTTTCGATGCTCTTCAAATGGGCAGTTGCATCCTCCAGTCTCTGTATTGCCGGAGGATACGGCGGGTCCTTACCTTCAACATCGACGTTGAGATGCTTCCAAGAGACCTCGATAGTAGAGGCCTCCGGAATAATGCCCGTCCATTCGCCTTCCTTAGCAGATTCATTGATTAACTCGATGGCAGCCGCAGCAACAGCGGCTTGCTCGATCGGCGGATCCAGCAGCTTTTGTTCATCGGCGTCGGCTTCTTCACGTTCCAACTCGAGCTTCCGATAAGCCATTTTCGCGAACTGCGAATAGGTCCACATCTTGCCGGTTGAAGGTCGCCCCCGCCCCTTCTTTGGCAGCGGGAAAAGGAGATCTGGGTCGCTCAGCCGAGTGTCGTGCGCCCACATTGCTTGGCAGATGACCAGTCGACGGTAATCATTTTTGCCCGGCACCCAATATCTATAACTGTACGGATCTGACTGTATCCGCAGGATGTCCGCCCGTGCTTCTGCCTTTAACCGTCGTTGTTCGGCCTTGAACTCGCCATCCCTCAACGCTCCAGTTGCGCTCTGTGGCAAGGCGTTTCGCTTGTTCAGGTCAGACAATTGCTGAAGGTAAGTAGTCCGCCTGATTGCACATTCGCGCGGCTCCGGGGGGATGCCAAAGCGGATGAATTGCCGTAACACCGCTTCTTCGATGGGATTGAGCTTCCCTGAAGGTTCGCCATCTCTGCGCTCACAGCAGCAGGGAAAATGCATGCCGGCTCGAGAGGTCATGCCGCAGCCTCCGCACCCGGGAATTGAAAAACATTAGATGCGGCGCCGCTGAGATAGTCTGCCCAAGCATCCATCAGAGTTCGCCGACGCTCGATAGCTGTACCACGCCGATATGCCCGTTCTGCCTCATCTCCGATTGTATGGGCCAATGCCTGCTCCACGATTTCCCGTGGAAAGTGAGTCGCGTCCCCTGCCCAATCTCGAAAGCTGCTGCGAAAGCCATGCACCGTCACGTCACCGTGGCCCATCCGCCGCAACAGCATCGTCATCGCCATGTTGCTGCGCGCGGCGCCGCCGACAGCAAAGACCAGATCAGATGGTTTAGGATGGTCGGGACGCACCGACTGCAGAACCTGAATTGCTGATTTGGACAGCGGTACGCTATGTTCAACACCGGCTTTCATCCGGCTGGCGGGAACAGTCCATATCTTCGCTGCAGCATCAATCTCGGCCCATGTTGCGCCGAGCGCCTCTCCACTGCGCGCCGCCGTCAATATAGTGAACTGCAGACAGCGAGCGGCCAGCGCCGGGCGCATTTGGAGAGATGCCCAGAATGCTGGCATTCCGGCATATGGTAGCGCCGCATGGTGACCGCGCGTTAGCTTCGCCTGTCTCGGCAGGAGAAGCGCCAGGTGCCCGCGCCATGTGGCGGGGTTCATCATGTCGCGTGGGCGCAAACCCTTAGCCTTTGCCGCGTCCAGAATCTTCTCAATCCGACCACGCAGTCGGCTGGCAGTTTGCGGCTTCGACAGCCAGATGGGCCTCAGAACCGCGAGGAGATCGTCTGTAGTAATGTCGTTTAGCGGCTTTTTGGTGATAGCGCCGGCATGATCCCGAAGCGATTGCCGCCACTGTTGCCGGTGAACGGCATTTTTCCAGCCGTCTTCTACCGAAGCAATGTAATCTTCGGCGAATTCCCCAAACGTCGGCATCGGAGAGGATGCAGCTTGCCTCTCCGCGCGATCAGCTAGTCGAGCTTCGATCGGGTCGCCACCACTAACAACCACAGATCGTGCTGCCGCGGCGAGTTCGCGGGCAGCAGCCAGAGAGATATCGGCTGCTGCCCCGAGCCCCATCTCACGCCGGCGGCCGCCGGTTCGCCATATGTAAACCCATCGGCGACCGCCACCGCTTGCATTAAGGTAAAGTCCACCGCCGTCGGAAAGGAGTCCATCCTTCAAGTTTGCGACGGTCCTAGCAGTCAGCTTATTGATCTTCTGCGCCATGTCGTGCCCTAACCTCAGCCCTAACAAGTAGCTGTGGCTTATATCAGACACGGTAATCCTGCGCTATAGCTCCAAAACCAGCGAACCGCCGTGTTTTCAAGCTTATATTGACATATATTCGACTGACAGTTGAATAGTTTTAAGCAATTTCTGACGCTATAATACTACAGTTCTGAGGACACCCTGTCCGCCATCCAGTTTGATCCGCGTTAAGGCGACGCGATTTTCTTCATGCTAGAAGCGGCCGATAATCATCGGAGGTGACAATGTCTGCCGATACCGACGCACGTTATCTGTTCCGGCGTGCAAGAGAGGAAGCCGCGAAAGCCGATGCCGCTGCAAAGCGGAGTGCGGCATCGCAGGAAATTGCCGCCCATCGTGAACTCGCGCTGCGCTATCGGGTACGGGCGCTTGCCATGTCCTGTGCCTATCAGGTTCTCCATGATGCGCTGGGGCGGGAACCCTGATCATCGGTTTTTGCTGGTTGATGACGGTCAGCTTGCGGCTGCCTGATCATCCGGACGTTTCGCGTTCCGGGATGCGGAATAAAAATGCGCCCCCGGGCAAGGGAATGCCGGGAGCGCGATCTGTTTGCTGTCGGGCATCCAAATCCATTTCCGCTTAGCAAGAATGGACGTTCATCGCAATCTATCCAAAGGTAGATCGTCACCTTTCCGTAACGTCAATCGGCGGTCACGGGTGGGCAATCCTTCGAGCCGAAAGGCGGCCTGAACCATGCAAATGGAGATAGCACCGCACCTTCGTCATCAGGCTGAAAATGCGCGCGAGCCAATGTGATGACCCGGCGCGGGACGCTGCCAAGGCGCGCGTGGAACCATTCACCAGCGATCGGGACCGATCGCGGCAGGTGATTCCCGAAAAACCATAAGGCCAGGAGCGTGACCTGACCCAGTCAGGTCAGAACCCTTCTAGTTGAGCGCACCGTGGCAATGCTTGTATTTCTGGCCCGATCCGCAGGGGCATGGCGCGTTGCGGCTGATGTCCAGATTGGCGAACTCGCCAGCCGGTCCTCCTGCGGCGGGACGAGAGAGGGTCGTCGTGATGCCGCTGATCTGACCGCGGTCGAAGTCTCCGCTATTATCCTCGCCCGAAAACGGGTCGATATGCGTCGTGATGAAGTCGGGCAGTATCGGCAGGTCGAATTCCGGCAGCGGCTCCTCCATGCGGAACTGGACGCGGGCGATGGAGCCGGTCACATCCTCGCGGATATTGCCGAGCATGCGTTCAAACAGGGCGAAGGCTTCCTGCTTATATTCATTGATCGGCGTTTTCTGGGCATAAGCGCGCAAATGAACAACCTGGCGCAGCGCGTCGAGGGTCGACAGATGCTCCTTCCAATGATGGTCCAGACTTTGCAGCAGGATCGACTTTTCGATCATATGCCAGCTCTCGGGATCAAGTTCCCTGACCTTCTCGGCCACGGCCGCGTCGGCCAACGTCCTGAGCCGTTCCTCGATCATCTCCGGATCGACATGGTCCTCGGCCAGCCAGGCGTCGAAATCGGGTTCGAGGTTCAGCACCTCGCCCGATCGAACCTTCAGCCGATCGATATCCCATTGTTCGGGATAGGTACCCTGCGGGCATGATGCGCCGACAAGATCATTGACGGTTTCATGCCGCATGTCGGCGACGACATCATCAACCGTATCCGCATCCATGATGTCGCTGCGCTGTTCGTAAATGACCTTGCGCTGATCGTTCATCACATCGTCATATTCGACGACCTGCTTGCGGATGTCGTAGTTGCGGGCTTCCACCTTCTTCTGGGCAGTCTCGATCGCCTTGCTGAGCCATTTGGACGGGGGCAGCGCCTCGCCATCCTCCAGGTTGGAGCGGATCATCTTGGCGAACATCGTGTCCGGGCCGAAGATGCGCATCAGGTCGTCGTCGAGGCTCAGATAGAAGCGCGAAAGGCCGGGGTCACCCTGACGGCCCGAACGGCCGCGAAGCTGGTTGTCGATGCGGCGGCTTTCATGCCGCTCCGTGCCCAGCACGAAAAGGCCGCCAGCCGCGAGAACTTCCTGCTTTTCGGCCTCGATCTCGGCATCGATCCGCGCGATGGCGGCTTCCCGCTCCGGCCCTTCGGGCATGTCGCGCAGTTCGTCCTCGACGCGGAATTCAAGGTTGCCGCCCAATTTGATGTCGGTACCGCGACCGGCCATGTTGGTGGCGATGGTGACGGCGCCCTTGCGGCCTGCCTGCGCCACGATATGCGCTTCGCTTTCATGGAAGCGGGCGTTGAGGACGGCGTGCTTCACGCCTTCCTGCGTCAGGAATTCGGAGAGCATTTCCGATTTTTCGATCGAAACCGTGCCGACAAGGACAGGCTGGCCCTGCTCCGCATGGACCTTGATGGTCTTGGCGATTCCGCGGAACTTGTCTTCCAGATTCTTGTAGAAGCTGTCTTCCTCGTCGACACGTTGCACCGGCCGGTTGGTCGGGATGGTGACGACGTTCATCTTGTAGATTTCGTAGAATTCGGTGGCTTCGGTCGCGGCCGTGCCGGTCATGCCGCCCAGTTTCGGGTACATGCGGAAATAATTCTGGAAGGTGATGGAGGCGAGCGTCTGGTTTTCCGGCTCGATATTCACCGCTTCCTTGGCTTCCACCGCCTGGTGCAGACCGTCCGACCAGCGGCGGCCATCCATCATGCGGCCGGTGAACTCGTCGATGATGATGACCTTGCCATCCTTGACGATGTAATCGATGTCGCGGCGGAACATCACGTTCGCACGCAGCGCCTGATTGACATGGTGGACGACGGCGGTGTTTTCGAAATCATAGAGGTTGGCACCTTGCAGCAGCCCAGCCCCTTCCAGCATGCGCTCGATCTTCTCGGTCCCGTCCTCGGTCAGCGTGACGGTGCGCTGCTTCTCGTCCTTCTCATAATCGCTCTCGTCCAGCTGTTTCACGATGGCATCGACGGAGACATAGAGTTCCGACTTGTCATCGGTCGGGCCGGATATGATCAGCGGCGTGCGCGCTTCGTCGATGAGGATCGAGTCCACCTCGTCGACGATGGCGAAGTTGAAAGGCCGCTGTACCATCGACGCGCGGTCATATTTCATGTTGTCGCGCAGGTAATCGAAGCCGAGCTCGTTATTCGTCGCATAGGTAATGTCGGCACTGTACGCCTCGCGGCGCTGGTCTTCCGACAGGTTCGGCACGATGACGCCGGTGGTAAGGCCCAGGAAGCGATAGACCTGTCCCATCCATTCGCAGTCGCGGCTGGCCAGATAGTCGTTCACGGTGACGACGTGGACGCCCTTCCCTTCCAGCGCGTTCAGATAGGTGGCGAGCGTCGCGACCAGCGTCTTGCCCTCGCCCGTGCGCATTTCGGCGATCTCGCCGCGATGAAGCACGATTCCGCCCACCATCTGCACGTCATAATGGCGCTGGCCCAAGGTCCGCTTGGCGGCTTCCCGCACCGTGGCGAAGGCTTCGGGCAGCAGGCCGTCAAGCGTTTCACCCTGTGCCAGCCGCTCCCGGAACCGCACGGTCTGCGCCGCCAGTTCCTCGTCACTCATGGCCGAAATGGTGGGTTCGAAAGAGGCGATCTGTTCGACGGTCTTGCCCAGCGACTTCACATAGCGGTCGTTGGAGGAGCCGAAAATAGACTTGGCGAGTGCGCCGAACATGCAAATTCCTGACAAAAGGGGACGCGCACGCCTTTTGGGGCGATGCACGCGGACATGCGCGGCGATTTAGGACGCGCACAGGCGTTAGTCAATCAGAGCGGGCATGCCGGATAGCATCGGAAAGCTCCATGTCCGCCCATCTCTCCGTTGACGGACGGGCATATTGCGCTAAGCGACGGGCATGACAGAACGTTCGCCCCTTGCCCCCGCTGCCTTTCCTGAACTTCCGCCCATTGCGGGCGTCACCGCGCGCGTCGCCAGGGCGCGATACAAGAATTGGGACAGGTGCGACCTCACCTATGTAGAG
>Ga0068856_100004277_pt1 | contig 14253 bp, 11 predicted proteins | sample KBSCornC62_FD_66595 | JGI IMG/M metagenome (GOLD analysis project Ga0068856, IMG submission 66595) | Corn rhizosphere microbial communities from Kellogg Biological Station, Michigan, USA - KBS Corn C6-2 | ecosystem: Host-associated > Plants > Roots > Rhizosphere > Soil ...
CGCGCCGGGCCGCCGAATGCGAGCAGGAAACGGCTGCCGGCGGCTTCCGACAGCAGCGCTTCGTTGGCCCGCGCGGCCGCGTCGATCACGGCTGCCGCGCGGCTGAAGCGGTCGAGCGCGGCGTCGGCGCCGATCTCTGCCGGCGCCAGGTCGCGGAATTCGACGCCGAGCACGCTCAGCGTCTGCGCCGACGGCGGCGACGGTGTCGGCGTCTCGGTGCGTCCGGTAGGCGCCGACTCCGCCGGCGTGTCCGGCAGGAAGCGCGACAGATTGCCGACGTAGCCTTCGATGTCGGATTTTTCGCGCAGGTCCGACAGCAGCGAGTCGAACGCGCGCGACAGCCGTGCGAGCTCGTCGCTGCCGGTCAATCCGATCTGCGTGCGGTAATTGCCCGCGGCGGCCTGCTCCGCCGCCAACGCCATGGTGCGCACCGGCCGCAGGATCTCGCGCGCCAGCACGTACGACAGCAGCAGCGCGACCAGCATCGACAACAGCCCGTAAAGCACGATGCGATTCAAGATGTCGCGCGAGGGCGCGGCGATTTTGTCGACCGACGTCAAGGCGAGCACGGCGCCGAGGTTGCCCAAACCTTCGCGCGCCGTCGGCGTAAGGCGCGCGCTCCAGCGCTGGCCGGCGAAGTCGAGGTCCAGGTGCGGCACGGCACGACCGGCGGCGACGGCTTGTGCCGCGTCCGGTGCCTGCGCCGCCAACGACTGCTCCAGCGCGGCGGCGCCGGCATCGTCCAGCGAACTCGCCGCAAGCACCGGCTTGTTGTCCTTCCCGGGAAGCAGGTAGGCGATCTCGGCGCCGCTCATTTTCGCCATCTGCCGGCTGAGATCGTTGTTCACGCCGTGCGCGATCAGCAGGAATCCGACCAGGATCTGGTCCTGCGCGAGCGGCATGATCGCGGCCTGGTACAACTTGTCGCCGTAGCGCCAATAGCCGCTCAGCGGCTGCTCGGGTTTTTCGATCAGCGGCTTCACGAACGGGTCTGCCGCGAGCGACTCCTGGAAGGCCTCGCTCTGATCGGTGCGGCCGAGCACCATCCCTTTCGGATCGAGCACGATGCCGAGATCGAAATCGAACTGGTTCTTGCGCTCTTTCAGCAGGTCCGGAATCGACTTGGTGTCGCTTTCCGCGGCGTCGCTCAGGCCCGGCAGGCTGTTCGTCGCGCCGCCGGCCTGGGCCACGTATTTCGCGGTGCTCGAATCCGCCGCGATCAGTTGCAGTTTCAGCTGCAGCTGTTCGAGGCGGCTTTCCTCGACCTCCTTCTGCACACCGTTGCTGGCCGCCATCGCGTTGTCGATGGCGCGCTGTGCGATGCGGTCGCCCTCGAAATACGTGACCACCACCGCGGCGCCGACGGCGAGTGCGATCAGGAACGCGGAGCCCAGGAAAAACTTAAACGCGAGCGGCACGCTGAATCCCGCGCGGCGCGGTGCAACCGGATCAGTAGCCGCCATCGCTGCTTCTCCCGTACGGCTTGCCGAATTTGTTCATGTGCGGCGCGATGCGGCGCTGGCTCAGTTCCAGCGGCACCGTCAACGGCTTGGCCGCGGCCGGATCGAGCACCGTGTGCCAGGGCGTGGCGCGCTCGTGCCAGACGACGAGATCGCCCTCGCCGGCGGGAAGGTTCTTGAGGGAAAAATTCCCGGCGGCGTCCGGACGCACGAAGTACGGCGTGTCGAGCACCAGGATGTGACCGACCATCGAGTGGTGCACGTTGCAGTAGACGCGCACGTAGCCCGGGTCCTTGAACGTCACCGCCTGGCCGTCGCCCTGGCCGTAAAGACCGACGTCGAAGGCGTTCTTGTTCGAGGTCGAAAATGCGTTGTGCAGGATCGGATCCTGGTTCGGGAAGCGGATCTCGCTGCCGACCGTGGTCGCGAGTACGCGCGGCGTGAATTGCTTGCGCACCGTGCTCATCGACTGCGGTGGCGTGATCGGCGCGGCTTGCGTGGCCTGCTTCGGACGGAAATAGACGATCGCGTCCTGCGCTTCCTCGGGCCGCAACGCCTTGCCCTCGGCGGTGAGATCGATGTGACCGCTCAGTTCCGCCGCCGGAACCCATGCCGGTAGCAGCACCAGCAACAACCCGAGCCATCCGCGCACGCCTGCATCTCCCCTTCGCCGAAGCGCCCGCGTCCCGGACGACCGTGCATGGCGGCCCGCGTGGCTTTTCGGCATGATAGCAAAGCCGGGTTTGCACGCTGCGTGAAAGCCCGATACCAAGGATGCAAGATGGCGAAAATCGATATTCGGCGCAAACACGGTCAATCGCACAAGGCCGCCAGGGCTGCGGTGGAAAAGACCGCCGCGGACCTCGGCAAGAAATTCGGCATCACCAGCCAATGGGAAGGCGACACGCTGCATTTCCAGCGCTCCGGCGTGAACGGCTTCATCAAGGTCAACAAGGCCGACGTGCACGTGACGGCGGAACTCGGGTTCCTGCTCGGTGCGATGAAAGGCATGATCGAAGCCGAGATCGAGCGCGAACTGGCCGAGAATTTCGGCTGAGCCGATGCTGTTCCTGAGCCGCGCCAAGGCGCCGAAACGCCACCGCCCGACCCGCGTCGGCATCGCCATCGCGGGCGGCGGACCGCTCGGCGGAATCTACGAACTCGGCGCGCTGCGTGCGCTGGAAGAGGCGATCGGCGGACTCGATCTGACGCAGCTCTCGGTGTATGTCGGCGTCAGCTCCGGCGCGCTGATTGCGGCAGCGCTGGCGAGCGGGCTCGATACCGCCGAGCAATGCCGCATTTTCATCACCGGCGATTCGACGGTCGCGCGTTTCCGGCCGGATACGTTCGTGCGCCCGGCCGTGCTCGAATACCTGCGCCGCGCCGCGAGCGTGCCCGGCATGCTGCTGCGCTGGCTCGGCGACGTCGCGCGCCATCCGTTCGCGCCGCATCTTTCCGATACGCTGCTGACCTTCGGCAGCGTCTTGCCGACCGGGATCTTCGACAACGCCGGCATCGAGCGCTTCCTGCACGAGATCCTGACGAGCGGCGGGCGCCAGGACGATTTCCGCACCCTCGCACGGCCGCTCTACGTGATCGCAGCGGAACTCGACAGCGGCCGCGCCGTCCGTTTCGGCGACGCGCAGCACAGCCATGTGCCGATTTCGCGCGCCGTCGCCGCCAGCGCAGCGTTGCCCGGGCTCTACCCGCCGGTCCGGATCGGCAGCAAGTTCTACGTGGACGGCGCGCTGCAGCGCACGCTGCATGCCTCGGCGGTGCTCGATGCCGGTGCCGACCTGGTGCTCGGCATCAACCCGCTGGTGCCGTTCGATTCCGCCGGCGCACGCGCCAAGGGCCGCGACACGCCCGAAAGCCTGATCCGCAACGGGTTGCCGGCAGTGCTGTCGCAGACGTTCCGTACGTTGCTGCAGTCGCGCCTGCGTTCGAGCGTGGCGAAATACGCGCGTGAATACGCCCACGCCGACCTGATGCTGTTCGAGCCCGACGCGGACGACGCCGAGATGTTCTTCACCAACGTGTTCAGCTTCGCCGGGCGCGAGCGCATGGCCGAACACGCCTACCGCGCGACCCGTGCCGAGCTGCGCATGCGCGCCGCCGAACTCGCGCCGGTGCTGGCGCGGCACGGCCTGCAATTGCGCCAGGACGTGCTCGCCGACGACGGCCGCAGCCTGCGCGGAGGCCTGCGCCGGCGCGGCACGCATGCGGCAGCGCGCCTGCACCAGGCGCTGGACGCGCTCGACGAAAACCTGCCGCGCCGCCGCCCCGCGGCGGCGAAAAAACGCGCCCGCCGCTGACGCTCTTCACATTTTCCACATTGCAACTTTGTTGCTAGTGTGAATATTCTACCGGCGCTGCCTAGATTCGCCGGCCACCGGCGCAGACCCCGCATGCCAACGATAACGGAGGGAACATGAGCAAGCCGAAAGCGAAAGCGAAGCCCAAACTCAAACCCAAGGCCAAGCCGGCCGCGGCCCCGGCACGTCCGAACAAGGCGGCGGCGGCGAAGCACCCGGTCGAAGGCAAGTCCATCATGGAATCCGCGCAGCACATCTGGCTCGCCGGACTCGGCGCGTTCGCCAAGGCGCAGGAGGAAGGCGGCAAGCTGTTCGAGGCCCTGGTGCGCGAGGGCAGCAGCCTGGAGCAGAAGACGCGCAAGATCGCGACCGGCACCGCCGGCGACGTGCGCAACGCCGTCGAAACCGGCGTGAGCCAGGTGCGCGAACGCACGCAGGAGACCTGGGATCGTCTCGAGCAGGTGTTCGAGACCCGCGTGTCCAAGGCGCTGAACAAGCTCGGCGTGCCCGGCCGCAAGGATCTCGACGAACTGATGCGCCGCGTGGACGAGCTGAACCAGCAGGTGCGCCGCCTCAACGGCGCCGCCGTGCGCAACGTCGGCAGCGCGCTCAGCGCCGGCGCCCGCCGCACCCGCGACGACCTGAGCGACCTCGCGCGCGAACTCGAAGAAGCGCAGCTCGCGGCCAAGAAATCGACCAAACGCCCCGCCGGCCGCTCGCGCGGCTGATCCAAAAGTTTCAAAACCCGCCAGCCGATCCACGAACAACCGTCAGGATCTCCCTCCCCCTGAGGTTTTTTGGCTGGCGGGGTTTTTGGGGGCGCCCCCCCTCCCCGACCTCAAGCCTCCGTCATTCCAGCGCAAGCAGGAATCGCTCCGGGATGCCTTTCGAAGAGCGATTCCAGCCTTCGCTGGAATGACGAACGAATTACCAGTGAATGCCGCGCATCACCGAGGCGAACGCCACCTGTTCGCTGGTGGGCTGCTGGTCGCTTTCGTTGCGTCCCTTCATGCCCTTGGAGGCGCTCGAATCCGGGAACAGGCGGAACGCGGTGTTCATCAGGATCTCGTACGCCCGCGGCGCGAGTGCGTAGAAGACCTGGCCGAAGATGCCGAGCCGCGTCGCGAGCCGCACCGGGCGCTCGATGATCGCACGCACGACGAACTCCGCGGCCTCCTCCGGCGTCCAGGTCGGCACCGATTCGTAGATCTTGGTCGGCGCGATCATCGGCGTCTTGACCAGCGGCATGTTGACCGTGGTGAAGTTGATGCCGTTGTCGGAAAACTCGGCCTGGGCGCAGCGCGAGAACGCGTCGAGCGCGGCTTTCGACGACACGTACGCCGAGAACCGCGGCGCGTTGGTCAGAACGCCGATCGACGAAATGTTGATGATGTGGCCGCGGTGGCGTTCGACCATGCCCGGCAGGAAGCCCATGATCAGGCGCAGCGAGCCGAAATAGTTGAGCTGCATGGTGCGCTCGAAGTCGTGGAAGCGGTCGTAGCTCGCCGCGATCGCGCGCCGGATCGAGCGGCCGGCGTTGTTGATCAGCACGTCGATGCCGCCGTGATCGGCGGTGATCTTCGCGACCAGCTCGTGGCTCGATTTTTCCTCGGACAAGTCCGCGACGTACGCGTGGCAGATGCCGCCGGCGTCGGTGATCTCCTTGCACGTGGCGTCGAGTTCCTCCGGATTGCGCGCGCAGATCAGCACGGTCGCGCCGGCGGCGGCGATTTTCTGCGCCACGGCCTTGCCGATGCCGGACGAGCCGCCCGTGACCAGCACGCGGCGACCGCGCACCTTGCCGCTGAGCGACTTGTCGAGGAACAGGTCCGGATCGAGGTGCCGCTCCCAGTAATCCCACAGTCGCCAGGCGTAGTCGGTCAGGTCGGGCACGCGGATCTTGCTGCCCTTGAGCGCGCGCTCGGTCTCGCGGCAGTCGAACCGCGTCGGGTAGTTGATCAGTTTCAGCACCTCGACCGGGATGCCGAGGTCGCGCAGGACCATGTTCGTGAAGCGCTTCACGGGCGGCAGGTTGGCGAGCGCGTGCTTCACCATCGGCGGCACGAACGCGAACATTCGCGCATCGAGCCGCATCGCCATTTCCGGCGCGTGGCCGGCGCGCGCGAAGATGTTCAGCACCTCGCCGATGCGGCGAGGTGCCGGGTCGGTGAGATGGAAACAATGACCGTCGAGGCCGGGCTTGTGCGCGATGTGGTCCATGGCCTCGGCGACGAAATCGACCGGCACCAGGTTCACGCGGCCGCCTTCAAGGCCGATGGTCGGCATCCAGGGCGGCAGCGCCTCGCGCACCTTCTTGAGCGCGCGGAAGAAATAGTACGGACCGTCAATCTTGTCCATTTCGCCGGTCTTGGAGCTGCCGATGACCATGCCGGGACGGTAGATGCGCCAGGCCTGCTCGGACGCGCGCACCAGGCCTTCGGCATCGTGCTTGGTGCTGAAATACGGGTGCTCCAGGTCCTCGGCCTCGTCGAACATGTCTTCGCGGAACACGCCGGGATACAAGCCGGCGACCGCGATCGAGCTCACGTGGTGGAAACAGCCGGCCTTGAGCGCGGCGCTCAATTCCAGCGCGTGACGCGTGCCGTCGACGTTCGGACCGGTCTGGCTGGCGGCATCGGCCGCCAGGTCGTACGTAGCGGCGAGGTGGAAGAAATGCTTGATCTTGCCGCCGAGCAACTTGCGCTGCGCCGGCGTGATGCCGAGCATCGGCTTGACCAGGTCCCCGGTGACCGCGACCAGGCGCTCCCCGTCGGCACCGAAACGTTGGCGCAGCTCCTCGAACTTGCGCATCGAGCCTTTGCGCACCAGGCAGTAGATTTCACCCTTTCGCGCGAGCAGGTGTTCGATCAGATGGCGGCCGATGAAGCCCGTGGCTCCGGTCACGAAGTAGGTCATGTCGAGATCCCCGATGCGGCATGCATGCGCAGCTAAGATAGCGTGTGGCGGCGGTGCGTCCAAGCGTGCGAAGCGCGTTGACAGCCACTTTTGCCATCGTCCATCATGGCGAGGATAACGAAGCAGCCCTCCGTGGCTGCACTTTCCAAAAAAATGCCGTCTGCGGATGGCGAGAATTGGACTAGCGCATGGCCGCCGACCTGAAATCGAAGTTCGAGAAAGCCGCCGAAGACGTCAAAAAGCTCAAGGAGCGGCCCGACAACGACACCCTGCTCAAGCTGTACGCGCTGTACAAGCAGGGATCGGAAGGCGACGTCTCCGGCCCGAAGCCCGGATTCTTCGATTTCGTCGGCACCGCCAAATACGAGGCCTGGGCCAAGCTCAAAGGCACGAAATCCGAGGATGCAATGCAGAAGTACGTGGATCTCGTGAAGAAACTCGGCGGCTGAGCGTCGCCCCGCCGCGCCTGCCATGAGCAAGCAGACCCGCGAGCGCATTCTCGAAAGCAGCCTCGTCCTGTTCAACGAGCGCGGCGAACCGAACGTCACCACGAACCACATCGCCGACGAGCTGGGCATCAGCCCCGGCAATCTGTACTACCACTACCGCAACAAGGACGACATCGTCGAGCAGCTGTTCGCCCGCTACGAGGCGCGCATGGACCAGGCGCTGGTCGTACCCGATGGCCGCCTGCCGAACCTCGAAGACGTCTGGATGCAGTTGCACCTCGTGTTCGAGTGCATGTGGACGTTCCGCTTCCTGTACCGCGACCTGGTCGACATCGTCTCGCGCAACCGCAAGCTCAAGCAGCATTTCGCGCGCATTCTCAACCGAGCCGCCCTCAGCGCCGACCAGGTGCTGCGCGGCCTCGCCCAGGCCGAGATTCTGCGCGCCACCCCGGACGAAATCCGTGCCACGGCGGAAAACGTGCTGCTGGTCGCGACGTTCTGGCTCAACTACAACACCGTGCGCGGCGCCCGTGCCGAAGCGAGCCAGGAAGACCTGACCCACGGCATCTACCAGGTGATGCTGCTGATCGCGCCGTTCCTGCGCGACGCCGAACGGGTGCACCTGAACACGCTGGCGCGGGCGTATCGGCGATAGGCGGTAGCACGCCGTGTGGCTGTGGCCCAAAAAAAAGCGGCCGCACACGGCGGCCGCGAAGACGTTGGAGCGAAAACCCTTGGACTCAGCGCGCTTTGAGCTGGCGGCTGAGGGCGCTCACGCGCGTGGTCAACTCGTCGATATCGGCCTTGCTCGGGATGCCGAGCTTGCTCAGCACCAGTGCAATGCCCTGCTGCACCGCCTTGCCGGCCTTGCCGAGGTCGGCTTTCACGCGGGCCTTGACCGGCGCCAGCGCGCCGTTGACCTGCGCCGCGGCGTCGCGGCCGAGTTCGCGCGCGAGCTTGCCGCTGCGCGTCTGCACGGTCTTGCCTTCCGCCACCAGGCGCACCAGCACGTCGCCGCCGCGCTTCTGCGCGATCGACGCCGCCCCGAGGCCCGCCAACCAGATCTGCTGCACCGTCTGCTTCGGCGTCGCCGCCGCCGCGAGCTGCTTGCTGCGTTTCGTTGCCATGTTCGTCACCTCTGCTGTGGGATCGGCCGCTGCTGCGGCGCCGATGACGAAAATAGACGAGCACGCTAGAACAATCACACTACGGTGGCGGGTCGCGCGTGTGCGAGCGGATCCAGCATTCCAGCGCGATGTCGTCGGCCAGTCAGTGCAGGCAAGAATCTCGCTCGTCGGTTGGATGTAGCGGCAACCGAATCCTAGAACTGGATTCCCGCCTGCGCGGGAATGACGAGCAAGAAAAAAGCGACAAAAGGCCGGAGTTTTGGATTCACCGTGCCGGATGGCTTGTCATCGTGCCGGATGGGTGGACTCACCGCAGCCGGATCTGCCCCCGCTCCTGCTTGCGGTCCCACGCACGCAGTTCGTCGCGCAGGTGCGCAACGCGCTGGCGGCCGAGCGCGTTGCGTTCCTCGTCGAGCACGTTTCCGCCGAGCAGTTCGGCCAGGCGCTGCGCGGTGGGCAGCATGGCATCCCAGGCGTCGAGTGCGGGCAGCGGGCCGGGCAGCGCCATGAAGAAGCTGACGCCCGGGCTTTGCAGCTCGTCGATGTGGCGCATGTCGAAATTGCCGGGCTTGACCATGTTGGCCATGCTGAAAATCGGACCGGCGTCGCGCTTGCCGTCGACAAGCCGATGGAAGATGCCCATGTCGCCGAACGTGAGGCCGGCCTTTTCCGCAGCGACGACCAGATCCGGACCGGGAATCAACTCGCCCGGACGTGCCGCGACGAACAAGGTGACAATGCGTTCGATCGGCTGCTCCGGACGCATGCCGGGCATCGGCTTTTTGTCCGCCGCGTTTTCCGCACGCTGCGCGGCGATTTCGGAACCGAGGCGATCGAGTTCCTCCTGCATCCCCGGCTCGAGCGGGTCGAGCGCATCGCCGTCGTGCGCGGCGCCATCCGGGTCGCCGAATGTCGGCTCGATGCGTTCGCCGCTGCCGCTGGCATCGCCGCGCGGCGGGGTGCGCCGGCCCTGGCGCGGTTTTTTCGGGCGGCCGAACAGGTAAATCAGCGCGAAAATGACCGCGCCGATCAGCGCGATGATCACGCGAAGTTCCGTCGCGCTCAAACCAGAATCCATAGTCGCCGATACTCCGATGACGCCCGACTGCCCAGCCCTTCGCCTTTGCGCCGCCCTTCCTGAGACTTCGCGCCTGCCGCTCAGACGACAGCGCGAATCCCGGGCGTGCTAGGCCGCTCCCGCCAGTTTAGCCGCTTCCGCGAGATCAACTTGAACGAGTCGTGAAACACCCGGCTCGCGCATGGTCACGCCGCACAGCTGGTGCGCGGCCTCCATGGTCGCCTTGTTGTGCGTCACGAACAGGAACTGCACGCGCTCGCTCATCTCGTTGACCAGGCCCGAGAAGCGGCCGACGTTGGCCTCGTCCAGAGGCGCGTCGACTTCGTCCAGCAGGCAGAACGGCGCCGGATTGAGGCGGAAAATCGCAAACACGAGCGCGACCGCGCTCAATGCCTTTTCGCCGCCCGACAGCAGTGAAATGTTGGTCACGCGCTTGCCCGGCGGCCGCGCCATGATCGACACGCCGCTGTCGAGCAGGTTTTCGCCGGTCAGTTCCAGATAGGCATGACCGCCGCCGAACAGGCGCGGGAAAAGATCCTGCAAGCCGGCGTTGACGCGGTCGAACGTTTCCTTGAAGCGCTGGCGCGTCTCGGCGTCGATCTTGCGGATCGCGCCTTCGAGCGTGTCCAGCGCCGTGGTGAGGTCGGTCAGCTGCGCGTCGAGATAGGTCTTGCGCTGCGACTGTTCCTCGTACTCGGTGATCGCGGCCAGATTGACCGGCTCCAGGCGCTTGATCTTGGCGTCGATCGATTCGAGCTGCTGCTGCCACTCGGTCGGGTCGGCGCCGGCGGGCAGCGATTCCAGGATCGCAGCGAGGTCGTGGCCGGCCTGCGCGATCGCTTCCTGCAATTGCTGCGCGCGCATCTGCATGCCCTGGTGCGCCAGACGGCGCTCGGCATGCGCTTCGCGCTGTTCCTGCAGGCGCTGCTCGATTCGGTGGCGTTCCTGTTCGTAGCCGCGGAACTCGTTGTCGCGTTCTTCCAGCGCCTTGCGCGCCTCGACCAGTTGCTTGTCGACCAGCAGCCGCTGGTTGAGGTACGTCTGGCGCTCCGCTTCGAGATCGGCCATCGGATCGTGGCTCGACGCGAGCTGCTGTGCGATTTCGGCGCGACGCGCCTCGAGCTGCGCAAGCTGGCCGTGCATGCGCTGCAGCGCCTGCTCGAGCGAAGTCAGCGCCGCGCGCTTGGATTCGAGGCCGAGCGCGAGCTGGTGCGCCTGCTCGCCCGCTTCACGCGCGTTCATGCGCGCCTCTTCGCGCGCCTCCAGCAGGCGCCGACGTTCGCCGTCGAGCTGCTGACGCGTCTGTTCCAGATCGCCCATCGCGCCGACCGCGGTTTCGAGCCGCGCACGCGCTTCGCGCGTCTGTTCCTGTTCGCCTTCCACGCGGCGTTCGAGCTCGGCGATTTCCGCGTCGACCTTGGCCAGGCGCGCCTGCGCGCTTTCGATCTTGCCGCGCTGGCTCTGCAACTGGCCGGCGAGTTCCGCGGAGCGCCGGTGCGTGACATAGAGTTCGCGCTGCGCATCGTCGCGCGCGCGTTCGGCGTCGGCCTTGGCCGCTTTCAGCGTTTCGATTTCCGCGCCGTGCGCATCGACACGCTCCTGCAACGCCTCGACCTGGTCCCGCAACGCATTGATTTCGCGTTCGCGTGCGATCGAACCCGCCTGCGCCGCGCGCCGCAGCACGCGTGCGTAGCCGGCGCCGAGCCATTCGCCGGCCCGCGTGATCACCGATTCGTGCGCCGGCAGGCCGGCTGCGATGCGGCGCGCGTCGTCGAGCGAATCCGCCGTGTGCACCTGGCCCAGGATGCCGAGCGCCGCATCCGGACCGCGCACTTGCGCCGCGAGCGTGCCGTCACGCCCCGCGCTGCCGCTTCGATCCGACAACAACGTGACGTCGGCCTCGCGCAACGAAGCCAGCTCCGGGACGTAATCGTGCGGCGCCGGCGTGAGCACACCTTCGAGCAGACCGGCCAGCACGGTCTCGACCGCGGTTTCCCAGCCCTCGGCCACTTGCAGTGCTTCGCCCAGGCGCTGCGCGCGATCCAGGCCCAGGCGCGCGAGCCAGTCGCCGGCCGGCGACTTCTCCTGCCCGAGCGCGGCATGCTGCAGCGCTTCGAGCGAGGACAGGCGGCCGCGCAGCCGCTGCATTTCGGTGCGCGCGTCCGCCAGCGCCGCGGCGGTGCTGCGTTCGCGTTCCTGCACCTGTTCGTGCGCCTGGCGACGCTCGTCCAGCAGCGCAGTATACGTTTCCACTTTCTCGCGCAGCGCCTCGTGCTCGCTGCCGAACTGTTCGGCCTGCGAATTGAGCGTATTGAAATCGGCTGCGCGCTTTTCGTTGTGCAGCGTCTCCAGCCGGCGCGCACTTTCCAGCGCCTGCTTGTCGAGGTAATCCAGGCGCGTGCGTTCGACCTCCGCGGCCTGGGCCGCATCGGCCGAGGATTTCGCGTAGGTGTCCCACTGCGACTGCCACTCGGCCAGCTTGGCCTCGGCCTCGCGCAGCTGCTCGGCGGTCTTTTCGGACATCTCCTGCAGCGCTTCGAGTTTCGGCTCGCCCTCGGCCAGGCCGGCGCGCAGGGTTTCGACCTGCTCGCGATCCGCACCGATGTGTTCGCCGAGTTCCGCCAGCGCACGTTCGGTCTCGACGCGGTTGCGTTCCAGGCGCTCGCCGAGTTCGCGGCTGTGCTGAATCTGCTGCTCCACGCGCGCGACTTCGCCGCCGACGCGGTAGACCTCGGCCTGGACCTTGTTCAGATGCTCGCCCGCGCCCTGATGCTGCTCGCGGTGCTGCTCGATCTGTGCCTCGACCTGGCGCTGTTCCGCGACCAGCGCTTCGAGCGCCGTGTCCATCTGCGACAGCGCGCCGTGGTGCTCGTCGATGTCGGTCGCGATCGCGCGGTAGTGCAGGCCGCGCATTTCCGCTTCGCGCCGCGCCTGTTCGGCTTTCAGTTCCTGCCAGCGCGCGGCCGCCTTGGCCTGGCGGTTCAGATGTTCGAGCTGCTTGTCGACTTCCTCGCGCACGTCGCGCAGGCGATCGAGGTTCTCGCGCGTGGCCTTGATGCGGCTCTCGGTTTCCTTGCGCCGTTCCTTGTACTTGGAAATGCCGGCGGCTTCTTCCAGGTGCCCGCGCAACTCGTCCGGATGCGCCGAGATGATCTCCGAGATCATGCCCTGCTCGATGATCGAATAGCTGCGCGCGCCCAGGCCGGTGCCGAGAAACAGATCCGTGATGTCGCGGCGGCGGCAGCGCGCGCCGTTCAAGTAATACTGCGACTGGCCATCGCGGCTTGCCGCGCGCTTGACCGAGATTTCGGAATAGTTCGCGTATTCGCCGACCACCGTGCCGTCGGAATTGTCGAAAATGAGCTCGACCTGCGCCGTGCCGACCGGCTTGCGGCCCGTGGAACCCGAGAAGATCACGTCCGTGAGCGAATCACCGCGCAGGCGCGTCGGCGCGCTTTCGCCCATGACCCAGCGGATCGCGTCGATGATGTTCGATTTGCCGCAGCCGTTCGGACCGACGATGCCGGTCATGTTGGTCGGCAGGTGCAGCACGGTCGGATCGACGAAGGATTTGAATCCGGACAGCTTGATCGTGGTCAGTCGCATGGGCTCAAAACGTCAAGGGCGGCTCGCTGACGAACCGCTGGAGTTTTCAAGGCTTGTCGGGGGCGGAGGGTTCCGCTACCGTGGCGCCCCCCGCAAGGCGGGCGAGCATCATCGTGGGAGTGTAGGCCGTGTCAACCGCAGAACGCCAGTCAAAGCCGGGCAAATCCCTGGAGACGTTCCCAAATCCCCAGCCGGACCGGCAGTATACCATCCGCATGCGCATTCCCGAATTCACCTGCCTGTGCCCGAAAACGGGCCAGCCGGACTTCGCGGTGCTGCACCTGGAATACGTGCCGGACAAGACCTGCGTGGAGCTGAAGTCGCTCAAGCTCTACATCTGGAGCTTCCGCGACGAAGGCGCGTTCCACGAAGCCGTGACGAACCGCATCCTGGACGACCTCGTGCGCGCCACCGCCCCGCATTTCATGCGCCTGACGGCCGAATTCGGGGTGCGTGGCGGGATCTGGACCAATGTGGTCGCGGAGCACAGGGCCGAGGGCTGGCAGGCGCCGAGCAAGGTGGATCTGCCCTAACGCCGTACCTCATGCGGCCGACACCGGTCCTTGGACCGTCATTCCCGCGAAAGCGGGAATCCAGTGTTGCTTGTCACGAGGATCAAGATGGATTCCCGCTTTCGCGGGAATGACGGCAAACGTTGCGGGCTGGCTAGCCTTTCTTCTCGGCCGCCGCTTTCGCCGTCGCCGCCGGCGGCGACGGGTATTCCACCTTCGCCTGCTCGCGCAATTTCTCCAGCTGCTGCTGTTCGGCTTTCAGCAGCACCGTCTTGCGCAAGCTGTCCTTGACCTGCTCGAACGGCGGCGGCGTGAACGGCGTGGCGCCGTCGCGCTGCAACACGTGCCAGCCGAACTCGGTATGGACCGGGATGTCGGTGTGCTCGCCGTCCTTCAGTTTCGCCAGCTCCTCCGCCAGCACCTGCGGCAGCTGCGCCGGGCGGATGTGGCTGAACGCCTTGGCCTGTTTCGCGCGCGGCCGCCAGGCGTCTAACACCTGCGCAAAGGGCTTGCCGGCCTTGAGATCGTCCTGCGCCTTGAGCGCGTCGAGTTCGTCGTTGAACAGAAGCTGCGTGAAGTCGTACTCGAAACGTCCGGCCGCGTTCACCTCGGTCTCGTATTGCGCGCGCAGCACGTCGTCGCCGATCGGCTGATTTTTTTCGTATACCGCAAGGCTCGCTTCCGCGATCGCTTTCAGCCGCGCGGCCTCGACCTCGGCGCGAAACTGCGCGTTGTTCGTGAGACGGAACTGCTGCGCCGCCTGCGCGACCAGGACGAGATCCGTCACCGT
>Ga0068856_100004280_pt1 | contig 14240 bp, 9 predicted proteins | sample KBSCornC62_FD_66595 | JGI IMG/M metagenome (GOLD analysis project Ga0068856, IMG submission 66595) | Corn rhizosphere microbial communities from Kellogg Biological Station, Michigan, USA - KBS Corn C6-2 | ecosystem: Host-associated > Plants > Roots > Rhizosphere > Soil ...
GAAAAGTGGTCGCAGGCCAATACAGCACCAAGGTAAATAAAAACAACGCCAGCCCGATGATCCAATTTTTCCGCTGATCCATATGTCAGGATATATCCACACTAGCCACCGCCATGGCGGCGATGCCTTCTTCGCGGCCGATGAAACCCATCAGCTCATTCGTCGTGGCTTTCACACCGACCTGTTTTTCGGAAATGTCCAGCGCGGCGGCGATGCGCTTTTTCATTTCAGCAATGTAGGGATAAATCTTCGGTGCCTGCGCGATCAGCGTGGCGTCAATGTTCACGATCTTGCCATTACGCAAGGCGATGATGCGCGCGGCTTCCTCCAGGAAAATTTTGCTCGGCACGCCCTTCCAGCGCGGGTCGGTGTTCGGAAAAAAATGACCGATGTCTTCCTCGCCCATCGCACCCAACACCGCGTCGCAGATGGCGTGCATCAATGCGTCGGCGTCGGAATGGCCGTCAAGACCCTTCGTGTGCGGAATTTCCACGCCGCCGAGGACGAGCTTGCGTCCGGCGACCAGTTGATGAACGTCGTAACCGATGCCTACATGAACCATGCGCGAATGATAGATTTCCCGCGCCCCGCGACAAAGGAATTTATTTGACCATTGCCGGCACCGTGAAGAAAAACGTCGCGCCTTTGCCTGGTTCGCTTTCCGCCCAGACCTCGCCGCCGTGCGCGTGGACGATGTGTTTCACAATCGAAAGCCCCAATCCCGTGCCGCCTTGATCCCGCGAACGCGCCTTGTCCACGCGATAAAACCGTTCAAACACGCGATCAAGCGCTTCCGGCGGAATGCCCGGACCGTCATCGCGGACAAAAATTTCCAGTTTCCCGTCGTCCAGCTTCCGGCCGCCAACCGTCACGCTACCCTCGGCGCGACCATATTTGATGGCGTTATCCACGAGGTTCGTGAGCACCTGATCCAGCCGGTTCAAATCACCCTGCGTGATGATTTCGGGCAATTCGTTCACCAGCGTCATGCTTTTATTCTCCGCCTTGGAATGCAGATCCGTGAAAACTTTTTCCGCCAGCGCGTGCATACCGACCGCCGACAGCTCCAGCTTCATCCGGCCGGATTCCAGTGCGGAAATCGTCAGCAGATCCTGGATGAGCAAATCCAGCCGGTTGGCATTGCGCTCGATGATCTTCAGGAAACGCTCCGCCACTTCGGGATTATTCTGCGCGCCGTCCAGCAGCGTCTCGGCGTAGCCCTTGATGAGCGAGAGCGGCGTGCGCAGTTCGTGACTGACGTTGGCCACAAATTCCTCGCGCTGCCGTTCGAGCTGCTTCAGCCGCGTCAAATCGTGGAACACAAGAATTGTCCCTTCACGCTCACCGGCGGAGTTGGTGATGGCGGCGGCATTCACCTGCAACCAGCGTTCGCTCAGGTCCGGTAGTTTGATCTCGTAATCCAGCACCTGTTTCTCGGCGTCCACGCGCGAGAGCAGTTCGTCCAGTTCATGCAAGCGTAACGCCTCGACGATGGTTTTGCCGCGCACTTCCACCTTGAGATTGAACAAGGTTTTGAACGTGCGGTTGGCCAGGTAAATTTTCCGGTTCCGGTCCAGCAGCAACAATCCTTCGAGCATGGAGTCGAACAAAATTTTCTGCTGTGCCTGCGCGTCAACCGCCGTCTGCTGCTGGCGCTGTCGCGAAGCCTCGATCTCTGCCACCCGCTGCTCCGACTGCGCGCGAAATTTCGCCCGCCACCAGAAATGGAGGGCGACGGCGCTGGCGACAGCAATGATGGTCAGAACCGGCCACATGGGAAAAATGGAAATTGAAGAAACACCCAACATCCAGCATCCAATAATCTCCGCGCGCCGATCACTGGGCGTTGTATTTTGGATGTTGGATGTTCCCGCTTCACTCGACAAACCGATACCCAACGCCGCGCACCGTGTCCAGATGCTTTGCAGCGGCGCCGATTTTTTCCCGGAGCCGGCGCATGTGCGTGTCCACCGTGCGCGTGTCAATCAGGCTGTCGTATTCCCACACATCGCGCAAAAGCTGGTCGCGCGATTGCACGCGGCCGGCGCGCTGGGCGAGAACGGTGAGCAGCTTGAACTCCGTCGCCGTCAGTTCGATCGGCTTGTTCTTCCATGTCGCAATATGACGCGGGAGATCAATCAGCAGGTCGCCGAAGCGCAGTTGTTCCTTCGGCTTCTCCTCGGACTGGGAACGCGCCAGCATTTTCTTGATGCGCAGCAGCAGTTCGCGCGGACTGTAAGGTTTGGTGAGGTAATCGTCCGCGCCCAGTTCCAGGCCGAGCACGCGGTCAATCTCCGCCGCCTTGGCCGTGAGCATGATGACGGGCACCTTGGCCGTGGCCGCGTCCAGCCGCAGCGTCTTGCAGATCTCGAAGCCGTCCATCTCCGGCAGCATCACGTCCAGCACGATGAGGTCGGGCGTCTGCGAGCGGGCTTTTTTCAATGCCTCCGCGCCATCCGCCGCCGTGGCAACGGCGTAACCAGCCTGCTTGAGGTTGAACTCGACGAGTTCCACCGCTTCCGGCTCGTCATCAACAACTAAAATTCGCGGTTTCACGCGGGCAGGATGGCACGCCGCAATTCGTCACACAAATTCATTCAGGTGACAACCACGTGACGATTCAGTGACAACATTTTGTCGCGTGGATTATTGCTTAAGCAAATCCGGCTTTGGGATAGTGTGTTTTGATTTTTAGCCGGTCTTCGCTAACCAAAATATGCCTATCATTGGGCAACGAATGGTTGGTTGATATTACCTCGTTGACGCAGAGTCTTCTTGCAACCGGTGCATCAGCACCAAACAACACACAATCAAACTCAACCGGAGATTACGTTATGAAAAAAATGATTCTACTCGCCGCGATGCTCGGCCTCGCGACTGCGTTGACCGCCAAGGCGGCCGATGCCAAGGAAAACTATGACACCCTTTGTGCCAAGTGCCACGGAACCGACGGCAAAGGTGACACCAAGATGGGCGCAAAACTCGGCTGCAAAGACTTCACCGACGCCAAGGTGCAGGCCGACATGAAGGATGAAGCCGCCACCAAGGCCATCAAAGAAGGCTTGAAATCCGCCGAGGACAAGACGTTGATGAAGCCGTTTGACCAGTTGTCCGATGACGAAGTGAAGGCGCTGGTGGCCTACGTCCGCGGCCTGAAGAAGTAATGGAGTAATAGTTTTTGTTGCTGGCCGGTTGGTTCCCACCGGTTGGAGAAAACGAGCCTTGGCTCGGGTGGTTTTTACCGGCCAGCAACATCCGTTTTTTGTCCCGTTGGCTTTAACCTTTCCGCTTAACCTGTTCCCACACGCATGAATTCTGAAAACACATCGGCCAAAAAAACGCGACTCTCCCTGTTCCGCAACTGGATCAGCTTCATCGGTGCGGTGGTGGCCTTGGGCGCGCTGTTCTCGTTTCTGTTGCTGTTCACGCTGGACGCGATCGCCAAATTTTCCAATCCGTATGTCAGCCTGCTGACCTACATGGTAGTGCCGGCATTTTTGATTTCGGGCATTGCCCTCGGATTTTTGGGTGCATTCTGGGAGCGCCGCCGCCGCGCACGCGGCACCGGGCCGACTTCCTTGCAGATTGATCTGAGCAAGCCGCGCGACCGGCGGGTGCTGGTGACCTTCATTACCGGCAGCATTGTCTTCCTGCTGCTCTCGGCCATCGGCTCTTACAACGCATTTAATTTCACGGAGTCCGTCACGTTCTGCGGCGAAACCTGTCACAAGGTGATGAAGCCGGAACTGGTCACGCACGATCACGGCCCGCACGCGCGCGTCGCCTGCGTGGAATGCCACGTTGGCAAGGGCGTTTCGTGGTTCGTGAAGTCGAAGATCTCCGGCTCGTATCAGTTGTATTCCGTGGCGTTCAACAAATATCCCCGCCCGATCGGCACCCCGATCAAGAATCTGCGTCCGGCGCGGGACACCTGCGAGGAATGCCACTGGCCGCAATCTTTCGTCGGCAACCTGGATCGCACGTTTAACTATTTCCAGAGCGACGCGTCGAATTCGCCCTACTCCATCCGCCTGCTCCTGAAAATTGGCGGCAGCGATCCGAAGCACGGCCCCGTCGGCGGCATTCACTGGCACAATCTGCCCGGCAACAAGGTGGAATATGTCGCCACCGACGAAGCGCGACAGAAAATTCCCTGGGTGCGCGTGACCGAGGCCAATGGCACCGTCACGGTGTTCAAAACAGCGAGGTTTACCAACGATGTTTCCAAGATGGAAATGCGGACGATGGATTGCATGGACTGTCATAACCGTCCATCACATCGCTATCTCTCGCCGGAAAAAGCTGTGAACCAGGCGATGGCGCTAAACCGGATTGACCCGAACATCCCGTGGATCAAGACCAACGCGATGTATGTGCTGACCGGCAAATACCAAACCGAAGCGGAAGCCACGAACGCCATCGCCAAGGTGCTGACCACGAAATACCCCGGCGACGCGCGAGCCGCCGCCGCCATTCCAGTGGTGCAGCAGATTTACTCAGAAAATTTTTTCCCGGAAATGAAGGCAAGCTGGGTCAGCTATCCCGACAACGTGGGTCACATGATTTTCCCCGGTTGTTTCCGCTGCCATGATGGCCAGCACAAAACCGAGGATCGCAAGACGACGATCAAGGCAAACGATTGCAATACCTGCCACACCATTCTCGCCCAAGGCGCCGGAGCTGAACTCAACCAACTCGCACCGGCGGGACAGAAGTTCAACCATCCCGGTGGCGATTATGACGGTTCTTGCATTGACTGTCACAACGGCGGACCGTAGCAGATCAGCGAACACCTCCATCGCTGTAAAAGAAAAGAGCCCGGACACTACTCCGGGCTCTTTTACAACAACACTTAAATTTTTTAGTCGGTTCACAACTCCCGACTGAAAAAGTCTATCAGGCTCAGCATTTCCCGTCTGTCCCCAGTTGTGGTGACATGGGGACAATTAGGAAATGAACAGAAGTCTGAAGCGAATTTTCCGACTTGCCAAAATATGCCAAGCAATGCACAAGCCTCGGCAAGCCGCCCCGGCTTTTTGTGCCGATTGTTAGGGCGTATGCCACGCACGTCGTTCATTCCCAAGCTGAATCATTTGATTCTCACCTTCGCTGTTCTCCTGATGGCTCCGATGTTGTTTGCCGCCGAGAAGTTGAAGAACGCCGACTGCCTCGACTGCCACACCGATCCCGCAAACAAGCGCATGGTCAACGGACATGCCGAATCCATGGCACTGTTTCCCACAAACGGCTTTGCGAAGTCTGTCCACGAATCGCTCGACTGCGTGGATTGCCACGACGGCATCAAGGAGATGATGCACGATAAAAACGTGCCGCCGCCGAACTGCGCGGGTTGCCATGAGAAGGAGCAGAAAGATTACGCCACCAGCACCCACGGCATGAGCCACTCCTCGGGGGCCTCCGGGGCGGCCAATTGCTGGGACTGTCACGGTGCGCACGAAATCATCCCCGTGAAAAACGTGGACTCGCCGGTTTACAAGATGAATCTCCCGACGACCTGCGCGAAGTGCCACAGCAACACGAATCTCAACAAGGAATACAAACTGGAATTCCCCGAAGCCGCGTCGCAATACATGGACAGCATCCATGGTCGCGCGCTGCTGAAAATGGGATTGATCGTCGCGCCTTCCTGCAACGACTGCCACGGCGCGCACAAGATCAAGCGCACGGTGGACCGCGATTCGCCCATCAATCACGCCAACGTCGCCAAGACCTGCGGCAAATGCCACGTCAAGGTCGAGGAAACCTACAACAAAAGCATCCACGGTCAGTTGCTGGCGGTGGGTGACAAGCGCGGACCGGTGTGCATTGATTGCCACAGCTCGCATCAGATCGAGCCGCCGAACAATGGCCATTTCAAGAAGGCGAGCGACGAACGTTGCGGCAAATGTCACGCCGACCGGCTGGAACATTACCGCGAAACCTATCACGGCAAGGCCATGGCGCTCGGCAAACCGAACGTCGCGGCGGAAGTCGCGGCGTGCTACGACTGCCACGGCTATCACGACGTCCTGCCGGCGGCGAATCCCGCCTCGCATCTTTCAGCAACCAACATCCTGGCGACCTGCCAGAAATGTCACCCCGGCGCGACGGCGAAGTTCACCGACTATCGTCCACACGCCAACCCGCTAGACAAAAAGAATTATCCCATGCTGCACGTCGTGTTCCTGGCGATGACGGGCCTGCTCATCGGCACGTTCAGCTTTTTCGGTGTCCACACACTGGCCTGGCTGGTGCGCGCGGTGTGGCTGTATTTGCATGACTCCAAAACCTTCCGCGAGGCAAAGTTCCAGACGCAGAACGGCAACGAATGGTTCACGCGCTTCGTGCCGTTTGAACGCTTCCTGCATTTCCTCGTGGTGACCAGCTTCCTGACGCTCGTCGTGACAGGCATGCCGCTGAAATTTTATTACACCGACTGGGCAAAATTCATCTTCGCCGTCATCGGCGGGCCGGAGACGGCGCGGATGCTCCACCGCTTCGGCGCCATCGTCACGTTCCTTTACTTTGCCATGCACTTGGGTTCGTTGATGGCCAAGACCTGGCGCGGTAAAAAGAAGCTGCGTAATCCGGCCACCGGCAAGATCGAGATCAAACGCCTCGGCGGACTGCTGTTCGGCCCGGACTCGATGGTGCCAAACATGCAGGACTGGCGCGATCTCGTGGATCACAATAAATGGTTCTTTGGCAAAGGTCCGAAGCCGCAATTCGACCGCTGGACGTATTGGGAGAAGTTCGATTACTTCGCCGTGTTCTGGGGCGTGGCCATCATCGGCGCATCCGGCCTCATCATGTGGTTCCCGGAATTCTTCACCCGGTTCCTGCCCGGCTGGGCCATCAACATCGCGCTCATCCTGCACTCCGACGAGGCGCTGCTCGCGGCGGGTTTCATCTTCACCATCCACTTTTTCAATACGCATTTCCGCATTGAAAAATTCCCGATGGATACCGTCATCTTTTCCGGCCGTGTCTCCAAGACCGAGATGCTACACGAACGCCGCCGCTGGTATGATCGCCTCGTGGCGTCCGGCAAGCTTGATGAATACCGCGTGAAGGACGAATGGTTCCAGTGGAAAAATATCGCCAGGACCTTCGGTTACCTGTTCTTCGGCCTCGGCCTCGTGCTGCTGGCGCTGATCATTTACGCGATGGTCTCGCGGCTGGCGCATTGAATACAGCCAGCCAGCCAGCGCCGAAAGGTTAAGCGATCGACGCCCACCCGCATGTTCATGCGGGTGGACAAAACTTCAGCGGCATGAGACAACTAAATCGCTAGAAGAAGTTAAAGTAAGGAGAGAAACACGGGTGCAGCGCGCCATCGGTCACCTTCGACCGCTGTCGCGTTTTTTACAAACCGCGGAGCGGAAACTGGTCTGGGCCAGCGACGGCCCAAAATAAAACAGCCTTTTGTGGAGTTTTTTAAGGAACTCACAAAAGGCTTTTGTTTATCAGCCGAAGGTGGTGGCAGGACCCGGAATTGAACCGGGGACACAAGGATTTTCAGTCCTCTGCTCTACCAACTGAGCTATCCTGCCAACCAACGGGAACGGAATTAAATCAGATTTTTTCGCGCTGACAAGCCGCAATTCTGTTTCCAACGCTCAAACAATTTGCGGCTGGACCATTTCGGGATCCACGCCCAAATCCTTGATCGCTTGCGCCACAACTTTGCGGTCAATCAGCTTCTTCTCCGCCAGCGCGTAGAGCGTGCCGATGACGGTGGACTCGACATCCACGCCGAAGAACCGGCGCAACCGTCCGCGCGTGTCGCTGCGGCCAAAACCGTCCGTGCCGAGCGTGAACAGGCCGCCGGGAACCCACGGCGCGATCTGGTCGGGAACCGTGCGGATGTTGTCGGAGACAGCCACGAAGGCGCCATGCTCTTTCGCCAGCAGAGTCTCAACGCAATTTTTCTTCGCCGGCAACGTGGGATGCAGCATGTTCCAGCGCTGGGCGCGGATGGCGTCGGTGCGGAGCAGCTTGTAGCTCGTCGCGCTCCAGACATCGGCGCTGACGCCGTATTTCTCGGCGAGAATCATCTGCGCCTTCAAAGCGGATTGCATGATTGAGCCGCTGCCAAAGATGTGGGCCTTAATTTTTCCGCCCTCGAAGCCGGGCTTGAATTTATACAAGCCTTTCAGGATGCCATCTTCGACGCCTTCAGGCATCGGCGGCATGGCGTGATTTTCGTTGTAAAGCGAGAGGTAGTAAAAAATGTCCTCGTTCTCCACGAACATCCGGCGCATACCGTCGGCAATGATGACCGCGAGTTCGAAACCAAACGCGGGATCGTAAGGCAAACAGGTCGGAATCGTGCTCGCGTGCAACAGGCTGTGTCCGTCCTGATGTTGCAGGCCTTCGCCGTTGAGCGTCGTGCGACCGGAGGTCGCGCCTAGCAAAAAGCCTTTCGCCCGGATGTCGCCCGCGAGCCAGAACAGATCGCCGACGCGCTGCGGACCGAACATCGAGTAGTAGGCGTAAAACGGAATCATCGGCACGCCATGCGAGGCGTAGCTCGTGCCGGCGGCGATGAACGAGGACATCGCCCCCGCTTCGCTAATGCCTTCTTCGAGGATCTGACCGTCCTTCGTTTCGCGATAATACATCAGCGACTTGCTGTCCACCGGCTCGTAAAGCTGGCCTTTCGGCGCATAGATGCCGTAGTCCTTGAACAACGCGTCCACCCCAAACGTGCGCGCCTCGTCGGGAATGATGGGGACGATGTTTTTGCCAACGCCTTTGTGCCGCAACAGTATTGTCATCAGTCGCACAAACGAGGACGTGGTTGAATTTTCGGTGATCGAACCCTTAAAAAACTCGGCAAAATAATCCAGCTTCGGCACGTCGAGCGTCACCGGCTTCACGATGCGCGCGGGAACAAAGCCGCCCAACGCCTTACGGCGTTCGAGCAGATACTTCGTCTCCACGCTGTCCGGCGGCGGACGGAAAAACGGCATATCGGCGATGACATCGTCGGTGATCGGGATGTTGAAACGCTTGCGGAACTCGCGGAGTTCCTTCTCGTTCATTTTCTTCTGCTGGTGCGAAATGTTTTTGCCTTCGCCCGCTTCGCCGAGGCCGTAGCCTTTGACGGTTTTCGCGAGAATAACGGTCGGCTGGCCTTTGTGCTCGGTCGCCGCCTTGTAGGCTGCATACATCTTGCGCACGTCGTGACCGCCGCGCAGCAGCTTGGAAATTTGCTCGTCGCTCAAATGCGTCACGAGTTCCAGCAACTGCGGGTATTTGCCGAAGAAATGTTTCCGCGTGTAGCTGCCCGGCTCCACGATGTATTTCTGGTAATCGCCGTCGCAGCATTCTTCCATGCGCTGGAGCAGCAGTCCGGATTTGTCGCGCTTGAGGATTTCGTCCCATTCGGTGCCCCAGATGACCTTGATGACATTCCAGCCTGCGCCGCGGAACAAGCCTTCCAATTCCTGGATGATTTTCCCGTTGCCGCGAACCGGGCCATCGAGCCGCTGCAAATTGCAATTCACGACCCAGACAATGTTGTCGAGGTGCTCGCGCGCGGCGAGCGTGATGGCCCCGAGTGATTCGGGTTCGTCCGATTCACCGTCGCCGAGGAACGCCCAGATTTTCGGCTCGCTTTTCCAGTTCACCAGCTTGCGCGCCATCAGGTAGCGGTTGAAGCGTGCCTGATACAGCGACATGATCGGGCCGAGGCCCATCGAGACCGTCGGAAACTGCCAGAACTCCGGCATCAAATACGGATGCGGATACGACGACAAGCCGCCGCCCGGCGCGAGTTCCTGCCGGAAATTCTGGAGGTCGGCCTCATCCAGACGCCCCTCGAGATACGCGCGGGCATACATGCCGGGCGCGCCGTGGCCTTGGAAATACACCATGTCACCCGGGAAATCCTCCGTGCGCCCCCGGAAAAAGTGATTCTGCGCCACCTCGTAAAGCGTGGCTGAAGACGCAAAGGACGCAATGTGCCCGCCGACGTTCGTGTTGGAATTCGCCTTCACCACCATCGCCATCGCGTTCCAGCGCATCATGCTTTTGATGCGGCGCTCGATGTCGCGATCGCCGGGATATTGCGGCTGCTGGTCGGCGGGAATCGTGTTGATATACGGCGTGGTCTGCCCGGCGGACGGGCGCGGTTCGGTGCGGAGCTGGGTGGCAAGCTTTTCCAGGAGTTGCGCCGTGCGCTCCGGCCCCTGGCTTTCCAGCGCCAGCTCAAAGACCGACTGCATGGATTCCGACCATTTGTCGCCGTTGGTGGCTGTGGAAGTGCCGCTACGCGAACCGTAAATATCTTTTTTTGATGCTTTCACTTGGATAAAATCAATTTAACGAACACAAAACAATGCTCGCACATTAGACCGAATTTGTCTCGGCATTGCCAGCGAAATTAGCACCGCCAAACCAGCACATGAAGCAGCTCAGCCTCACCCTTTCCTCTCCCGCCGAAAATCTCGCGGCCGACGAGGTTTTGCTGGATCAATGCGAGGCGGGCAGGAGCGAAGAGATGCTTTTGTTCTGGGAACCGCGAGAAACCTTTGTGGTTGTCGGCTATGCGAACAAGGTGGCAAGCGAAGTAAACGTTCCCGCCTGCGAAGCGAAGAGCGTTCCCATTTTTCGCCGTTGCTCCGGCGGCGGCACCGTCGTCCAAATGCCCGGCGGATTGAACTACTCTCTTATTTTACAAATCACCGAAACCGGTCCGACCCGCAACATCACTGCCGCCAACCAGTTCATCATGGAGAAAAACCGGGGGGCGGTTGAAACGCTCTTCCCCAGCCCCCAGCCCCCAGACGTCATTTCCCCGATCTCCGTTCGCGGCCACACGGATCTTTGCCTCGGCAACCTGAAATTCGCCGGCAATTCGCAACGGCGACGGAAGAATTTCCTCCTCTTTCATGGAACCCTGCTGCTGAATTGCGACTTGAACCTCATCGGCGAATTGCTGCAGATGCCTTCGCTAGAGCCCGATTACCGCGCCAGCCGACCACACTCGGAATTTGTGACGAATCTGAATCTGCCAGTTGATAAGGTGAAGGCTGCGCTCGTCAAAGAATGGAGTGCAACGGAAGAACTGAAACATCCGCCGCTGGACGAAATAAAAAAACTCGCCCACGAGAAATACTCAACGAGCGAGTGGAATTTTAAATTTTAATCCGCCCTGTGTAACTAGGTGCGTTGAAAGAGCAATCATTGCTTCAGAAACTCTAACCGGTAAAAACGCAGGTGGAACGAAGATTGATAACAGGAGCCGATCGCAGAAGAGTGTTTTTCTGAAACAGAAATTGATTCCACAGCATTACCCGCAAGTTTTTGCCGCCAGTTTTCTGCCGCCAGCGTGGCAAAGGCATCGTTGTCAGTGACCAACGGCGACAGTAAGAAACCTCCACGAGCCATGCCGGGAACCAATCGGAAATCCTTGAGCAAGCCGTCTGACAATGTGACTGACAATGTCAATATGGATGGCTTGTAAAACACAGAGATGATGCGGCCGGCCAGTGTCTGGTTGATTTCCATCTCCACCCAAATGATCCCGTTGGAAGAAATCGGCACGCGCACCTTTTTGCCCATCTGTATGGTCAAGCTCGTCAATGAAATGAGCTTGAATTGCCGGGACAGCGGAGAACGAACCAGGTTAAGAAATTTTCCATTGGTTCCGGCAAGGTCATAACGTGTCAGCAATTCCGGCCAAGACAACGCATCCTCCAGCGAGGGAAACCGGCCGTCAACCGGCTGGATCGCAAAAAGCACGCTGTCAGCGGCTTTGGCATTCCGCAAATGGGCGGCGTTCAATTCCGCCAGTTCGGGCGTGTAGGCGGAATAGCTTTGGATGACCGGTCGTGGCTGGTATCGCAACTCATGGGCGAACAAGATATTTTGATCGTAGGAATAAAGGTCCACGGTGCCGGTGCCGGTCGTTACCGGGCATTCCTTGCGTTCTTTTGCAAGGCGTTCTTCGTCCTTGTCTTTCAAGTAATCAGTGGTGGCGACTGCAATCGGAGCAAAAATATTCGCCGGTTGAAAGGTCGCCGCGACCTGCACGCCCAGTCCGTCGCCGGGAAACCACCGGCCAAAAACCAGCGAAGCAAAAAACAGGGCCAGCACCAGCAAGCCCCAAACCGGCCAGACGACTTGTTTACCAGTGCGCAACCTCATGGCGAAACCTGCCAACGCAACCAGGACGAGCACGAGGGCGGAGGTGCATTCATGCTGCCAACCGCTGCGCACATAACCCAGCTTGAAGGTGATGAACAGCAGCCCCAAAAACGCCGCCAGCGGCAGCAGCCCGAAATGGTTCAACCGTTTCCTGGCGGACCTGGCAATGAGCAGGCACCCCAGAAAAGCAATGGCTGCGAAACCAGCCGCCCGCCAACATTCGTTCCGGTCTGTCAGCATCATCGCCTCCGTGTAGCCAATGGTAATCTGCCATGACCTGTAAAAGAAAGTTGCAAGCCGATCCAAATGCTGTCCCGCCAGCCACCAGAAAAAAATAATCCCTCCCAGCCAGCACACCAGTATCCACGGATACCGGCGACGGCGAAAAATATTGTCCGTCGCGATGACCGTCACGACCAGAAAACCCTCTGCAAAACCGGTGAATTTGATCAGGCTCATCCATCCTAACGACACCGCCAGCAACGCCTGGCATAAGGTAAACTCACGGTCTTCGATGAAGAAATACAGAAGAAGCAAAAGGACACACCAGGCTATGATGCGGGTATTGATGTCTTCCCCCAGCGGAATGGTCGCCAGCGAAGCGAACATCACGAGCCAGATTCCCGCCAATAGATATTTTCCCGAAACGCATCGGGCAACCCGCCAGCCCGCCAGCATAAAAACCACCGACAATACAAACCAAGCGATGCTGGCTGTCCAAAAAGTCCCCGGATGATATCCGCGCGCCAGAAAACCCCACGGCCCGTAAGTGAAAACAATGTCTTGCCCGAACTGAAAATGGTTAAGAAACGCCACATGCAATGCCTGTGTCCAGGAATTTTCCAGACTGTCGGTCACTGGATATTCATCCACGGAGGCACAGGGCATGAACCGGGAAAAAACATAGAGAACGCCCAGTCCGCCCATGAGCAGGCGGAAGACCGACGGCCATTCACTTTTTCCCCCGAAAGAATTCACGAGCGTATGTTTAATGCGGCTGCAAATCCGCGTCAGCTTTGCGATGAAAGATTTGGAAGGTCTGGTCGAACTGCAAATACGGTTTTCCGAGCAGCCAGACAATGGCGTTGATTTTTTTACTGGCATCGAAGACCTGAACGAGTGCGTAGTATTTTTTTAGGCCATCCACATCTACATAGGTTCCGTTTTTTGCTTCGTTTGGCCGCAACACCAGCCAGTCAGGTTTCAGTTCGAGGTAAATCTGATTTTGTCGGGCTGGCCCCAGACGTTCACGCGCATCCACCATTTCCTTCGAGACCAGGCCAGGATAATCTAACATCTTGAGGCCGGAGTAATATCCGATGTATCCCAAGGGTTCGAGCATCACGCTGTCATGCGGCGTCGAAGCATGCGTGCGCAGCCAGCGTCCAATGGGTTCACGGAGGCCGTCTTCGATAAGCGATTGCTGCACCTGCAATTGACGCGCAGAACAAACCAGCACGGCAAACTGCCCGACCAGCAGCCCGGCGGCGGCAATGGGCAAAATTTTCGGCAACTGCACAAACCAGCCCCGGTTCCAGCCAAGCTCTGGAAATCGCGCAACGAAACCGAGCGCTTGATCCAACAGCAATCCCAAAGCGAGATACCCAAACAACCCCACCATGGGCAGATACCACGGCGGAAAATATTTCAACACGTCTGTCAGGTAGAAATTTCCCATGAAATAAACCAGCGAAAACAACCTGGCCTGCGGGCGGGCAACCGGAATCAACCAAAGAAATGACGCGCTCCACCCAGCAAGATATGCCAGAGAAACGTAGCCCTCGGACCAGCCACCGTGGTCGGCATAAACCGGAAGAAACGTGAACGGCAGGCTGATGTTGTAAGAAGTGAACAATTCCACGGGAAACCACATCAGGCTGACAGCCAGATCAACGACATGAAGCGGTGGCTGACCCGCGCCTTTTGCAGTGATTGTGTGCGGCACCGGCGTTCCGTAATACCACCATGCCCAGAGAAACCACGGCAAATAAAAAATTGCACAGAGGCCCGCGTATAGAAAAAGCTTTTTGCCGTTGGCCAGATAAGATTTTGCGTTCGACCTGTCGGTGAGGAAAAGCAGACTG
>Ga0068856_100004283_pt1 | contig 14237 bp, 8 predicted proteins | sample KBSCornC62_FD_66595 | JGI IMG/M metagenome (GOLD analysis project Ga0068856, IMG submission 66595) | Corn rhizosphere microbial communities from Kellogg Biological Station, Michigan, USA - KBS Corn C6-2 | ecosystem: Host-associated > Plants > Roots > Rhizosphere > Soil ...
GACTGGCCGCTGCTATATCCCGGTGGAATAGAACCATTCACTTCTGCCGACCGGAATATGTTAAAGTGTGATATGGATGTGGCCGTAGCATCCGCCTTGTAAGTTACCAGGGTACTCAGAGGAAGCATGGTGCCTGCCTGGTTGCGCACATAATATTTGTTGATGTTGCTGATCAGTGCCCTATAGGCGGTATCGGCTTCGATAACGGCGTGGTAAGTACGGTTGTATAAGGTGAAATTATTTACAAACAAGCTGCCCATGAAAGCCTGCATGGTAGAAAAAACATCGGAGATCTTTACGCCCAATTTTTCACATTTTTCGCGGTCTACTGTTACCGTGAAGCTTGGTGTATGGGCCGTAAATGAACTAAATGCCGTTGAAGTAGCAGGCGTTTTTTTGGCTATCGCGACAAATTTTTGTACATTTTTTTCAAACGCATGAATATCATCCGTTGAATTACCCTGTTCAATTTCCATCGAAAAACCGGCAGCCAAACCAATGCCCCGAATCGGCGGTGGCTGTATAGCCACTACGGTGGCATCCTTTATGCCTGCTTTCGCTACACGCTTTTTAATATTGTCCATGATGCCCTGGACCTGGGTTTCGGGGGTTGTGCGTTCGTCCCAGGGCTTTAGCATACAAAACATCGTGCCACTGTTATTCCCGCCACCACCGAGGATATTAAAGCCCGATGCACCAACGAAATGCATGATGCCGGGCGTCGAACCTACAATCTTCATCAATTTTTCCAGCACCTTCACGGAGGCAGTGGTAGAACGGGCATCGGCCATTTGATAGGTGACAAATAAACGGCCGCCATCCTCCGAGGGAACAAACCCTGACGGTTTGCTTTTGAAAAGCAGGAAGGCGCCTACACAAATGCAAACGAGCAGGATAACGATATATCTGGCGCCTTTAATACTTCGTCTGACACCATTGGCGTATTTGCCGGTAAGCCTGTCAAACATTCGATTGAAGGGGTCAAAGAAAACCCGCTCGAGCCAGGAGAAAAACTTGTTCGAGCTGTGGTGCGAAGGTTTCAGCAGGAGTGTGCAGAGGGCTGGTGTTAATGACAGCGCCACGAAGGCGGAAAAAATTACCGATATCGCAATAGTGATGGCAAATTGCTGGTAAAGCCTGCCAACGATGCCGGGGATAAATCCAACCGGGACGAATACCGAAGCCAAAATAAGCGCAATAGCAATTACCGGCGCCGAAATTTCCTTCATGGCTTGGTATGTTGCTTCTTTTGGCGACATGTGCTGTTCGTCGATATAATGCTGCACAGCCTCTACCACGATAATGGCGTCGTCAACCACTATCCCGATAGCCAGCACAAACCCGAACATAGTGAGTGTATTGATGGTGAAACCCAAGGGGATAAAGAAGCAGAAGGTCGACAAAATGGATACCGGGATGGCGAGTATCGGTATAATAGTAGAACGCCAGTTTTGGAGGAACAGGAACACAACAAGGGCAACCAACAGTAACGCTTTTACCAGGGTGCCAATCACCTCTTGCATGGATACCCGTATAATAGTGATCGACTCAAAAGGAACTATATAATCGACATCCGGAGGGAATGTTTTTTTCAGTTCAGCGAGTTTTGCATAAACGTTGTCGGCGGTTTGCAGTGCATTGCTCCCCGGCGATTGAAAGATCATTAACAGCGAACAACGGTTACCATCCACAAATGCACCACCCGAATAAGTGAATTTGGCGAGCTCAACCCGGCCAATATCTTTTAGATAGATCATTTTGTCCGTTCCGGGAACGTTTTTTACTATGAGCTTTTCGTATTGCTCGGGCTTGCTGAGCATGCTATTTACTATGATGCCGGTTTCGTATACCTGTTTCGCATTTTGAGGCGGCGAACCGACGGCCCCAGCGGCAACATACACATTTTGACCACTGAGCGCTGTAGTTATATCAGATGGCATCAGGTTATAGGATGCCATTTTATCAGGATCGAGCCATATACGCATAGCAAACTGGTCAGTGCGCGCACTGACGTCGCCTACACCTTGTACGCGCAACATGGCGTCCTGAATAAATGTATTGGTATAGTTATCGAGGAAGGTAATGTTATGTGTTTTTTTAGGCGAGTAGACGGCTACCAGCATCAATTGGTCAGGGTTGCTGGCGCGGACTGTAGCACCGAGTTTACTCACAACGGATGGCAGAAGCGGCGCCGCGATACCTACGCGATTCTGCACATTAAGCGCAGCAATTTGTGGATTGGTTCCTATGTTAAATGTTACCCGTAAATTCATACCTCCATTATTGCTGCTTGAGCTTTGCATGTATTCCATGCCGGGGGTACCATTTACCTGTTCTTCAATAGGGATTGCAGTGGTCTGTTCTACTGTTTGTGCATCGGCACCGGTATAGCTGGCATTAACGCTTACACTTGGCGGCGAAATGTTGGGATACTGGTCAACGGCCAGGTTGGCAATACATATTATTCCCGATATCATTAACACCAGGGAAATAACGATAGCAGTTACCGGCCGTTTTATGAAAGTATTCGCTATCATGATTCGCCCATATTTTGCAGGTCGCGCGATTTCTGCAGTTCAAACTCCAGTTCCGGATCGATATTCTGTGCTTCAACTTTTTTCGCTTTTTCCATCAGTTCTTCGTGATGTGCTTTCAGGTATTCCAGTTTCTCCTTACCATAAGCCACACGCGTGATGAGAACAAACAATACCGGTACTACGAAGATGGCTATCGTAGAAGCCGCGGTCATACCACCCAACACAGTCAGACCTATTGTTCGACGTGCCACCGCACCTGCACCCGTAGCAAAAACCAATGGCAACACGCCTAGTATAAAGGCCAAAGATGTCATGATGATCGGCCGCAAACGAAGGCTTACAGCTTCAAGCGTTGAATCAAGCAGGTCTTCGCCGCGATCTACGCGTACCTTAGCAAACTCCACAATAAGGATCGCGTTTTTTGCCGCAAGGCCGATCAGCGTGATCAAACCGATCTGTGCATAAACGTTATCGGTAAGGGAAGGAACCAGCACCAATGCTAAAATGGCTCCAAAAGCGCCTATCGGCACCGCAAGCAATACCGAGAACGGAACCGACCAACTCTCATAAAGTGCAGCCAGGAACAGGAATACAAAGGTGAGCGAGAACGCGAATATATACATTGTGATTGAGCCGGCTTTCAGCTCCTCATAGCTTAAACCCGAAAATTCGTAAGTATAACCTTGTGGAAGTTGTTGGGCAGCCAATTTTTGCAGCGCGGCTATTGCTTCGGTAGAGCTTACACCCGGAGGCGATGATCCGTCTATTTCGGCAGAACGGAAAATATTAAAGTGCGAGATAAGCGGGGCCGCTTCAACAGGTTTAAAACTGATAAGCGTACCCAAAGGCACCATTTGATTGTTGGCATTGCGTACATAGTACTTTTCCATATCGCTTATCATCGCCCTGTAAGCTGTATCAGCCTGAACCACCACGTGGAAGGTACGGTTGTAGGTGGTGAAATCATTGATATACAAACTGCCCGTAAACGCCTCGATAGTGGTAAAAACATCGGATATGCTGACCCCAAGCTTTTGACATTTCTCACGGTCGACTGTAAGGCTCATATTAGGTGTATGAGCAGTGTAAAAGCTAAAAGCCTTCGTGATCGCCGGGTTCTTATTAGCCGAATCTACAAAACGGTTAATTACATGCTCAAAAGCTTGCAGGTTATCATTTGTGCTCCGCTGCTCTATCTGCATGCTGAAGCCTATCGTTGAGCCCACACCCGGAAGAGGCGATGGTTGAATCACCTCAACGGAAGCATTGGTAACGCCGGCATCAGCAATGCGTTTCTGCAATACCCTGATGATTCCAGGTACCTGCTGATCATCGCCCGAGCGTTCGTCCCAGGGCTTTAGTTGTACATAGATGGTGCCGTTATTAGAGTTGGTGGCGTTAGTTACCACGTTAAGGCCCGATAAAGCGGCATAATGGCCAACGCCAGGCGTACTCGCAACCACCTTCATCAATTTGGTCATGATATTAACCGACTGGGCCGTAGATGATGCCGGAGGCAACTGATAAGTCACGTACAAATTGCCGTCGTCTTCTGATGGAATGAAGCCGGTTGGCTTGGCTTGGAACATATAGTAGGCTCCAACACAGACACAAACCAGCAGGACAACAATATACCTGGATCCCTTGATGCTGCGGCGTACCCCTTCGGTGTATCTTCCGGTTACCCTATCAAACCATGCGTTGAATTTGGTAAACCATCCAGTAAGACCTTTATTCTTTTTGCCTTCGTCCGTTGGCTTTAGCAGCAATGTGCAAAGCGCCGGCGTTAGCGAGAGAGCGATAAAAGCCGATATAATTACTGAGATAGCGATCGTGATGGCAAATTGCTGGTACAGCCTCCCCACAATGCCGGGAATAAATCCAACCGGCACGAATACCGCGGCCAGGATAAGCGCAATGGCCACAACAGGAGCCGAAATATCTTTCATGGCCTGGTAAGTTGCCTCTTTGGGCGACAGCTTCTCATGGTCTATATAGTGCTGCACTGCTTCAACAACAATGATGGCGTCATCCACCACGATACCAATTGCCAGCACAAAGCCAAACATGGTTAAGGTATTAATGGTGAAACCAAGCGGGATAAAGAAGCAAAACGTGCCGAAAATGGATACCGGTATAGCCAGAATAGGAATGAGGGTTGACCTGAATGTTTGCAGGAACAGGAATACCACGACAGCTACCAGGCCGAGGGTCATTAATAACGTCCTTACCACATCTGCCATTGAAACTTTTACAACGGTTACCGATTCAAACGGAACGCTGTAAGCCACATCGGTAGGGAAAGTTTGTTTCAGCTTGGCAAGCGCAGCATAAACGCCATTAGCGGTTTCGAGCGCGTTACTGCCAGGGGCCTGGTATATCTGCAGATACGAAGCCCGGTGTCCATCGACAAATGAATTGCTCGAAAAGGTAAACTTACCCAATTCTACGCGGGCAACATCCTTCAGGTAAACCAGTTCGCCGTTTTGAGGGTTGTTTTTTACGATGATGTTTTGAAACTCCGGAACCGTGCTTAAACGGCCGTTTACCAAGATACCCAATTCATAAGTTTGCGTTGGCGCCTGGGGTGGCACGCCTGCTGTACCTGCTGCTACCTGAACGTTTTGAGCATTAAGCGCAGTAATTATGTCCTGGGGCTCAATGCTGTAAGCGGCCATTTTTTGCGGGTTCATCCAAATCCGCATACTGAAGTCATCGGTAAACCGGGTTATTGTGCCCACGCCGGGCACCCGTAGCAATGCGTCCTGTATAAAAATATTGGTGTAATTATCAAGAAAGGTAATGTTATGCGAATCGTGCGGCGAATATATGGCCACCATCATCAGCATACTGGGATTAACTGCGCGAACGGTGAGTCCCAACCTGCTGGCCGCTGCGGGCAAAAGGGGAGTGGCAATACTTACGCGGTTTTGTACGTCGAGTGCGGCTACGTCAATGTTAGTACCTATTTTGAAAGTTACATTAAGCTGCATGGAGCCGTTGTTGGTACTGTTGCTCTGCATGTATTCCATGCCGGGCGAACCATTTACCTGTCCCTCAATTGGCGTGGCCATGGTTTGCTCCACAGTTTGGGCGTCGGCACCTATGAACTGCCCGTTTACCTGAACCACCGGTGGGGTAATATCGGGATACTGGTCAATAGGCAGCAGCAAAATACATACGGTACCGGTGATCACCAGTACGATAGAGATCACGATGGCAGTTACCGGACGCTTTATAAAGGTATTAGCTATCATTTCTTTTAAGTCTTGAGTCTAAAGGCTTGAGTCTGAAGTCCAAATTTTTTTCGCCGACGTATCGACTCAAGACTTCGGACTTGACGCTTTTGACTAATTATTGTCCCCGTTTTCCGCCTGAAGGCGCTACTTTGTTAGCTGTGGTTATCTGCGCACCGTCGTGCAGCGACTGCAGACCGTCTACAACTATGCGATCGCCGTCGCTGATACCTTTTTTGATCACGATATTAGGTCCAACCGTTTGGCCGGTTTGTACTTTCTTTTGCGAGGCTACAAGCTTGGGTTTTGGGTTAGTGATGTTGTTTACAGTATCCATATGCGTATGGATCACGCTGTCTTTGGCCACAAACACAAAGTATTCGCCCATTTGCTCTACCACGGCTTTGTTTGGTATCACTATCTGGGGGCCGGTTTCCTGGTTATGAACGCGAACGACACAGCTCATCCCTGCGCGCAGGAAGAAATCCGGATTCGGGAATACCAACCGCAGGGTGATTGTACCGGTTTGCGGATCGACAGCACGGTCGATAACCGACATCTCGCCGGTGTGCTGATATAAGGTGTTGTCAGGAAGCAATAATGTAAACAGTGAGTCAACAGGCGCTTGTTTAGCTTTGTCCAGCTTTTCGAAACGGGGCAGCTGCTTTTCGTTGATCACAAAGTCGACGGCCATCGGGTTATCGGTCGAGATGGTATTCAATACCGTTGAGCCCGGGCTCACAAAGTTACCCAGCTTCACCTGGCTCAAACCGATAGTTCCGTCAAACGGAGCAGTAATAACGGCGTAGGCCAGGTTGGTTTTAGCGGTTTTTACTGCCTCCTGGGCAGCTTTAACCTGGGCCTTGGCATTTTGCAAGGCGATCACCGCGTGATCGTATTGCTGTTTGGCCACTGCATTGTAACTGTTCAGGTATTCATAGCGGTCGGCGTCTTGTTGTGCCTGCACCTGGTTGCCCTCGGCTACTTTTTGGTTTGCTATGGCAGCATCAAGGTTTGCCTGGTATAAGCGGGAATCTATTTCATAAAGTTTCTCGCCTTTACGTACGTGTGAACCTTCTTTAAAAAAGATACCGGTAATATATCCCTGAACCTGTGCCAACAGGTTTACCTGGCTCAATGCATTGGTGGTGGCAGGGTAATTATCGTAATACAATACAACTTTGGGCTGCACTTTGTACAGGTTTACCGGAACCACATTGTCTACCGGCGGTTTCTTTTTGGTGCAAGCCGCCAGCGCAAGGCAGCTTAAACAAATTATACTTATAGATACTCGGTTCATGGATATCAGCTTAGTGGTTGTGTTGCTCATCAGTATGTAATTGTGCCCATTGATTTTTCCAGGTCAACTTTGCTCGACAACACCTGGAACAATGCGTTTATATAGTTTATTTCGGACGTGATTAAGTTCGATTCAGCCGTAATCACGTTCAGATATGGGATAATGCCTTGCTTGTATTGCAGAGTCACTACAAAATAGGTCCGTTTGGCCAGTGTAACGTTCTTTTGCAACTGCGATAAGTTGTACAGGTTACTCTTGTAATTGGCCAGTGCAGTGGTGTACTCAGTGTATATCTGTGACTTAAGTGCAACTTCGTCCTGCTGAAGCACCTCTTCCTCAAGTCTCGATTTCTTGACATTGTTAATCCTCGAGAAACCTGTAAATATGGGAATGTTGAGGGACAGCCCGATCAGTGAGCTTGGATAGCCAGTGTTGAATAGGGTCGAAAGGCTGTTGCTGCCATATCCGTAGTTATAATTGAAGAACGCCGATACCGTTGGCAAAAATGCCAGGCGGTAATAGTCGGTCTGCACGTGCTGCAGTTTCTTTTGGGTAGCAAGCTCCTGGAACTCGATCCGTTTTTCGTATTGCAGTTGCAGTGTGGTGTCAATGCCGATGTGGCGGATCATTTCTGTCGTATCAAAACTTACATTGAATTGGCTGTCTGCCGGAAATCCCATTATCTGTTTCAACTGAGCATACTGGGGCACCACATTTTCCTTGGCCTGTTTCAACTGGGCAAGCGAGTTGTTAAGGGTGATCGTAGCTTCCTCGTAATCTGTTTCATCTACAATACCGCCCTTGTACTGGTGATAGGTATCGCGAACGTTTTTTCCAAGGCGTGCGGTATCTTCTTTCAGCACATTTATCTGTTCCAATGTTAGCAGCAGATTCAAAAACGACTTACTGGCATTAGCCACCACACCGATCTTGGTGCTGTCTGTCACCTGTTGAGCCGACTTCAGATATAACGGAGCACTTTTAGCAGCATAGGCCAGTGCAGGGTTGAAGATGTTTTGAGTTGCTGATAGCTGTGGACTAAATGTATTTGTATTTCTGCCTGAAGATCCACTGGTTGTAGTGGTTCCGGTGCCTGTACTGGTAGTTGTTGTATTACTTGACCCCAGGCTAGATTGCTGAAAATAATGGACCAGGTTCCCTGAGGCATTTACCTGTGGCAGAAAGCCTGATAAATTGATATCATTGGTAGTTTTTGCAATGCTTTCGCCGAGTTGGGCTCTTTTTACGCCCGGTTGATGCTGTAAGGCATACTCAATACATTGGCCTATGGTAAGCGCCATGGTTTTGGTGGTGTCCGCATTTTGGGCCTCGGCCACCGAACAATAACCAAACAGGCATAATGTTAATGCCTTTATCAGTTTGCTTCGCATTTGGATACGACCTATCCAATGAGGGGTCTCAGCTTTTAAAGAAAGTGGTTTCATAGATTGAACGAACCTGTTAGGGCTCACTTTTATAGCTCCCGGAAGCCTTTCCGGAAAAACTTCCCAAAGCTGGAAAATTCGCCGAATAACTCATAGTAACAATATTGTTAATGGGTTATATTATAGTTGATTAACAGGATTGTTACAATGTGCAACTAATTGTAACAAATAGGATATGAACGCATGATCGAGAGCTTCGAATCGATAAGATTATTAAGAAAATAAAAGCTATGTCATTTCGAAGCTGCGGGTTGGGAGACGAGGGGAGGCTGCAGGTGAGAAATCTTATGCGCACTGCATTACTACCGTGCATATTCGAAAAGATCCCTCCTCACGCCGTTGCTCACCACCGCGTTCGTCGGAATGACATTTTTAAAACGAATTCTACGCTATCTGCACGTCTTCCAACACCTTACCGCTCTCACATTTAATGATACGCGAAGGGAAGGTGCGGATAATATGATAATCGTGTGTCGCAATCAAAATAGCAGTTCCGGATGATTGGCTGATCTGTTTCAGCAGTAATACAATTTCCTCTGAGGTTTCCGGGTCGAGGTTGCCGGTGGGCTCGTCGGCAAGGATGATTTCGGGATCATTGATTAACGCGCGGGCAATTACCACGCGTTGCTGTTCGCCGCCCGACAGTTCATGCGGCATTTTTTTAAGTTTAGAGCGAAGGCCAACTTTTTCGAGTACATCGAGGGTCTTTTCGGCGATGAGGTTTTTGTCCTTCCAGCCGGTGGCCCTCATTACAAACTCCAGGTTGGCTTCAACGGTACGGTCTGTCAATAATTGAAAATCCTGGAAAACAATACCCAGCTTGCGGCGCAGGAACGGGATATCCTTACTCGCCAGGTTTTTTAGCTCATAACCACAAACGTGTCCATCGCCTGAACCAATGCCGAGATCGCCATAAATAATCTTCAGCAGGCTACTTTTGCCTGAACCGGTTGCCCCGATGAGCCATACGAAATCGCCTTTATCGATGTGCAGGTTTACATTAGATAGCACCAGGTGTTTTTGCTGAAATATATCTACACCGTTGAGTTTTATAATTGAATTCCCGATCATTTCTATAGTTCTAATTTCAGGATCTGGCCAAAAGGCAGGTCCCTTACAATATTCATAATATATTCGGCCTTGCTGCTAAGTCCCACTTTATCCAGTGATTTTTCAGGCCTGTCGACCCTGAAATAAGCCAGCAAGGTAAACTGGTCGTCGCGCAGCTGCACATAATCCGGTATTTTGGCAACGCCCTTTACTTTGATGATATACATTTTCTTAGGTCAAAGGTGAAAGGACAAAGGTTAAAGGTTTTCCGGCTTTACCTTTCGCCTTTCACCTTTATCCTTTCACCTCCCAGCCAAAGGTACGTTATTTTAAAGCTTTGTCAAGAAATCCATCGTATCCACCCCGTCGGCATAGTCCCATAGCGTTGGGTGCTGACTTTGGCCAAAAGTAACTACCTGGTTGTTAACATCCAGAGCAATATCGCTTACGATACATTGGATATTTTGACCTTGCTGGGTTAAGTTAGCCTGTAACGCAGCGATGTCCTCATAATACTCATAGAATAATACTGCCAGGGGAGAAGTCAGACTTTTATCCTCCTTCAGGATCAGGAATCCATTGTCTAAGTGTGGATTGCGATTTACAAGATAGATCGACTTGTTATAATCGTAGTTGTTATTGTATTTGTGATGATGGATAATGTTATTGTATGGCTCAATTGCCTCAAAAAAAGGAACAAAATCATACCCCTTCGGTACAAATAATTTGGACACATTGCGGCACCCGAGACCGAAATAATCGAAAATATCATGCCCCAGTGTGTACAATTGCCCGGATGTTTCATCTCCCCTGAGCACCGCCACGCTATTTCTGTTTTTGCGAATGATATTGGGCACCTTGCCGAAGTAATACTCAAAATACCGGGAGGTATTATTACTGCCGGTGGCAATGACAGCATCAAAGTTTTCGAGCCGATCGACAAAACTGAACTTGCTTTCAAAAGCCGGCTCAATAGCTACCAGGCGGGCTAGTACCTGCTTGATCAGACGCGCATCCTGTGATGATGATTTGATCAACGCATGATTGCCACTTGTGAGAACACATAATACATCGTGGAAGCCAACCAGTGGAATGTTGCCGGCAAGTACCAGGCCCACTTTTTTGTCGCCGCCCGAACCAGGTTCGGGATATTGATTCAACCATTTCAACAGATTTGCCTTGCTAAGCATCTCACCGATCGACTTCACCGCCAGCGCTGTATTTTCGGGCGAGAACCATGCATTGTAGTGATGTTCGTCGCGAATTATGGCGGATAATTCGTCATCGGGGAAACATAATTGCGTTCCTAACGTAGAAAATATATCTGCTAAGTAGGGTATTTCTAATTTTGACATATAAATGGAGCGGGCGTAAACCCTGAAACTGTTTTTTTGTTATATTTGCATGCTTATTTAGCGACGCAAAGGTAATTGAGAATATAAGATTAAAGAAAAATGGCGATCAAAATAACCGACGAATGCATCAACTGCGGGGCCTGCGAGCCCGAGTGCCCTAATAATGCAATTTATGATGCAGGGGCAGCATGGCGCTTTTCGGACGGCACAGGCTTGAAGGGACTTATAGATTTTGGTGATGGTAATACGCTGAATGCTGAAGAGACACAAGCTGCGTTATCTGATGATATTTATTATATCGTACCCGACAAATGTACTGAGTGCGTAGGTTTCCACGATGAACCGCAGTGTGCTGCTGTTTGCCCGGTTGATTGCTGTGTAGACGACGAGGACGTTCGCGAAACCAAAGAAGAACTGATGGCCAAAAAAGAATGGCTGCATATGAACGAATAATAAGCTATTTACAGTAAATAGGTAAGGGGATATAGTTTTATATCCCCTTATTTTTTTAAATGATATTTTTGACTTATTGTTGTATAATATTATCCCCTGAACTCCGCCCCTGAATAATGGAATACGGTATTTGTAATTTAGCTATTATCCCCTTAAGAGCCGAACCAAGCGATAGAAGCGAACAGGTTTCGCAGATATTATTCGGTGAGGCATTCGAGATATTGGAGTGGAAGGAAAGGTGGGTGCGGGTGCGTACGGATTTGGATAACTACGAGGGCTGGATCGGCCGTCTGCAATTTACAATGCTGGGCCATATCGCTTACAGAAGCCTTAAACAGGTTCCGCCGCCTATCACTTACCGTGCAGTAACGCAAGCCTGGAAAAAGCCGGATAATACTGTACTTTATTTGCCGGTGGCCAGCTCGCTGGTGTTTTTAAAAGGCACTACATGTCATATCAACAACGAGAAATTTGAGATTATTGGTGAAATAGGGGAGACCGAGCCTATTGATATTACCGCCAAGTCATTTTTAAATACACCTTACCTCTGGGGCGGACGCACGCATTACGGTATCGATTGCTCTGGCCTTACTCAAACCGTTTATAGGTTACAGGGCATTGACCTTCGTCGCGATGCCTGGATGCAGGCAGAACAGGGCGAAACGGTCGATTTCCTGTCTGAGGCGAAACTCGGCGACCTTGCCTTCTTCGATAATGAAGAGGGACGCATCACCCACGTGGGCATTCTGTTCGGAAACGGATATATCATCCATGCTTCCGGCAAAGTAAAGATCGATTCAATCGATATGCAGGGTATTTATTCGGAGGATCAGAGACGACATACGCATAAACTGCGTATTATTAAACGACTGATCCCCTCCAAATAATTAATCCTTTACAAAGCTGGCTACACCTACAAGGCTGTTATTGCTGCTATTAGTTACCTGTACCATGTAAGTCCCTGGCTGTAGATTACCTACGTTGCCGCTCCATCTAGGTTGTTTGGATATATCCTGTTTTACAACCTGGCCGAATGAGTTTACGATCTTGATCTCGTATGATTTGATCTTGAAATCGCCAAACTTATCATCTCGCTGGGCCACAGACAGGTTAATTGCCGATGTTGTTGGATTAGGATATACGCTGATATTAACCGCATTGTTAGGCGCCGACTCATAATACAATCTTACCACGTTAGAATAAGTGGTGTAATCGTAGAGACCCACAATTTTTAAACGATACAAGTTTTCGCCAATGACCGGAAATTTGTCTATTAAATCATATCGCCCGGAGCTATCTGCCTGCAGGCTGCCTACAGGTTGATAGGTTTGACCTTTATCCGTGCTCCGCTGTACATAAAAAGTAGTCGTGCTTTGCTCATCTTTCGCCTTCCAGCTTATACGCGAGCCCGCCGGTACTTTGTCGGCATCAAGCGCCACTATTTTGGGCTCTTTCACTGGAATGTGCTTGATTAACATCTGAAAACGATTGGCGCCGAAAGTAGTTGAGTCGGTTTTGTCGATATTAAAGCCATACGATGTCCCCTGGTTCATTACCACTGAATCCTTCAGGTAGAGGTCCCTCAGTATTATTTGATAATAAGGAGCCAGGTACAAAATCTGCTTCAGGTCCAGGCTATACGGACCTGATGCCGCTGCATCGACGAACAAGGGAGCTATTTCGGGCTTGTGTTTTGTTGGGTACGGGATCAAATCAATGGCCAGTTTGATGCTATCGGACGACATCGCCGATAAGCTAACTGCAGGGGCAATACCCCCCAGGTCAATAGCATCTTCATTGTAAACATAATTATTGCTTGCATCGGCATTCATGCGTATGATGATCTGGTCGGTTCCGGTTGCATCTTTGGTCATCTGCACACGCAGCAATGGGTTTGGCACTGGTGGCGAGCCTTTCGGAATACCCATGAGGCTATTCATTTTAGCAGTTAATGGTTGTGCGGTAGTTTTGGCCGTTTCCCGGAAGGACAGCGTTTGCGTGCTGCTATTTGCCTGCACAAAGAAACCCTGACCGCTGGCAATGATGTTGCTTGCAGAGCCTACAGCCGTGCCCGGGTCTATGTTAGTTGTTGTATCAGCAACGGTTATAGTACCTGTTTTCTGCATATAAGCCTCGTACTGTTTATTGGTAGGGTTGAACATATACATTGCCGACGATAAGCCTCCGCCACCATAAATGGATGAGTTTGACACGGTACTATTGCGGTTATATTTTTCCCAGTTAATAGCCGAAGGATACGGATTACCCACCAGGCAGAAACCTCTGTTCAATGCATTAGCCAGGTTCGGACTGTTGGTATAACCCAGGTAATTATTTTGCAGGTACCAGAGCTGTACATTGACTGTGCCGGTATTAACTGTTCCTGTATTTGTAAATGTCACGTCTTCCGGATAATTGTACGGATAGCTGGTTTTGGTGCCGCTGGTGCTGCCGTTATTGGTTTTGTTGCCCCTGAAAAAGAACAGCACGCCATTGCCAACCGGTATGCTAACGGTGGTATCATTGATATTGGCTATGGTAAGGCGTTTTTGTGTGCCTAGATTGTAAGAGGGCGAGTTGTTAATTGCCGCTATACCTTTAAAATTGCCGGTCGTATAATTGGCGTTACTCGGGATAATGTCCTCCCGATAGATATAAGTCGATGGATTGCCAACGCTGAAAAATCCGCCGCTCGATGGTCCGGTTATGATGGCCCCGGCCGCCAGGTAAGAGAGATCGAATACATTGTTTCCATTAACCGTGCCACTGTATATCGGCGATGAGACCAGACGATAACCGCGTTTTGAAAGATCGGTTGGATAGCTGCCTTTTATAAAGCGTTCTACGGTAAGCGAACCGGT
>Ga0068856_100004285_pt1 | contig 14234 bp, 14 predicted proteins | sample KBSCornC62_FD_66595 | JGI IMG/M metagenome (GOLD analysis project Ga0068856, IMG submission 66595) | Corn rhizosphere microbial communities from Kellogg Biological Station, Michigan, USA - KBS Corn C6-2 | ecosystem: Host-associated > Plants > Roots > Rhizosphere > Soil ...
CACATCAGCCACGTCGCGAAGTCGAGCTACTTCGGCCTCTACGAGGTGATGCTCGACGACAACCTGGTCTACACCGATCCGGCGGCGGCGTACGTGTTCGTCGGCTCCATGTACGACACTGCGACGAAGCAGAACCTGACCGAGGCGCGGTCGCGGAAGTTGAATCGCGTCGCCCTCGACAAGCTGCCGTACGAGCTCGCGTTCAAACGCGTCAAGGGCGACGGCTCGCGCAAGCTCGTCATCTTCTCCGACGCCGACTGCCCGTTCTGTCACCGTCTCGAGACCGAGATCAGGAACCTCGACAACGTGACGATCTACACGTTCCTGTTCCCGATCGACCAGCTCCATCCGAAGGCCGCGCAGAAATCGAAGCAGATCTGGTGCTCGGCGGACAAGGCGAAGGCGTGGGACGCGTTCTTCGCCTCCGGCAAGCTCCCCGACAACAAGGGCGATTGCGGCGACCCCGTCGCGAAGACGCAGGCGCTCGGCCAATCGCTGCACATCAACGCGACGCCGACGCTGATCTTCGCCGACGGCACGATGATTCCCGGTGCGCTGCCGCTGCCGCAGATCGAGAAGGAAATGACGAGCGCCGAAGCGGAAGCGAAGAAGGTCGCGGCCGCGCCGCCAAAGTAAGCCGAAGCGAGGGTCAGCCGATGGCCATTCTCGATTTCATCAGCAAGCAGTTCATCGACATCGTCGAGTGGACGGACGACTCGCGCGACACGCTGTCGTATCGCTTCCCCGACGAAGACAAGGAGATCAAGAACGGCGCGCAGCTCGTCGTCCGCGAATCGCAGACGGCGCAGTTCGTCTACCTCGGCCAGTTCGGCGACCGCTTCGGCCCCGGACGCTACACGCTCACCACGGACAACATCCCGATCCTCACCGATCTCAAGGGATGGAAGTACGCGTTCGCGAGCCCGTTCAAGGCCGACGTCTATTTCGTCGTCACGCGCCTCTTCACCGGCAACAAGTGGGGCACGGCTAACCCGGTGATGATGCGCGACCAGGACTTCGGCATCGTGCGCCTTCGCGCATACGGGACCTACGACTTCCGCGTCGCGGACGTGCAGAAGTTCCTGAAGGAAGTCGCCGGCACCGACGATCATTTCCGGCTCGACGAATTCAACGACACGATGCGCTCGCGCATCGTCAGCGTGTTCTCCGACGCGCTCGCGCAGGCGAAGATCCCGGCGCTCGACGTCGCCGCCCGCTACCAGGAGCTCGGGGAGGCGCTGCTGCCGGTGATCAACCCGATCATCGGCGACAAGTACGGGCTCGCGATGACGTCGTTCATCGTCGAGAACGTATCGGTGCCACCCGAAGTCGAGCAGGCGATCGACAAGCGCTCGAGCATGGCCGCGGTCGGCAACCTGAACGACTACGTCAAGTACCAGATGGGACAGGGGATGGCGGCAGGCGGCACCGGCGGCGTCGCCGGCGTCGGCGCCGAGATGGCCGTCGGCATGGCGATGGCGCAGCAGATGGTGAACCAGCCGGGCGGCATCGCCGCACAGGCGACGAAGGGCATCGCGGCTTCCCCGTCCGCGCAGGGCGCCAACGGCGGCATGCCGGAACTGCTCGATCCCGCGCAGGTCGCGCAGATGCTGGGCGTTTCCGAATCGGACGTGCTGACGAGTCTCGAGTCGGGCGACATCAAGGGCAAGAAGATCGGCACGCAGTGGCGCGTGCCGAAAGCGGCGGTCGACGCGTTCCTCGCTTCGTGAGCGACGCGGTACAGGCCGCGCGCGAGAAATTCGCGTGCCCGGCCTGCGGTGGCGAAGCAGCCTGGAATCCGGCAAAGAGCGCGCTCGTCTGTCCGTTCTGCGGCACGGTCTCGCCGGCGCATATCGACGCGACGGGCGCCATCGTCGAGCACGACCTCGTCGCAGCGCTCCGCGCGATTCCCGATGGCGCACGTCTCGACGCGACCGCGCGGCAGGTGCGTTGCCAGAGCTGCAACGCGATCTCGGTACTCGATCCGTCACGGCAGGCGCAGAACTGCCCGTTCTGCGGCTCTGCGCAGCTCGTGCCCTACACCGAGACGAAGCCCGCGTTCCGCCCGGAAGCCGTGTTGCCCTTCGCAGTTGCCGAGACGAGCGCGCGCGACGGCATTCGCGCGTGGTACGGAAGGCTCTGGCTCGCGCCGTCGGCGCTCGAGAGAGGTGCGCTCACCGACATCGTGCGCGGCGTGTACCTGCCGTACTGGACGTTCGACGCGCAGGTCGAGGCCGACTGGAACGCCGAGGCCGGGCATTACTACTACGAGAGCGAGACGGTGTACGTCAACGGACAGCCGCGCGTGCGGCAGGTGCAGCGCGTGCGATGGGAGCCCGCGGCCGGTCACGTCTCGCACTTCTTCGACGACGACCTGGTCTGCGCTTCGGTCGGCGTCGACGCCGGGCTCGTCCGCGGCGTCGAGCCTTTTCCGACGCACGACGTGAAGCCGTACGACGCGGCCTACGTCGCCGGCTGGGTCGTCGAGCGCTACCAGATCGACCTCATCGGCGCCGCGCAGCGCGCGCGCGCCACGATGGACGCGAAGCTCAGCGCGCTGTGCGCAGCGCAGATTCCCGGCGATACCTACCGGAACCTGTCGGTGCGCGCGGACTACTCGCAGCAGACGTTCAAGCACATCCTCGCGCCGGTGTGGCTGTTGACGTACACGTACGGCGGGCGCCGCTTCCAGTGCGTGATGAACGGCGTCACCGGTGCGATCAGGGGCCAGTATCCGAAGAGCCCGTGGAAGATCGCGCTGCTCGTCGTCGCGATCATCGTCGTCGTCGTGATCATCAGCATGGTCGGAGGGAGACAATGACCGATCGCCCGGACGATTCCGCATCGACGACGCACGTCGTCGTCACCGGCGTATCGCAGGGCCTCGGCGAAGCGCTCGCGTTCGAACTGCTCGGCCGCGGCATGCGCGTGCTCGGCGTCGGACGCTCGTCGTCGCCCCGGCTCGCTCACCAGAGTTACAGGTTCCTGCGCTGCGACCTTGCGCAGGCGACGATGCTGCCGGCGGTGCTCGAGCCCGCGTTCGCGGCGATCGCGTCCGAGCGCCCCTCGTACGTTTGTCTCGTCAACAATGCCGCGACGCTGGATCCGGTCGGCGTGCTCGGCACGACAGAGGCCGATCACATCGCGACGTCGCTGACCGTCAACCTCGCGGCGCCGGTCGTCCTCGCGAGCGAGTTTTGCCGCGTGTTCGACGACGACGCGATCGAGCGGCGGATCGTCAACGTGTCGTCCGGTGCCGCGCAGAGCGTGATCGCCGGCGAGTCGCTCTATTGCATCGCCAAGGCAGGGCTCGAGATGCTGACGCGCACCCTCGCGGCCGAGCACGATTCGCCGCGGTTTCGTGCGATCAGCCTGCGCCCGGGCATCATGGACACGCAGATGCAGACGTACGCGCGCACACGCGCGAGGGAGCGCCTGCCGAGCGTCGATCTCTTCAAGGGCTTTCACGCGGAAGGTCAACTGGTCGCGCCGGACGTCGTCGCGCGCAAGGTCGTCGACGGGCTCGTGCTCGCGGCCGTCGAGCAGGGTCGCACCTACAGCTACCGCGATCTGTAGGATTTCCGGGAGGGGCTCAGCGCCGCCTCGTCCGGTGGACGAGCAGCCGGGAGCCGATCGTCGCCGCCTCGGCGCCTGCCTGCCACGCGGCGCAATAGCGGGCGGGAACGAGCGCCTCGTAGATGTCGCTGTCGCCGGTCGAATGCGGACGCACGATCGGCGACACGACGACGTTGCCGTCGCGGTAACGGACGTCGAAGTCGATCGGCGCGCTGCTTTCGTAGCGGTAGTCGAGGCGGTCGCCCGTCGCGAGGTCGAAGCACTCCTCATGCAGGTCGTAGGGCGCGATCGGCAGGCGATCGACGGCGCGCGTATCGCTGCCGAGCGGCGCGCTTGCGCAGGATGCGACGCAGGCGACGATTCCCATCCGCGCAAGCGGTGCAACGGTGCGCATCGTCGCCCGCGTCAGCCGCGACGGCCCGCGAGGTAGCGGCGTGCCGCGCGGCGCTTTCCGGGCCAGTCCTCGGCGAGCATCGCGAAGCGAACGTGATCGCGCCAGCGTCCCGCGACCTTCACGTAGCGGCGCGAGTAGCCTTCGCGAACGAAGCCGAGACGCTCGACCAGCGCGATCGAGCGCGCGTTCGCGGGTTGCACGTTCGCCTCGACGCGATGCAGCGCGAGTCCGCCGAATGCGAAATCGAGCGCGAGCGAAAAGCCCTCCGTCATGTACCCGCTGCCCGCGAGCGCTGCGAACGCGTAGTAGCCGACGTACGCGCTCAGGAAGGCGCCGCGCACGATTTCCGAGAAGTTGATGACGCCGGCGAGCGCCTCGTCGTCGTTGCGCACGACGAGGAAGCCCGCGTGGCGCACCGCCGGGTCGATTCTGCGATAGCGCTGCACGTAGACCGCGAACGCGTCCGGCGCATCGGGCGCCTGCACCCAGCGCCGGTGCAGCCGTCGGCTCGCGAGCGCCTGCGCGATGAACGTCGTCTCGTCGCCTCGCCGAGGCGGCCGCAGATGCACCCGATTGCCTTCGAGCGTCGCCGCGTTCTTGCGCGTTGGCATAATCGGCATTTTAGCGGGAGAGGTCGATTGAGCGCGTGGATCGAGGGCAAGGTCGCGGGGCGTCGCGCGTGGAGTCCGGCCCTCTATTCGCTGCTCGTCGATGCGCCGCCGCTCACGTTCACCGCGGGCCAGTTCGCGCGGCTCGCGCTTCCGGCGCCCCCGGGCGCGAAGGAGCCGATGATCGGCAGGCCGTATTCGTTCGTGAATCCGCCGTCGCGGCAACCGCACGAGTTCTACTTCATCATCCTTCCCGAGGGTCCGCTGTCGCCGCGCCTTGCGCAACTCGGCGAAGGCGCGAGCGTCTGGCTCGCGCCGCGCGCCAACGGCTTCTTCACGATCGCCGAAACCGCCGAGTCCGAATCGCTGTGGTGCCTCTCGACAGGGACCGGCATCGGCCCGTTCCTGTCGATGCTGCGCACCGACGATCCGTGGACCAAGTTCGGGCACGTGATCCTCGTGCACTCGGTCCGCCATGCCGAGGAGCTCACGTATCGCGAGGAGATCGCGGCCATCACGCGTGCGCGCTCGGGCAGGTTCCATTACGTTCCGATGGTGAGCCGCGAAGCGCATCCCGACGCGCTCGCGGGCCGCATTCCGCAGGCGATCGAGGACGGGCGTCTCGAGGCGCGCGTCGGCGTGCCGCTCACCGCCGAGAACGCGCATGCGATGCTGTGCGGCAATCCGGCGATGGTCGACGACGTGCAGAAGGTGCTCGCGACGCGCGGCATGCGCCGCCACCGCCGCCGCGAGCCGGGTCACGTCACGCTGGAGACGTACTGGTAGCCGCGCGTTGAAAGGACTTTGCGATGGACGACGACGAACCGAAGGTGCAGAGCATCACGCCGGGCAAGGCAGTGACGACGGTGCAGCGCCTGCCGTACTTCGTCGGCATTTCGGGCCGCACGGTCAAGTCGAAAGGGCTGTCGATGCACCTCGTCGTGATCCCGCCCGGCGCGCGCGCAGAGCCGCACCGCCATATCGGCTACGAGACGGGCATCTACGTGCTCGAGGGGACCGTGCGCACGCGCTGGGGCGAGAACCTCGAGCACGACGTCGTGAGCAAGCCCGGTGAGTTCCTGTTCGTGCCACCCGGCGTTCCGCACGAAGCCATCAACCTGAGCGCGACCGAGCCGGCGCGCGCGGTCGTTGCGCGGAACGACCCCGACGAGCAGGACAAGGTCGAGCCGTACGTGCCCGGCGCGGCGAGCCGTCAGGCCTGAGCGCCCAGCGTTCGCGTCACCACTTCGCTCACGTCCGGCGACAGGTTCGCCGATCGCGCGATCCGCGTGAGGCAGCGATGCATCGTGCCGCGGCGCGGCTCCGCGAAGCGCTTCCACAGGTTGAACGCGCCGGCGATCGTCGAGGCGAGTTGCGGATTCGTCGCGTCGAGCACGCGCACCTGCTCGGCCGCGAACGCGTAGCCCGATCCGTCGGCCGCGTTGAATCCCGCGAAGTTGCCGAGCGCGAACGCGCCGACGAGCGAGCGCACCCGGTTTGGATTGTGCGCGTTGAAGCGCGGGTGCGCGAGCAGCGCGCGTACGGTGTCGAGCACGTCGCCGCGCAAGCTCTTCGCCTGCAGCGCGAACCACTTGTCGAGCACGAGCGGCTCGTCGCGCCATCGCGCCTCGAACGCCGCGAAGAGCTCGTCGCGCACGGCGGACGTCGAATCGCGCAGCGCGACGAGCGCGCCGATCGCCTCGGTCATGTTGTCGGCGCCGCGGTACTGGCGCGCCGCGAGCGACTGCGCGTCGGCGTCGTCGAGCGCGCAAAGGTAGCGAAGGCAGCGGTTGGACAGGCTTCTCGACGCGATCTGCGCACGCGTGAGCGCATACGCCTCGCGCCTCCGATGCCGGTCGTACGCGCGCTCGAACGCGTCGCGATGCGCGGTTGCGAGCGACTTCTCGACGAACGTCCATGCACGCATGACGCCATCCGGGTCGAGCGTCGGCTCGAGCGACGCGACGTACGCGGGGTCCGGAAGCGTCAACGCGAGCGCCGCCAGCGACGGATCGCTTGCGTCGTCGCCAAGGATTCCGCGCGCGATCGCATCGAGGACCGCAGGCAGCGCCAGCGGCCGGCCCTCGCGATGCGCCGCGGCAAGCGTGAGTATCGCGTCGACGTATGCGCGCTGCGCCGCATCCCAGCGGTTGACCGGATCGCTGTCGCGCGTCGCAAGCAAGACGAGATCGTCGTCGCGGTAATCGAACGCGACGCGAACCGGCGCGGAAAAATCGCGAAACAGCGAAGGCACCGGCCTTTCTGACACGTCGACGAACTCGTAGCGTTCGACGCCGTTCCGGATCTCGAGCACGCGCGTCGTCGCGCCTGCGCCGGACTCACCGGCGAGGCGAAGCGGCATGTCCTTGCCGTCGGGGCCGACCAGCCCGATCGCGAGCGGAATGTGCAACGGCGGCCTGCGCCGCGTCCCGCCGTTGACCGAAGGCGCGCTCTGCTCGACGTCGAGCGTATACGTGCGCGCCGCCTGATCGTAACGGCCCCGCACGTCGACCTGCGGCGTACCGGCCTGCGCATACCAGTGCCGGAACTGCGCGAGGTCGACGGTCGAACTGTCCTGCATCGCCTGCACGAAGTCGTCGCAGGTGACCGCCTGCCCGTCGTGGCGCTCGAAATAGAGGTCCATCGCGCGGCGGAAGCGCTCGGCCCCGAGCAGCGTGTGCTGCATCCGGATCAACTCGGCGCCCTTCTCGTAGACGGTCGCCGTGTAGAAATTGTTGATCTCCTGATACTCGTCGGGGCGCACCGGGTGCGCCATCGGTCCGGCATCCTCGGCGAACTGCTCGCGGCGCAGGTACTCGACGGCGCCGATGCGCTCGACGGCGCGCGAGCCGCGATCGTTCGAGAACTCCTGGTCGCGGAACACGGTGAGTCCTTCCTTGAGCGACAGCTGGAACCAGTCGCGGCACGTCACGCGATTGCCGGTCCAGTTGTGGAAGTACTCGTGGCCGATCACGCCCTCGATCGCGAGGTAATCGTCGTCGGTCGCCATCGCAGGATCGGCGAGGACCAGGCGGCTGTTGAAGATGTTGAGGCCCTTGTTCTCCATCGCGCCGAGGTTGAAGTCGTCGGCGCAGAAGATCATGAACGTGTCGAGATCGTATTCGCGGCCGAAGCGCTCTTCGTCCCAGCGCATCGCCGCCTTGAGCGACGCCATCGCGTGTCGGCAACGCGGGACGTTGGCTGCCGTCGCGTAGATGCGCAGCGCGACGCTGCGACCCGATTGCGTCGTGAAGCTGTCGGCGAGGCAGGCGAGATCGCCGGCGACGAGCGCGAACAGATACGTCGGCTTCGGAAACGGGTCGTGCCACGTCGCGAAGTGGCGCCCGTCGGGCAGGTCGCCCGACGCGACCAGGTTGCCGTTCGACAGCAGCGTCGGATAGCGGCCGCGATCGGCGCGAAGCGTCACGCGGTAGCGCGCGAGCACGTCGGGCCGGTCGAGGAAATACGTGATCCTGCGAAAGCCCTCGGCCTCGCATTGCGTGCAGAACACGCCCGACGAGATGTAGAGTCCTTCGAGCGCGACGTTGCGCGACGGCGCGATCCGCGTGCGGATCGTGACGGTGCCGTTGTCCGGCGCATCGCGGATCGTGAGCGTCGACGCGTCGACGACGAACCGCGCACGCGCAAGCGCGCGGCCGTCGAGCGCGACGTGCAACCGCTCCTGCTGCTCGCCGTCGAGGATCAGCGGCGCGCGGCGGTCGATGGCGAATGCGGCGGGATTGCGGCGAAACCCGTACGTCGACGTGACTTCGGTCGCGTCCGGATCGAGGTCGAACGTGAGCGCGATGTCGTCGACCAGGAATGCCGGCGGACGATAGTCGACGCGGCGCCGGGCCTTCGCCCGCGCGCCGCGCGGGAGCATCGGAATCATGACCGCAATCGGCCGTCCGTCTACTTTACGTCGAGCAGCTCGACGTCGAAGATCAGCGTGGCATTCGGCGGAATCACGCCGCCTGCGCCGCGCGCACCGTACCCGAGTTGCGGCGGTATCACGAGCGTCCTGCGTCCACCCACCTTCATGCCGGCCACGCCCTGGTCCCAACCCTTGATAACGCGTCCCGCGCCGAGCGGGAAGCTGAACGGCGATGCGCGGTCGCGCGAGCTGTCGAACTTCGCGCCGTGCATATCGGGCTTCGACGGATCGTAGAGCCAGCCCGTGTAGTGCACTACAACGGTGTGGCCTACTGTTGCCTCGGCGCCGGTGCCTTGCTGAACGTCGACCGTCTGCAGGTTTTCTGATGTGGCATTCAACTTGCTTTGTCCTTGTTCGGCAGAGGTGGCCGCACCCTGCGCCGTCGCCGCATATGCAGGCGCGACCGACATGATCGCGATGACGATCAGTGGCGCGACGACGCGCGACGCACGTGCGACGAAGCGAACGGGGAGCGGCATGAAGACCTCGGTGGGAAATGGCGCCGCGCGACACGACGCGCTTTGCGTGCGGTCGTGCGACGTTCCCGCATTTTATCCGACCCGCCGTGCGCGTTCTCGCCGACGCGCGCGGCTTGCATGAGGGCTTGATCGCAAATGGGCGCCATGTTCGCATTCCTGTCGTCCTCGCCGCGCGACACCGCCGACCCGATCGCTTCGGTCAAGTCGGCGTCTGCATGGCTGCGCCAATTGCCGTCGCTCGATCTCGTCGCGCGACAGCAGCTCGTGCTGCGCGCGTTCGACGGCATGCGACAGGCGCGGCGTCCGGTCGATCTCGCGCGCGCACAGGCGCTTCAATACACCGACGCGGCGCTCGGCGCCGATCGCCGGCAGCTCTTCAAGCAGTACGTCGAAAGCCTCGAGACCGCACCGAAGGTCTCCGACCGCATCTGGCAGGCGAGCCTCGATCTCGCTCAGGCGTTCATCGTCGCGTATCAGCGGGTGCTCGAGGAAGCGCTCGCGCCGTCGGCGTATGGCCGCTGGAAGGCGCACGTGCCGATCCTGTTCGCGCGCCTCATCCATTTCTACGGCACCGACGCCAAGCTTCGCGTCTGCCGTCACGAGCGCTGGATTCCCGCGAAATGGGTGGAGCTGCATCGCGCGTACATGCGCGCGACGGAGCTCGGCGTCGATCGCGTTCCGACGTCGCTCGGCGCGTCGGGCGGCAACGGAACGCAGTGGACGGTCGAGCAGGAATATGTGTTCACGCTGCTGCTGCATCAGCTCAACAGCGGCAACCTCTCGCCGGCAAATCTGGACTGGGCCGCGTCGCAGGTGCGCGGCTTCAGCCGCAAGCTCGAGCTCGTCGCGCTGCCGAAGACGATGGAAGGCTTCTTCGTCGACATCGCGGGCCGCACCGGCCTTGCGCGGCGCACCGGCCAGGATTCGGGGTCGATGCTGCGCTATCTCGACACGACGCCGCTCGCGAACCAGCTCGACATGACGCTCGCCGCATTGCGCCATTCCGAAGAGACCGATCAGGGACCTGTCGGCCCGATCAACCAGCAGCGCGCGATGATCCTCGAAAAGGCGCGCGCGGCGGTCGCGCCGAACCTGAACACCGACATGCGGCGCGATCCGCGTACGCCCTGCGCCGTCGCTGCGCGCGTGCGCATCGGGCTCGCGCGCATCCAGCACGAGCTGTCGAAGCCAACGAACGATTCGCTCGGCGCCGACACTGCCGCCAACGAGGAGATCGAGGTCTACGCGGTCGAAGGTCCGAAGCGCGCGAAACCAGCGGTCGACGAGAACGACACGCTGTCGTCGAGCCTTGCGACGTTCTCCGATCCGGTATGGCAGGTGAAGGATCGCAGCCTCGCGGGTCTGCGCATCTGCGCGAGCGGCGGCGTCGGACAGACGTTGATGCTCGGCGGGCTCGTCGCGGTGCGCCAGGCGGACGCAAAGCACTGGCTGCTCGGCGTGGTGCGCCGGCTCAACAGGACGGCCCCCGACGACGTCGAGGCCGGCGTGTCGCTCGTCGCCGAGCGCGTCGTCGCCGTGACGCTCTACGCGAAGCGGGAAACCAAGCAGGAGCTCGGCATCGTCGTCAACGGGCTCGACGCGTCGATGATGGGTCCGCGCTTCGAGGGGCTGTACCTGCCGCCGCCGTCGCGTCCCGACAAGCCGCTCGTCGTCAAGACGCTGATCGTCCCCACGCACGAGTACGTGGAAGGACGCAAGGTGATCCTGATCACCGGTCGTTCGATCTACACGGTCGCGCTGCGACAGTTGGTCGAGCAGCGCGCCGACTGGAGCTGGGCGGCGATCCAGATCGTCGAGAAGCAGATACGCAGCGCGGAGTGAAGGCGTTCGCAAGCGTAGCGAGCAGCCGCAAGCGCGCGAAGGCCCGCAGCGAGTCCCGAGACACATGACGGTACGGCGAGGGACGAGCGAGGACACGAAAGCCGTACCTCGGCGAACGCTCATGCGAGCCTGCGAGCGCTAAGCCGAGCGGCGTTCGCTCCAAAGCGATCGCGGGGCGCAGTAGCTTATGAGCGCCTTCACTGATCGAGCGGGCGGAAGCGAAGCTCCAGATTGCGCTGGAACAGATCCGCCGGCACCGGCTTCGGCAGCGGCGACGACTTGAGAATCGCGCGCTGGACGGCCTCGTCGTACGCGCGCACACCGCTCGATTTGCGCAGCTTCACGTCGATGATCTCGCCGGTCGGTAGCTGAACGACGTCGAACACCGCCTCGGGATTGCCGGGGATGTCGGCGGGAAGGTTGATGTTGCCGCGAATGCGGCTGCGGATCTTGTCGATCCAGTCGAGCTGCGCACGGTTGCGCGCGCCCTTCGCCGCCTCGTCGGCGCGCACCTGCGCCTCGCGCTCCGCCTCGGCGCGCATCCGCGACTCGCGCTCGGCCTGCGCACGCATTTGCGACTCGCGCTCGGCCTGCGTGCGAAGCTGCGCCTCACGCGCGGCCTGCGCGCGCATCGCCTCGAGCTGGCGTCGTTGCTGCTCGCGAAGCTCGAGCTGCCGCTTCTCCTCGGCCTCGCGTGCGAGCGCTTCCTTGCGTGCCTGCTCCTGCTGCTTCGCTTCTTCCTGCCTGCGCGCTTCGTCCTGGCGCTTTTGCTCCTCCTGGCGGCGCGCTTCGCGGTCGGCCTGCTCCTGCCGCTGGCGCTCCGCTTCCTGCTTCGCCTTGAGCGCGATGTCGGGATCCGGCGTTGCTGCCGGCTTGACGACGGGCTGCGGCGGCGGCTTCGGCGGCGGCGCGGGTTCCGATTTCGGCTGCGGCCTCGGCTGCACCTTCGGCAGGAGGGGCGCCGGCGCCGGTGGCGCGTAAAGCTCGGCGGAGACGGTTTCCGGCGGTCGATTGCGCCACGAGACCGAGAACACGAGCACGCCGACGAACAGCAGGTTTACACAAAGCGCGAGGATCAGCGCCGTCCATTTGCCTCGCGGCCGCCTTGGAGGCGCCGGACGATCGTGCGGTGTCGTGAGGACCGTGGCCATTACGGAGTGGGGCGTGCGAGCAGGCCGACGCGCTTGATGCCGGCGAGTTGCAGGCGATCGAGGATGCGAACGACGTCCTCGTACGGCACCTTGCCGTCGGCCGCGATGACGACCGGCCGCTCGGCGCCGCCGAGCATCGATTGCACCTGATCGACCATCGTATCGAGCGAAGCGTTCACCGTGCGGCTCGTCGAGCCCTGCCGGTCCTCGATCGTCAACGCCTTGTTCTTGACGTGCACGGTGACCGGATCGGCCGCCACCGTTAGCTTCGATCCCACGGACGGGAGCTGGATCTCGCCGGGCGCGACGAGCGGCGCCGTGACCATGAAGATGATCAGGAGCACCAGCATCACGTCGATGTAGGGCACGACGTTGATCTGGTTGATCGGCTTGCGGGCGCGACGCATCAGGTGTCAGGCATGGGCATCGGGTGTCGGCGGATTCAGCCCTGTCGCTGCAAAATGTTCGAGAACTCCTCGATGAACGTCTCGAAGCGCACCGCCAGGCGGTCGACGTCGTGCGTGAAGCGGTTGTAGGCGACGACCGCGGGAATCGCGGCGAACAGCCCGATCGCCGTCGCGATCAGCGCTTCGGCGATACCGGGAGCAACGTTTGCGAGCGTCGCCTGGCTGACATTGGCGAGTCCGCGGAACGCGTTCATGATGCCCCAGACGGTTCCGAAAAGGCCGATGTACGGGGACACGGAGCCGACCGTCGCGAGGCCGGCCAGGTGCGCCTCGATCGCGTCGATCTCGCGCTGGTACGTCGCGCGCATCGCACGCCGTGCCGCATCGAGTGTCACGTCCGATGCGCTGCCCTGCCGGCGATGCTTGGAGAACTCGCGAAACCCGGCGGTGAAGATCTGCTCGAGCCCGCCGCCGACCTGCGCGGCGCCGGCCTGCCGATAGAGCGTCTCGAGGCTTCCGCCCTGCCAGAACTCGTCCTCGAAGCGATCGGTGTCGCGCGCGATGCGGCGAAGCTGGAACATCTTGAGGAAGATCTGCCACCAGGACCACAGCGACAGGATCGCGAGCAGGCCGATGATGCCCTGGACGATGACCGACGCGTGAACGATCAGCGTCAGGAAGGAGAGGTCGGTATGGACGTTCACGCGCTAGCGGTCATGTTCGTGGGCAGGACGGAGGCGAGGATCCGCGCAAGCGGCGGGGGGATGCGCGCGGGACGAAAGCGCAGCGGATCGACACAGGCGAGCGCGATCGTCGCATCGACCAGCGTTTCGCCGTCGCGAACGACCTGCTGCGCCACGACGAGCCGGCAGGCGCCGCGATCGCGCGCTTCGACCGACACGGCGATCCGATCGTTCAATCGCGCGGGCCGCAGGAAGTCGATCTCCGCGCGATGCACCGCGAACGCGACGCGATGCTCGCGCTCGAATGCGGCGAGCGGAAAGCCGAGCGCCTCGAGCCATTCGGTGCGCGCCCGCTCCATGTAGCGCAGATAGTTCGCGTAGTAAACGACGCCGGCGGCATCGGTATCCTCGTAATAGACGCGGATCGGAAAGCTGAAGCGCCGATGGTGGTCCGCCCACGCCTGCGGCTTGCGCCGCTGCGCTGCCCCCCGGGGGGCGGAGTTCGCGCCTTGGGGCGGCCCGGCGGCGCTCACGTTTCGCGCGAATCCACGCTTACGAGCCCACGCTCACGAGCCGGGAAACAGGTCGCTGCCGGCCGCGGGCGCCGCGAGTCCGAAATGGCGATACGCGAGCGCCGTCGCGACGCGGCCGCGCGACGTACGCTGCAGGAAACCCTGCTGGATCAGGTAAGGCTCGAGCACGTCCTCGATCGTGTCGCGCTCCTCGCCGATCGCCGCGGCGAGGTTGTCGACGCCAACGGGGCCGCCGGCGAATTTCTCGAGCACCGTCGACAGCAGCTTGCGGTCCATCGCATCGAGCCCCGAGCCGTCGACGTCGAGCATCGACAGCGCGGCGTCGGCGACGCTGCGCGTGACTTCGCCGGCCGCGCGCACTTCGGCGTAGTCGCGGACACGGCGCAGGAGCCGATTCGCGATTCGCGGCGTGCCGCGCGCGCGACGCGCGATCTCGAGCGCGCCGTCGGGCTCGACCTTCATCGACAACAGGCGCGCCGAGCGGGTGACGATCTGCGTGAGCTCGGGCGGCGTGTAGAACTCGAGGCGCGCGACGATCCCGAAGCGGTCGCGCAACGGGTTCGTCAGCATCCCCGCGCGCGTCGTCGCGCCGACGAGCGTGAACGGCGGCAGGTCGATCTTCACGCT
>Ga0068856_100004291_pt1 | contig 14226 bp, 10 predicted proteins | sample KBSCornC62_FD_66595 | JGI IMG/M metagenome (GOLD analysis project Ga0068856, IMG submission 66595) | Corn rhizosphere microbial communities from Kellogg Biological Station, Michigan, USA - KBS Corn C6-2 | ecosystem: Host-associated > Plants > Roots > Rhizosphere > Soil ...
ACGAGGCCGGCCGGTTTGTTCACGACGAGGAGGTCGGCATCCTCATGCAGGAGGTCGAGCGGGATCGCCTCGGGCTCGAGCTCCGTCAATGGCTCCGCAGCGGGAATCTCGACCGTAAGCGTGTCGCCCGCCTTCAGCGGCTCGGAGGCGCGAGTGGGTGCGCCATTGCGCAGGATGAGGCCCTGCTCGATGAGCGCTTGCACGCGTGAGCGCGAGATATCCTCGACACGGGCGGCCACGTAGCGGTCGAGACGTTCACCGGCGTGCTCGGGCGGGATCGGAAAAGTGAGTTGCGTCATGCGTGAGAGATCGAACTAAACAGGGTGTACGGGATTCAAGAGCCTCACGCAATGGTCGCGAAGGAGCGCGGAGTCATAATTCTGAAGTTTCGCGTTCCTAAGTTTCGGGTTTTGAGTTTTGAATTTTTCTTGGCTCCCGCTACTTTTCCGCTGCGGTCTTTGCGACCTCCGCGCGAGAACCGTCCCTATCCAATCCAACGAATCCTGTTTCGTTCGATCAGTCCCTTCGCGGCCCTCCGCGACCGCTGCGTGAGGCTCCATTACCAATCTGTCTGAAAACAAAAAAGGCTGCGGAGGGTAAACCTGCCGCAGCCTTCTTTTGTGAGTCTATCCCGCGATTACGCGTTGTAGGTGGTCGAGGCGGTGGTGCCGCCGTGGCCGGTCCAGTTCGTATGGAAGAACTCGCCGGCGGGCTTGTCCACGCGCTCGTAGGTGTGGGCACCGAAGAAGTCACGCTGGGCCTGGAGCAGGTTCGCGGGCAGGCGCTCGGCGCGATAGCTGTCGTAGTAGCCGAGGCTCCCGGTGAATGCCGGGGCGGCCACGCCGCTCTCGACGGCGGCCACGATGGCGCGGCGCCAGCCGGCCTGAGCCTTGGCAAAAACGTCCGTAAAGAACGGGGCGAGCATGAGGTTCTCGAGACCCGGGTTGGCCTCGTAGGCTTCCTTGATGCGGTTGAGGAAGGCCGCGCGAATGATGCAGCCTCCACGCCAGATCGTGGCGATGTCGCCGAAGTTCAGGTTCCAGTCGTAGAAGCGGCTGGCGGTGCCGAGCAGGTCGAGACCCTGCGCGTAGCTCACGATCTTGCTCGCGTAGAGCGCGTCGCGGACGTCGTTGATGAGCTGCTTGCGATCGCCGGTGAAGGCGGGCGCCTCCCATGCGGGCAGGATCTGGCTGGCGGCGACACGCTTGGCCTTCATCGACGAGAGGATGCGCGCCTCGACGGCGGCATTCACCGTGGAGAGGACGACGCCGTGCTCGACGGCATTGCCAACGGTCCACTTGCCCGTGCCCTTCTGGCCGGCCTTGTCGAGGATGAGGTCAACCAGCGCCTTGCCGGTCTCTTCGTCCTTCTTCGTGAAAATCTGCTCGGAGATCTCGATGAGGTAGCTGTTGAGCTCGCCCTTGTTCCACTCGGCGAAGATTTCATGAAACTCGTCGGCGGTGGGATTGATGGTGGCCTTGAGGATCGCGTAGGCCTCGCAGATGAGCTGCATGTCGCCGTATTCGATGCCGTTGTGCACCATCTTCACGTAATGGCCTGCGCCATCGGGGCCCATGTGGCGGCAGCAGGGCTCGCCCTCCACGTGCGCGGAGATTTTCTGGAAGATCGGGCCGATCGCGTCCCAGGCTTCCTTCGAGCCGCCGGGCATGATCGACGGGCCTTTGAGCGCGCCTTCCTCACCGCCGGACACGCCGGTGCCGACGTAGTGGAGACCCTTCTCCTTGAGCATCTTCTCGCGGCGCTGGGTATCGGTCCAGAGGCTGTTGCCGCCGTCGATGATGATGTCGCCGGCTTCGAGCAGCGGGATGAGCTGGTCGATGACTGCGTCCACCGGGCCACCGGCTTTCACCATGATCATCGCCTTCCGCGGGCGGGCGAGCGAGGCCACGAATTCCTCGAGCGTCTTCGTGGGGATGATGTTCTTCCCCTTCGCGCGTCCCTCGGCGAATTTCTCCGTCACCGCTGTCGTGCGGTTGTAAACGCTCACGGAGAAGCCTTTGCTCTCCATATTGAGGACAAGATTCTCGCCCATGACGGCGAGACCGATCAGACCGATGTCACTGTTACTCATTGAAAAACTTGATGCGGTGCAAGGCGGAGAAGCTATCCTTGCACCCACTCACCGCGCAATGGACTTTTGTGAAATCCGCATCGTTCTCGAAAAAATCGACATCCCCTCGCCCGCGGAGGAAATCTGCGGATGCGGCGCGGCGGTCGACTTTTTTGGCATTGTAAGACCGCTCGAGGGCGATCGCACCATCTCCGGCATCGACTATGAGGCGCACCCGCGCATGGCGGAAAGCGAGCTGCGGGCGATTGTGAGCGAGGCGGCGGATCAGTATGAGCTGCGCGCATGCCGGCTCGTCCATCGGGTGGGATTCGTCCCAGCGGGAGAAATCTCCCTTTTCCTGCGCACGGTCACCTCGCGCCGCGAAATGGCTTACACAGTTAACCGGGCACTGGTCGAAGCGCTGAAACGCCGCGTGCCGATCTGGAAGCATCCGGTCTTCGAGCCCTCCACCGCGGCGTGATTCTCCATCTGCTGGAAGCATTGGATAAGGTTTTCGTCGGCACTTGTCCGAGTCTGCCGAGTTGCGATGGTGCATACGCGTTCTTGCACTTGAGGCGCTGCTGCGATTTGCTCATGAGCCCGCGATGAATCTCCCAAATCAGCTCACCATTGGCCGGCTCATCCTTACCGGCTTCTTCGTGGTCTGCCTTTCCATCCAATTCCCCCGCAACCACACTCTCGCGCTCGCCCTCTTCATCGCGGCAAGCATCACGGATTACCTGGATGGCGTCATCGCGCGGAAGCACGGACTCATCACGGACTTCGGCAAGCTCATGGATCCGCTCGCGGACAAGATCCTCACTGCGGCGGCATTCATCTGCCTCATTCCTTATCAGGCCATCCCTGCCTGGGTGGTCATCGTGATCATCTCCCGTGAGTTCCTCATCACCGGCCTGCGCCTGCTCGCGGGCGCGAAGGGCGTGGTGCTGCCCGCCGAGAAGCTCGGGAAGCACAAAACCGCCTGGCAGATGGCGACGATCATTTTCTTCCTGCTCCTGCTCGCTCTGGATGACGGCGGCCACAGGCATCCTGAATGGATGCACACCGCCTGGGTCGCGGTCGGAACTGCCATGATCGCCATCACCACCGCGCTCACCGTCTATTCCGGCGCCGGCTATTTCTGGAAGAATCGCTCGCTGATCACCAGCGCTTGAGGGCTCTCAGCTCGCGCCAATGCGCGCAGAGGGAATGCGGCTGAGCAGGATAAATCCACGGAACCCGCGGCGCGGCTTCCCTACCGCAGAAAACGATCCCGGCAAGTGCCGAGTATTCCCGGCGAGAGCTTTCCTTGGGCGGGAGGGCGAGGCTCCGTCCGAGCCGTGAATTTAAAGGTGGAACGTCTCGCGCCCGCGGGCTGCCCAACGCGTTTTGTTCATATCGCCGCGCCTATGCGCGGGATGACCTTTAACGAAAGCGCGTTAGGGACAACGCACTCCACCAAATTGGAAACGCTAAATGTCCGCATCTCCGCGCTTCCGCGCAAGAACCCACGCCGTTATGGAAAGGGATTCGCTATGCGAGGCTTCCCTAGAAGAAGCTCCGCATGACCTCGATCGTATCGCCGGGCTGAAGCGGGATATCCTGGCCGGGATCCTTGCGGATCTTGTGCATATCCACGACGATCACCTCGGTGCCGCGATAGAGGCGCACCCGATTCTGTGAGGCGTATTCCGTGAATCCCCCTGCAGCCGTGATGGCCGACAGGACGGTGAGGTCCGGCGTGTAGGCGATTCGCTGCGGCAGGCGCACCTCGCCGCCGACATTCACGAAGCGAGCCGAGAGCGGGACCGTGACCGTAATCGTGGGATTCGAATAAACCCCACTCTTCTGGTACGCGGTCTGAATCGCCGACTGGAGCTGCTCCTGCGTGAGACCACTCGCGCGGATGCGCCCGATCTGGGGCATATTGACGAAGCCCTCGGTATCGATCGTATAGGTACCTGTGACCTGATTGATCTCTTCCACCGGCACTCCGCCTAGACGGATTTCCATCTGATCTCCCGAGCGCAGCCGGATGTCCTGGTCGAACATGCGGGCCGAGCCGGATCCCTCGTCGGCCAATGTGGGCACGGTCGGGGCGTCGGAGGTTTTGTTCTTCTGGGTGGCGCAACCCGCGAGCACGAGCAAAGCGAGCGGCGCGGAAAGGAGGACGGAGCGAACACGCATAAAATCAATACTGATCCCTGGAACTCACGGTCTTTGCAGCGACCGGCTTCGGCCCCTCCACGGGGCGCTTGGCGGGTTTGTCGCCACCCTCGTGGTAACCATAGTAGTTCGTCTGGTACTGGTAGTACTGATCCAGGCGGATATCGACGTTGTTGAGGACCGCACCGAGGAGATTACCACCAGCATTGAGCACGCCATTCTTCACGCGCATGAGCATCGAACGCGGGAAGCGGCGGTGCTGGATGACGATGGCCGTCATATCCACGGCGCGCACGATCACGGCCGAGTCGCTCACGCCGAGGATCGGCGGCGCGTCGATGAGCACCATGTCGTACTCCGACTTGAGCTCCTTGATGAGCGCAAGCATGCGCTGGGAGTTGAGCATCGCGATCGCTCCCGGCGGGAGCTTTCCGCTCGGCACCATCTGGAGGTTCTCGACCTTCGTGGGAAGAACGAGCTCGCTGATGGGCACTCCCTTGGACAGATAATCCGTGAGCCCCTTGCTGTTGCTCACGCCAAAGATAGTGTGCTGACGCGGGCGCCGCAGGTCGGCATCGACGATCAACGTCTTCAAGCCCGACTGAGCGAAGGTGTAGGCAAGGTTCACCAGCGTGAGAGACTTGCCTTCGCCCGGGCCGCCGCTCACGAGTGTGAGCACGTTTGCCCCAGAATCCTTGCGATTGAATTCGATGTTCGTGCGCAGGATGCGATATGGCTCGGCGTCCGGCGTATCGGGAGGCAGATCCATGAGTACGCCGATGCCGCGCGGCACGACGGCGAGGACTGGCAGGCCGAAGTAGGTCTCGATGTCCTCCATCGTCTTCACGCTGGTATCGAGGTACTCGATGAAGAAGGCCACGCCGAAGCCCAGCACGAACCCGAAGAACACGCCGAGAATGATGTTGAGCAGCACGCGGGGACGGGACGGGAACTCTGCGATCCGCGCAGGAGTCCAGATGATCGCGGGATTCATCGGCATGCTGCGCTGCATCATCTCGGTCCAGAAGCGCGTATCGGCCGCTTCGAGCACCTTCTTGGCCTGGAGATAGTCGTTCTTCGCCTCGTAGTAGCTGCCTGCGCGAGTCTTGTTCGTCTGCTGCTCGCCCCGAATTTCGTTGAGCTTTTCCTGCAGGTTTGTCAACCCATCCACCTCGACATTGAGCTGGACCTTGAGCGCCTTGCGCAAGCTGGCGATCTGGCTGGAAAGCTGGCTCCAGTACATTTCCTTCTTCGCGGTCTGGGCTGCGACCATCGGATGCTTGAGCCCATAGCCGCTCTTGACGAGGCGCGCCTCCTCGGATGCCGCCTCCTGGAAACGCGGGAGAATCTCGAGAATCGTCTGATCCTGCACGCTGAGCGTCGCGATGCTGCGCATGATCTCGTCGTCGGACATCGCCATGAGCTGCTCATACTTCGCCCGCAGGGTGGCCACCTTGAGGCGCTGATCGCTCACTTCCTGCTCGACGTTCATGAGCACCTTGTCGTCGGCCTGCATGGGATCCTCGACACTCTCGGGATTCAGGTCATTGATGCCGAACTTGACGCGCATTTCATCAGCCGAACGGCGCAGGCCCTCCGCCTTGGTACGCTGCTTCTCGACTTCGTCACGTAGCGTGGAGAGCGACTTGCTCACCCACGACTGCTGCTCGAGGATGCGCGCCTGCTGGTACGACTCGGCGATGGCATTGGCAATGTCGCAGGCTTCCACCTTGTCCGTACTGAGCACAGAGATCGAGATGAGGTCGGTATTCCGCTCCTCCTCGAGCGACATCATCTTCTTGAGCTTCGTATAGATCAGCTCATTCGACGTGATGTCGTAGCGCTCGCGCCATTTGCGGGCGAGATCGAGCTTCTCGACGACGGGCTTGAGGACCTTGTCGCTCTGGATGATCTCGAACTGCGTAGAGGTAAACCGTGGGTCGCCACCGCCGCGATATCCACCCTGCTGGAAGATCTCGAAGTCCGCATTCTCCTGCACCTGAATGACTGCCGTGGACTCGAACTTCTTCGGCAAAAGAAATGTGATCGCGCTGGTCGTGATCACGACGAGGAGGAAAATGACCAGAATGATCGGCCACCTCACCTGAACCACCCGAAGGTAATCAAGAAGGTGAAGCTTATTGGTGGCGGAGGGTTCGTTCATCGAAAAAAGGGTGCTCAGAAGTACGCATCGGCAGGAACATTGTCAACGGCATGGAGTCGCCCGCATACTCTAACCCATAAATTCCACGTATCTGCGAGATGTGAAATTTGCGTCCCTGCAAGATCCTCGGGGACGAGGACATTGCGGGAGCGACTTTGTCGCGGTTAGCCCCGACAGAGTCGGCCCTTCGGGCGGATTTTTCACGGAATGTGAAAAATCCGGGCTAAAAATTCAGCTCCAATCCGAGGGTGCTCACGTCTCTGGTATAGTTGTTCAAGCTGATCTGAGAGCTCAGGGACGTGTATTCATAACGAGCCGTGAGAGCCAGAGCGGGATTGAATTGATAACGTAATCCTATGTATCCGGAATAGAAAGCCTGCGAGAAGTCATTGACGGTGCCTGGGGAATCGTAGTGATCGTGCTCGTAAGCGACGCCCAGCGCGCAGGAAAGTCTTCCCGCGAAGGAATAGTTGAAATCCAGGCTGCCCCGCAGGGTCTGGCTGATCGATACCCCGCTCAGCCCTGAAGGCTCTGTACCATATCGAATCGATCCCACGAGCGAGGAGCCCGGGGAGATGTCGTATTCCACATTCGTCTCCAGGAAAGGGCCGAAGTAGTTATTCACCGCGCCCGGCGACGGATTCTGTAAATCCCGGTTTTCCGCACCTGCCCGGAGGGTCCACTTGAACTTCTGCGTAAACGCCGTCACGAAGCCGACCGTGAGAATATTCCCGATCGAGTCCATGCTCGAGATATTGTATGTGATCGGGACGAACTGGTAGTTCGTGGTGAGGGTGAACCGCGGCGTGAGCAAATAGCTAAGGCCAAGGGTGAATGTCTGCTGGCGATAGCCGCTCTGTTGATTGATATCCGACTCGGCATAGTGGATGCCACTGCCCTCGTACCCGAGTTGCAGGCTCAGTCGCGGGCGCAGGGAATAGTTGACCCCGAGCTGTCCGTTGAAAACGGCGTAGTCTCCCTGGAAGTGCGTCTGGCCACCCACCACCAGCGGGCTCGGCTGCGATAGATAGGAGACGGCGAGCGCCCCGGTGATCTGGAGCCGCCGAGTGAGATAGTAGGAGCCCGAGAACGCAAACGTCCCATTATAATCGGTCTTGTTTCCCGGGCGATCGGTGTAATGGGTGGCGCCTCCAGAGAGAGCGCTCGTCAGCTTGAGCCGATCCGAGCCGAAATTATAGGCCATGGTGCCATTGATGCCCGCCGTGGGGCTCGCAATCGGATCCACATTGCTCGTAAGGACATTCGAGTCGTAACCGGTCGAAATGCCGGCCGTATACCGGAGCTTGGTCAGATGATTGGGATCACCCGACGCCCCGAGGTCGAAGAATTGGCCGACGGTGTCCCAGAGCGAGGTGGTATCCTTCTTCTGCGCGGAGGCAGACTGCGACTGCTGCGGTTTATGGGAATTCGGCGCGCTGTTCGTATCCGCAGGGACAAACTCCATATTGTCGCTGCTGAAGATCTGCCCGAGCTGCTCGTTTTGGACTCGGGAGCTGCCGGCTTCCGACGAAAATGGCTGCAACGGGAGGCTCTCGACGGAGGCCTGCGCCCATGCTGTCCCGGCCGAAAGCAGAAGGCAAAGACCGGCTCCGATCATACCAAACTTCGTAATGAGACGTGAGGCGAAGCGCATCATTTCCCCTCACCTCCATTTGTAGCGCCATCGGTTTGGCTCGGCGCTGCCACATCCCCTTCATCCTCCGGTGGGTTCAATTCATCACGCACGTCATTCGCGCGCTCTCCGCAATATTGGTCCATTGGAAGAGTCGATCCAATTTCAAAGTACCGGAGGGCTCCCTCGAGATCGCCAGTCTGATCGAGATAGTCGCCCACTGCGCCATAGACGTACTGCTGCATGGGATCCAGCCTCACTCCCTCGATAAACTCCTTGCGAGCCGTGGCCGCCTCTTCTGGAAGCTCAGCCAATGCCTTTGCGAGCGCCATGTGATATTCGCGCTCCATTGGCTGCCGCGCGAGTGCGGCGCGATAGGCATCGGCCGCCTGCTGGTAAACTTGATGACGCTGCCCGGGGGTAAGCTCCGCCTCGTGTTTAAATTGAAGCGCGGACTCCATGCCATAAAACGCGCGCCCACGTGTGGCCAGTAATCCGGCATTATCGGGATCGAGAGCCAATCCGGCATCGACTTGCGCCAAGGCGGCTTTGACGTGCCCCCCTGCCAGATCATTCTTTGCCCGCAGATCGCGCCAATCAGCAAGGGTATGGCGCCATGTAAGGCCGCCCATACCAAAGCCGAAGACCGCGACGAGCCCCACCGAGATTACACGCATGAGGACACTTGTCACACGAGACTCCACTGGAGCCCGCAATGGCGCGCCAGCTGCGAGCAGGCCCAACGTCGCCGCACCAAGCAGTGCATTCGCGGTCACATGCATATTAAAATCGACGATGCTGTGAATGGCGAAGGCGACCGAGGTGCAGAATGCCCCGAGAGTAATCGCACCGGAAGTCGTGAGAGGCATCGAATCACTCGCTGTTCGATCCCGTACGACAATAAAGAACCTCTGCATCCCTCCGCCGAGCAGGATCGCTAACGCAAGGAGAGCTAGACCAAATCCGACCAGGCCGAACTCCCCGAGCATCTCGAGCCAGTCGCTATGCGTATAGACCGGATCGTTGGATTCGGCCTGATATCTGCCTGATCGATAAAGACGAGCCGCATATCGAAAAGACTCCGCGCCTGTACCGAATAAAGGGCTTGTTTGAAATTCCCGGAATGCCTCTGCATAGAAAATTGGCCGCACGTCCTGTTCCTGAAGCGCATCGACGCGGCCCTGCGTGACCCAGTTCGACGTGTATGTCCAATAGCCCGCCCCGAGGCAAATCCCGAGCAGGACCAGGACTCCCGCCACAGTAAACACCTTTCCCCGCCGCATCGTCATCAGCACAACCGCGATACTGGCCAGCGCGAACATCGCCAGACCGACCAAGAGAGAAGCCAGTCCTCCCCGGCTGGCCGACAGGACGTCGGCCCCGATAAACATCAGGGAAAAATAGATCAGGAGGACCCTGGCAACGACGGGCACGCGTGCCCAGCAGGCCAACGAGATCGAAAAGAGCGCAGCCCACCCCATGAGCCAGGCAAACTGATTGGGGTTCATGAACAGCCCACGCGCACGCTCGGGAAAGCGCGGCTCGTAAATGCTTTTGAGATCCAGCGAGAACCACTCCAGTGGCACGAGATTCCCGGCCTTCGCAAACTGGAGAAACCCAAACATGGCCTGACAGATCGCCGCCATCCCGACGATTCCAAGAAAGACATACTTCGACCTCAGGCTGCCCAAGCCGACAGCTCCGATGAGGAAAGCGACGCCGCATGCCATGACCAGCTCAAGGTCGATCCGCCCGAGATAGACGTCCGGCGCAAGCAGACAGCGCCATGCCAGATAGCCGAGCAGGATGCCCACCGCGATGATCGCCCCCACGCCGGGAAGGACCCGATTACGCAGGGCTTCCACGACCGCCGGCATGGCAGCGATCGCCAGCAAGGCGTATGCGGGACTCGAGAGACCGGCGATCATCAGCCCCCCATGCAGGACCTGAGTGACCGCGATGGCCAGGCCGAGCAGGATTGCGCAGAGAACACTCATGGAAACGATGGAGGAGCGAAGAAAGCGGGGCAGTTTCGTCGTACCTCGCGGCCCATGCACGAAAAATTTCGAGCAGTGCAATGCTCCCGTTGGAACGGCACATCGAGACATTCCACCCGTCTCGGGGAATGACATTGCATAAACATCGGCTCTGCATGACTCTACGCAGCCACCCACGTATAGTTTTCCCGCATGCGAAAAGCGTTCAAAAGAGCGATCGACCGTCCATGATCCGTGCGCTTCTCTCGGCATTTGCGGCACGTGGAACATCAACCGTAGTGGCCTTGGCATGCGGGGCAATCACGATTCGGCTCTATGGACGCTACCTCACTCCAGCCGAGCTTGGCTCGGTTGCCATTCCTCTACAGGCACTAACCTATCTCCCGCTCATCGATCTCGGGTTCCGCATGGTTGTGAACCGCCACTTGCTGATGGCAGCGGATAACCCCGAGCGCATCCAACTCGTTCGCTTCGGCCAGCAGTTCAACGCTTTGATGCTTGTCGCCGCTCCCATTGTTGCGGTCATTGTCCTATCACTTGCTGGACAGCTCCGTAACTCACTCGGGAACAATTCGTCCGTCCCTCTCTATGCATGCATAGGCATGGGAGCGGGCATTTCGGTGGCCCTACTTTCCCAGGCGAGTCTTCTCGTTGGTCTTGGGAAGCAATCGCTTTCGTTTGTGCTGAGCAGTTTTGGCTCAATCTTGAACCTGCTTTCGCTTTGGCTGGCTTTCCGCGCAGGCTGCAGGCTCTGGTCCCTGCCAATCAGCCTAGCTGGAGGTAGCATCCTCGTTTTCCCTGCGATCATTTTTTGTCTGTCACGACAATTGTCCGTACGCGACCTGCTTCCCCTCGATATCAGCCGATTCCCACAACTCTTTTCCCGCTATCGCACCGAAGCATTCGCATGTCTTCGCAGCCAGATCTCGATCATTTTGCTTTTCAGCGCCGATGTGATCCTCGCCTCGCTACTTTTTCCTGCAGCAGAAGTGGGAATCTATCTAATCCTGACACGCATCTTCGCTTACGGCAGATCGTTTCTGCAAATTCCGAGCGAAATATCCTGGCCCTTTCTGGCTCGAAATTCCGAACGGGCAGTCGAATGGACGCTTCGCCTTCTGAATGCGAATTCCTGGTTCCAAGGCTGCACCTATGCGGTAATGGCCACGGCTTTGCCGGATATTATCCATTGGTATCTCGGGCCAAAGTGGCAGCCGCCTCAGGCACTTCTTTTTCTGATGTCATTGCGCTTCCTGCTGATTGGCACAACGACACCTGCATCGTATTACCTGGCTTCCCGTGGCGCATTCACAATAATCAATCGCAACGTTCTGCGGGAAATGATTGTTGGCTCGGTCATCGCCGTGGGACTGGGATTCCGTTTTGGACTGGTAGGATTCGTTGCCGGATTTGTACTATCTCCCCTCGCCGGAACTGCACTCCCAATGCTTGTAAGGATTGCCAGTGATTCCGCGGGAAGGCTTTCCCGGATCGTAGGTAATATATGGCTCCGCGCGGCGCTGGCATTCTCGATACCTGCCGGATGCGCCTATTGGCTGCGGATTGCAGCTCCCTCGCTCAACATCGTCGTGTATATTCTCACGCCAATGCTGGTGGGAGCTTTTGTCCTCCTCTGCTTTATTGCTGCCCGGATAGTTTTTTCTAAGTCTATTTCCCCCCCTGAATCTCCTCAGTCGTCTACCATTCTACGATTTACTCGCTGGCTATGAGCTTCCGTGCAGCCCTGAATACTTTCCTTCATCGTCTTGCCTACTCACTGGAACGCTACAATCGCGACCAGTTGATTCCGAAGAACCTTCCCGATCCGTCGCTATATGCCGGGCCGGAGGATCCAAGTCGCCTTTTCCGGCCGTGGAATGGTGAGAATTTCCTCTCCCACCTCGACCCTCAAATTACCCAGAATACGATGCTCTCCCGGCAAAAGCTGTATTTCCTGCTACAGCTTTTCGTTACGACAGCGGGCTTGGAGGGAGACGTCGTGGAAGCAGGGACTTGCAGTGGAGGCAGCGCTCTTCTCCTAGCTCGAGAAGCCGAGCGGAGGGGATTTAAGAAGCGCTTCTGGCTACTGGATACCTTTGCCGGATATCAAAAGATCGATAAGGCGTCGGATGGAGATCATGTCCAGCTTCGAGATTGCCGAGGTAAAACTCGGGATGAGGTGGCCTCTCTATTTAGCGGGAGCAAACAGGATATCCGACTCGTCGAAGGACTCATCCCAGCGACCCTCGCCGAAGTCTCAGCCCCCTCGATTTGCTTTGCTCACATTGATGTCAATCTTTACGAGCCCACCTATGCCTCCACGGAATTTGCGTTAAAGCATTTGTGCAAAGGCGGAGTTATTGTCTTTGACGACTATAACTGGCCAGCAACCTATGGAGCGCGCGCTGCGATTGATGAAGTAGCCCGTCAACGGAATCAGACGGTCATCAGCATCCCGGAATCGACTCAAGCCTTCCTCATTCGCTCGTGATGGACTCGGAAAGCCAGCACCTCTCCATTGCCGAAGACGTCTATTTGCGCAAGCGTACCGCGCCATCTCTCTCAGACATCGACTGTCTTCCCCTACGCGACCTGCAAGCGGTCATCGGGCGCTTTGCCGCCTCGGCAAATGGAGCGCTCTTCGATTATGGCTGCGGAGGAAGCCCTTACCGCCGTCTTTTTTCACACTGTGCCCGATATGTTCGAGCAGATATCGCCGAAGGACATCATGTTGATGTCGTTCTCGATCGGGATGGCTCCACCGGGCAACTCGATAACTCCTTCGACGTTGTCTTGTCCTCACAGGTTCTCGAGCATGTCGCCAACCCGAAAAGGTATCTTGAGGAAGCCCGTCGGATTCTTGCTCCTGGAGGCCTATTGATTCTTTCCACCCATGGCATGTTTCTAGAGCATGGCTGTCCCGACGATTATTACCGTTGGACCGGATTCGGCCTCGAGAGAATCGCGACGGACGCAGGCTTCGAAGTGATGGAAGCCGTCAAAATCACTCCCGGCGTTCGAGCCTCGGCGCATCTGATTCATACGGCCATTGCGGAATGTCGGGCAAAATCGCCCGGCCTTTTACGGATTCCTCTGGGGCTGGCCCGCCGGATCTATGCGGGCCTCTGTCACTGGCCATTGAACGCTCTCGCGTCCTGGATAGAGCCTCGCGGAGAGATTCCAGCATCCAGTCCTGAGCGGATTTATATCGGCGTAGCCGTCCTTGCACGCAAACCTTTGATATCGTGACATGCATGTCGCGCTCCTGACTCACTTTCCCGGCAAGGGAGGGAGCACTTACCTGCTCAAGCAGGTAGCCGAGGCTCTTGGAGAACGAGGGCACACCTGCACCACGATTGTCGGTAGTGACGATAAAGAGCCTATTATATCCGGATATCATGTCGTTTCTGGAAAGGGCCGCGTCGAACGTCGGAGTGCTTATTTGAAGCTCCTGGAGAAAGAAGAGCCGCAGGTGGTTCTGCGAATCTCCGGGGTCGAGGAATTCGACTGGTTGCGATTTACCCCCCTTCCACGCGTATCGCACTGCTCCTCCTTCGAGGATCACGAATACCACAGCATCCCGCATCTCGTGCACAGCACGTACGGCTACACCGAGCTTTGGACCGGGAACACCCCGGACATGGAGGATCTACTGGCGGACGCATGCGGTGCCCCAATTCCTTTTCAACTACTCCCCTATCGTATTGCCGAAACCTTTACCTCACTACCCGCCCCTCGCCCGGAAGAATCTCCCTCGGACTCGATTCGCATCGCTTATGTCGGGCGCTTGGAGGCCTTTCAAAAACGCGTGCGCCGTCTCCCCGACATCATCCGCCAGACTCATGAATATGAGCCCGGCGTTCACTGGGAAATTCTTGGTGATGGTCCGGAATGTGAATTCCTCATTCGTCAGCTCTCGCGTCATCACCTCCAGGAATGTGTGACATTCCATAAGTGGATGTCTCCCACCGGGATCGTTCAAACGTTGAATTCCTGCCAGGTATTCTTTTTGTGTTCCCGTTGGGAGGGGCTTCCGATTGCGATGGTCGAGTCCATGCTTTGCGGACTGGCTCCTGTCGTCCCGGACCTGTCGGCAGGAGTTTCCTATTTGATCGATTCCAGTGCGGGATGGACGTATGAGCCGAATACGGTTGGCGGTGCCGTTCGAGCAGTCGTCCAGGCCATCAGGAGCCCA
>Ga0068856_100004294_pt1 | contig 14224 bp, 15 predicted proteins | sample KBSCornC62_FD_66595 | JGI IMG/M metagenome (GOLD analysis project Ga0068856, IMG submission 66595) | Corn rhizosphere microbial communities from Kellogg Biological Station, Michigan, USA - KBS Corn C6-2 | ecosystem: Host-associated > Plants > Roots > Rhizosphere > Soil ...
CGGCGGATACCTACGCGGGCTCAATCGATCAGACCAGGGCTGGATGGACCGTCGGCGGCGGCGGCGAGTGGATGATCGCGCCGAAGTGGTCGATCAAGGCGGAATACCTCTACGTCGATTTAGGCAAGGTGAGCTACACGCAGGCTTGTACGGCGGCAGGCGTCTGCACCGCGCCGCCTCTGCCTACGCCAGCGAGTTACCAAACGGATCTGCACGTGCACGAGCATATCGCTCGGGTCGGCTTGAACTACCATTTCGACCTCGCCAGGAATTGATCTCTAATTGCTTTCAGCGCGAAAAGCCCCGGACAATGCCGGGGCTTTTTGTGCCTGCAGTAAAGGCAGTGGCGGCTCGTGATTCAGCTTCGGCTTCCAACAAAGTAGACGAAGGCCGAAAAGAAACGGCATTGAAAACATCTGCGCAAAGAATTTCGGATCAACGATCGGCTTCGGACAGCCTGCTGCGTAAGCCGCAGGGAACATGAGTTCCGGGGATCTCGGAGTAAGTGGCGCGCTCGGAGAGATTCGAACTCCCGACCCTCGGAATCGAAATCCGATGCTCTATCCAGCTGAGCTACGAGCGCTTTGCCGACGCTGGCCGCTTTGAACCGAGGCGGTCAGGCGCGTCACCGCCGAGGTGTTCGCATTTGGCTGCGAACTTTTCAATACCTCGCGACAGGGACAGGGCCGGCCTGCTGCTCAATCCTGTTTCTTGACGGCCTTCTTCGCCGGGGCTGCTCGTGCCCGACTGTGAAGTTATGCTTCATAGTCCATCGACATTATCCCGAGTAGTCGCGCGCAGGAAGCGGTCGTATATCCGGGTTGCAGTCGAGAGCACCGCTGATATCGAGCCCAACATTCGCGACATCGTGGCTATCCCAGGCCAACAAAAGTGAACACCGCAATCCGGGAAACCAGGCCGATGAAAGCAATCCGTAGCGTCGTCCTGGCGCTAACCCTAACCCTGACAGGCGCTACTTTCATGGCCCATCCATCCATTGCGCAAGCACAAGCCACATCGCCCACAATTACCGGGGTGATGGTCATCCTCACCGTCAAGCCGGGCATCACACGCGAACAGGTCATGGCCGTCATGCCGGCTGAAATACGGGAGACCGTGCAACTCTATCTCAATGGGAAAATTCGCGACTGGTATTCGCGCGGCGATGGACGCGGGGTCATTTTCTTTCTCGATGCCAGCGATGTGGCCGCGGCCCAGGCGATCATGGAAGCCCTGCCGTTGGCCAGGCAAAACCTGATGGACCACGAGTACATCGCAGTCGGACCGCTTCTGCCGCTCCGCTTGCTCATGGCCAATCCCTGAGCGACCGGAATAAGGACGCGTCTCGCATGGAGGACCGCAGGCGAGTACCGATGCTGTTTCCGCGCTCATGATCTCGTCGCGTCCCGCCTGGCGCAGCCTGATCTGGATGGTTCCGCTGACGATCCTCTGGGTTGTGTTGATCTATTGGGAGCCGATTATCCAGACCAGTGGCGTTCCGACCTCGGGCCACCAGTTGACGGCCCATGGGCTCATCGCGGTTGGCCTATGGCTCGGCCTCGAAGGCACCGAACTGGCGCCGGGCCAACGTCGCGCGACCTGGCTGGCGATCATGATCCCGTACACGCTTTGGTTCACCGTCGCCTGGAGCGCGGCAATCACCGGCGCTTTTCGCCCGGGCGTCTCGGCCTTGCCGTTGCTGCCGCTGGCGCTGTTCCTGCCGTTGATCGTCGGCGCTCCGATATTGCTGTTGTCGAAGCGGGTGGGAGAGCTGCTGGACGCGATGCCGACAACGTGGCTCGTCGCGCTTCAGATTTACCGCGTCTTTGGCATCTGGGCCATCGCGGCCTGGCTGCGAGGGGGGCTGCCCGGCGTGTTCGCGTTGCCGGCGGGGACAGGCGATGTGCTGACCGGTCTGTTCGCCTTGCCGGCGGCGGTCACCGTCGCGACCGGTACGGCTCAAGGCCGAAGGGCGGCGATGGTCTGGAATATCTTTGGCCTCGCCGACTTCGCCGTCGCGATGACCATGGGGATGATCACTTCGCCCGGCCGGTTCCAGTTGATCGTTCCGAACGTGCTGAACGGCGCCGGCGCCGGCGTCTATCCCGACGTGCTGACCCCGGCTTTCGTGGTGCCGTGCTCGATCCTGCTGCACCTGCTGTCGCTTCGCCAACTGCGCCGCCGGTCCGCGCAGTGACCGGCGCGGGTCAGTCCAGCTTCTTGGCCGTCTTCTTCGTCGGTGCGGGCTGCTCGTTGGCCTGCTTCATGGATCGCATATAGCTGTCGGCGGCGTTGTCGGCGGAGATCTGGATCCGTCGGGCGGCGGCGGTGGCGAAGATGACGGTGTTTTTCGCGGCCAGCCGGTAGCGGTCGCGGGTCGGTTTGTTCTTGGTCTTGGCGGCGAGCGCCAGATATTTGCCGCGTCGCTTCTTGGCGGCGTCCAGCAGGGTCTTGTTGCTCTTCTTTGCGATCGATCGGATCAGCACGTCCAAATCTGCCTCAGCCATTCCTCAACCTTCATCAAATGCCCATGTGCGATTGAGATACACCAATGGCGCCTCGCCAATCCAGCGCTGAAACCGAAATAGGCAAGCCAGGGCTGATATCCGACGCCTTCGGCGACAATGATCACCAGGCTGGGTGTGCGCCGGCGGCCGCCACCGGTCGGTGCCCAGGAAAGCGCACAAAATCGCCCGCCCGGACCGATTTTCGCCCGGATTCAGATGCTTAACGAATTTCCAACACAGTGTGGCCAGAGTTCTTGCCTCTGGTCCCCAGAACGATCTCGCGGCCGGTTTATTCAGTCCAAAGGGTCATTCCCGCTTCCAACATGCGCATCACGCCTTTCATCCTGCTGCTGCTCACGCTGTCGCTTCCGGCGCTGGCGCCTGCGCCGGCGCGGGCCGATCTGCGCATCACCCGGGATCACGGCGGCTATGTCAGCGAATACAAGGAAAGGTACCAGCGCGTCCGCGACCGCCATGAGCGCGTCATCATCGACGGCATCTGCAATTCGGCTTGTACGCTGGTGTTCGGCATCGTGCCGCTGAACAAGATCTGCGTCACGCCGCGCGCCAGCGTCGGCTTCCACCAGGCCTATTACGACAAGGCCTTTACCTTCGGCATCAAGGTCACCAGCGCGGAAGGCACCGCCGACCTGATGTCCTATTACCCGGATACGGTAAAGGACTGGATCCGCCGCAATGGCGGGCTGACCACCGAAATGAAGAAGATCAAGAACGGAGTCGATCTCTGGAAGATCGTCGACCCCTGTCCGGAAGAGTTTTTCTAGCTGACGCGACCCGCTCGCGTTTATGTCGCGCGCCGCGTCGCCATGTGATATCGGGCAGGGGATCAGCGTCTTTCGCGATTGCCTGATGGCCTGGCTTCAGGCAATCCCCCGAAATGAGCAAGGATTTTGAGAATTTTGCCGCGCGCGCGGCGCCGGCGATTTTTGTGGTGCTGTGGAGCACCGGCTTCATCGGCACCAAATACGTGCTGCGTGACGCCGAGCCGCTGACCTATCTCGCCATCCGGATGGCGGTGGTGGTGGTGCTGATGACCATCATCGCGCTGATAGCGCGGCCGCAATGGCCCGATCGCGCCGGGATCGGTCACAGCATCGTGGCCGCTGTCCTGGTGCACGGCTTCTATCTCGGCGGCACCGCGATCGCGATCGCCCATTCGATCCCGGCCGGCTTGTCGGCCCTGATCCCGGGCCTGCAGCCGATCCTGACCTCAACGCTCGCGAACCGTTTTCTCGGCGAACGGGTGACGCCGCTGCAATGGGCGGGGCTTCTGATCGGGTTGGCGGGCGTGGTGCTGATCCTGCGCGGGCGGCCGATGAGCGGGGACGCCGGCTGGGGCTGGCTGGCCTCCGCCGTATCGCTGGTCAGCATTACCTCGGGCACGCTCTATCAGGGCCGCTATTGCCGTCATATCGACTGGCGCGCCGGCAATCTCGTTCAGTACATCGCGGTCACGATCTTCTTCGGCGCCGGCGCATGGTTGTTCGAGACCAATGTCGTGCACTGGAGCCAGGAGTTCGTGCTGTCGGTGCTGTGGCTCGCCGTGGTGCTGTCGATCGGGTCGATCGGGCTGTTGTACTGGCTGATCCGGCGGTCGGCCGCGACGTCGGTGGCAAGCCTGTTTTACCTTGTGCCGGCGGTGACCGCGTTGATGGCCTATATCCTGTTCGGCGAGCGGCTCGATGCGCTCGCCATCACTGGCATGGTCGCCTGCGCTGCCGCGGTGTTTCTGGTCAATCGTCGTTTCAAGGTCTAAGAGGGGCATTCTTCAAAAACGGAAAGCCCCCGGACGTTTGGGCCGGGGGCTTTCCGATGCGCTTTGACGGGCTCAGCGCTTCGACTTCCTGGCCTTCTTTTTCTTCGAAGACTTCTTTGCAGTCTTCTTGGCGCCTTTCTTGGCAGCCTTTTTCACGGCTTTCTTGGCTGATTTTTTCGCAGCCTTTTTGGCCTTCTTCTTCGGCATTACCTTCTTGGCCACCCTCCTGGCGGCCTTCCGGACCTTCTTGGCCACCGACTGGGCAACTTCGGTGGTCGCGGTCGCGGCAGTGCTCATCGCATCGGTTACGTGTTCGAGAACCGGTTTGTCGTCGTCCATGTCAAAGTCCCCCAATGTTCAAAAAAGAACATGACGATAGCGGTATTTTTTCGCGCGTCAAACGAATGCGCTCGATTTAGTTGTTTCGAACTTTTGCGTAGGCCGCGAGTGCGCGCTCGCGGCCGTGCTTGTGATCGATCACCGGCGTCGGATAATCCTTGCCGAGTTCCACTCCGGCGGCGGCGAGTTCGAGCGGCGTCGCGGTCCACGGCTGATGGATCAGTTTATCCGATAGCCGAGCCAATTCCGGCACCCAGCGCCTGACATAGATGCCGTCGGGATCGAACTTCTGGCCCTGCAGGATCGGGTTGAACACGCGGAAATAGGGCGCGGCATCGGCGCCGGAACCGGCGACCCATTGCCAGTTCGCCGGGTTGCTGCCGGGATCGGCATCGACCAGCGTGTCCCAGAACCACGCTTCGCCCTCGCGCCAGTCGATCAAGAGATGTTTTACCAGGAACGAGGCCACCACCATCCGCACCCGGTTGTGCATCACGCCGGTGTGCCAGAGCTCGCGCATTCCGGCATCGATGATGGGATAGCCGGTCCGGCCGCGCTGCCAGGCGGCGAGCGCCTTGGCGTTGCGCTTCCAAGGAAGGGCGTCGAACGACGGTTGCAAATTGCGGGTCGCAAGCTCCGGCACGTCGAACAGCAGATGCCGGCAGAACTCGCGCCAGCCGAGTTCGCTGAGGAACTTTTCGACGTCGCCCTCTAAGGCCGGCCGTTCGTCGGCCGCAAAGCAGGCGGCATGCCAGACTTGCCGCGGGCTGATCTCGCCGAAGCGCAAATGCGGCGACAGGCCCGAGGTGCCGGCGCGGTCGGGCCGGTCGCGATCCCCGGAATAGCCGGCGAGGCCGGATTTCAGGAATTTTGCGAGCCGGGCCTTTGCCGCGTTCTCGCCGGGCGTCCACGTCTCGCGCAACCCGCCGGCCCAGTCGGGATGGCGGGGCTCGAGACCCCAGTCTTCGAGACGGTCGCTCGCGATGCCCGACACGGCGTTCAGCTTCTTCGGTGCGGGCAGCGGCTCCGGCAGCGCGCCGAGTGCCTGCACACGCTTCCAGAACGGCGTGAATACCCGCAAGCCCCGGCCTTCCTTGTTGCGGATCTGCGCCGGGGTGGCCAAGAGATCGCCCGGAAAACGGTGCGGGGTGACGCCGATTGCCTCAAGGCCGCCAGCGACCCGATCGGCTGCGGCCTGTTCCGGCGCCTGCGCGATCTCGTTCCAGAATACGGCGCCAGCGCCGTTCGCGCGCGCCAGTTCGACGATGATCCGGGCTGCCGATCCCTTGCGCAGGATCAGCGGCGCGCCGATCGCCTCGAGGCTTGCCTGCAGCGCGCGCAGCGACTGCGCCAGCCACCAGCGCGCCGCCCCACCCAGGGGGCGCGCGGGCGAGGGCAGCGTCTCATCGAGTACATAAAGGCAGATCACCGGCGCGTCGACCTTGCCGGCGGCGTGGAGGGCGGGGTGATCGGATAGACGAAAATCGTCGCGAAACCAGACGATACAGGGCGCAGCGGGTTTGGCAGCCATCAATCGGTCAACTCGGGAGTCACGTGCAAGGTCCTTGCCCCAAGCTACGCCATTGCAACTCTCCGGTTTCCGATGCGTACTACTTATTGAGTGGCTGCGGAAATGGCTGGAGGCCCGCGTGAACCGGCATGTCGTTCTCTATCTGGCGACGTTGGTCGTCCTGGTCCCGCTCGACTTCCTGTTTCTGGGGCTGGTCGCCAAGGGATTTTTCACCTCGCAAGTCGGCGACATGCTCGGCGAGATCAGGCTGGCGCCGGCGATCCTGTTTTACCTGCTGTATGTCGCGGGCATCCTGATCTTCGTCAGCGGCCGAACCGCGGCGAGCCCGTCATCGACCTTGCTGCACGGCGCGTTGTTCGGGTTCTTCTGCTACATGACGTTCGAATTGACGTCGCTGTCGCTGCTCAAACACTGGACCTGGCCGGTGGTATTGCTCGACGTGTCCTGGGGAACGGTCGTCACCGCTGTATCATCGACGCTCGGACTGATGATTACCAACTGGCTGGCGCGACCACCCGCCTGACGCGGGTGATCGCGATGGCGTCCGGGGCTGTCGTTACTTCGGCTGCGGCACGATCCGGATGTACGGCTTTGGTGACTTCCAGCCTTGCGGGTAGATCTTCTTGGCCTCGTCGTCGCTGACCGAGCCGGAGATGATCACGTCCTCGCCTTGCTTCCAGTCCGCCGGCGTCGAAATCCGGTATTTTGCCGTCAACTGCAGCGAGTCGATGGCGCGCAGAATCTCCTGGAAATTGCGGCCGGTGCTCATGGGATAGACCAGCACCAGCTTGATGGTCTTGTCCGGCCCGATGACGAAGACGTTGCGGACGGTCTGGTTGTCGGCGGCGGTGCGCTTCGACACGTCGCCGGACGCGGACGCCGGCAGCATGTCGTAGAGCTTTGAGACCTTGAAGTCGGTGTCGCCGATCATCGGATAGTTCGGCGCGGCGCCTTGCGTCTCCTTGATGTCATCAGACCATTTCGCGTGCCGGTCGACCGGATCGACGCTGAGCCCCATCAGTTTGACGCCGCGCTTGTCGAATTCCGGCTTCAGTTTTGCCAGCGCGCCGAGTTCGGTGGTGCAGACCGGCGTGAAATCCTTGGGGTGCGAAAACAGCAACGCCCAGCTGTTGCCGATCCAGTCGTGGAACTTGATCTTTCCTTCGGTGGTTTCAGCCTCGAAATCCGGGGCCACAGCGCCAATCTGGAGTGCCATGTGAGGTCCTCACGTCGTTTAAGTTGCAGATGAAATCGGTTGTTGGACTATAGGAGCCGGATCCGGGATACGGAATGGCTCAGGCAAAAGGATAAATTCCTTCTCCAATGCCCTGAAACTCCTAGTGTCCTGTTCTGAGTAATGCCCCCAAGGCGAAAAGGCTGCAATGCGCCGAAAGTTCTGAAGACGCCCCGATTCCGCCTCTTATGGCTTCCATCACGCCCGGCCCGGTCGCTGAACCCGAATGACCCGGTCGCGACTAATTGGCAACCATCTAAAAAACTCGCGATGCCGGTTTCGAATCGTTAACCACTCGTTTACGCCCGCGTGAAAATGCTGGCCCAGAACAAAAGCTGAAAAAGAGTAACTACCAATGTCTGCCCCGCTTGCTGGCCGTACTCAGCCGTTCGACACGTCTGAAGTCGCTCTGGAACCCTCCAAAATTTCCTGCCGGAACACCGCCGCACAGGCGCTTGCCGTCGTGCGCGATGGCGTGATCACCGGCGAAGGCCCGACCACCAAAGGCCGCGTCCACTTTTCCCGCGCGCTGGACAGCCATGACGCGGCCTGGTGCGAGCGCATCCTGACCGCGACCGCGGTCGAGCATCAGCCGGTCAGCCGCGCCGAAGCCGCGGCGCTGTTCGAGATCGACAATGCGGCCGCCGAGCGCAGCGACGAGGGCCGTTTCGACGATCTGCTGGCGAAGGCCGTTGTGCATCACGCGGCTTCCGCGTCCGGCCTGCCGGTGCCGCCGCGCACCGTGGCGCTTTCGCCCAAAACCTCGATCGAGAGCTGGGGCCCGACCAAGGCGATCAGCGTCGACACCGAAGTGCTGGAATGGATCGCCGGCCAGATGCGCGGCAAGCGCTGCAGCAACCGCACCCTGATGCGGCTGGTGGCCACCATCGTCGGCGTCGCGGCGCTGCCGCTGGTGCAGATGCCGCAAGTGTTTGATATCGGGATGTAATCAACTAAACCTGATTGGCTTTTACGGCGGCGGGGTTATTGCCCCGCCGTTTTTTGTTTGCCGGTCTCGGCATCGAGCCCGACCGTCCGGCCCGGAAAACCGGCCACATCGAAATAACGCTGCGACAGCACGCGCTGGTATTTGAGGACGGTCTTCAACCCGTTCGCGGCCGGCTTGGACGTGACCGTGCCGGCGGCCGCCTTTGGAACGATGCCGCCCTGCAGCGCCTCGGACATGACGCGGCCCTGCAAGCCGCCATTGGCGGTCGCCCGCAGGTTCATTAGCTGCGCGATGGTCTTGCCGACATCGGCGTTGCTGACGGGCAGGGCATCGACATAGCCGGCCTTGAAGTCGGGTCCGATCGCCGCGGTGAAGTTCAGGGTGTCGCCACGGCCAAAACTGCCATGCATGCCCTGGCCTTGCCGTAGTACGGTGTCGGCGATCTCGACCGAGCAATTGGTTGGTTCGGGGCAGCCGCCGGCATAGGAGCGGAAATTGACCACGATCGACGGGATCGGCGTCACGGCCTTGCCCTTCAGATTGAGCTGCGACATTTCCAGCGTGCCGGGAAAACGGCCGAGCTTGTCGTCGACGAAGATGCCGCTGACGTAATCCTGTTCGAGCAGCGCCTTGACGGTGCGCTCCGCCAGCTTCTTGTCGCGGTTTGGCAGATAGATCAGGTCCGATCCGCCGTTGGTGGCGACCACGAGGTCGGGTTTTGAGGGATCCTTGCCGAGCAGGCCGTTGCCGGCCTTGGGATGGCTGCCTTCGGCGACGGCGGCGTTCTTGTTGTTGGGATCGAACAGCGGCAGCTCCAGCGCCTTGGCCAGATCGAGCGCCAGAAAACCCATCGGCAAAAAGTCCTTCGGGGTGTCATTAAAACTGACTTTCGCCGACGGGCTGGTCTTGCTCTCCTTGGAAATGGTCGAGAAACCGTGGTCGGAGGAGACGATGATGTTGGTGGTGGCGGCAAGGCCGAGATCGTCGAGCGCCTTGCGCAGTTGCGCCAGATTGTTGTCGGCGTTCTTGATGCCGGCCATTGAGGTCGGGCCATTGATACCGGGCGTCACGGTATTGAGGCTGTCGCCGTTGTTGTGCTGGCTGCCGTCGGGATCCCTGGACCAGAACACCAGCACGAACGGCTTGTTGCGCGCCTTGAACATCGGCAGCACCACCTTGGCGGCGACGTCGGCGAGATAGGCCTGCTGCGCGGTATTCGGCGCCGTGGTGCCGGCGGTCTTGAAGTCGCCCGCCTTGCCGTTGTCGCCGCGCGGCGGCGTCGCCAGGGGAAGGCCGGCCTTGGCGAGGGCGTCCTTCATCTCCTGCGACAGCGGAACGCCCTTCTCGCTGCCGGTGGAGTCGTCGAGCACGATCGAATGCAGGCCGTCGGCGCCGATCTTGTCGGTATGATCGAAGATCAGGGTCGGGCCGAGCTTGCCGATCGCGGCCGTGCTGTAACCCTTGGCGCGGGCCATCTTCAGCACCGTTTCCTCGTTCAGATAGTCGCCGCCAAAGTGCTCGTCGGCATCGCGCAGCACCGGATCGGATTCCAGGAACGGCGTCACCGTGCCGTCGGCGGCTCCGACCGGATAGCCGGTGAAGATCGTGTTGCTGAAATCGCCGGTATCGCCGAGGTAATGGCCGGTCGCGAGCGCCGAGGCGTTGGCGGTGGTGAAGGTCGGAAACAGCGAATGCGAATTCGTGAAGTTGACGCCCTTGTCGCGGACCTCCGCCATCGCGGGCGCGCTGTCCGGCGTTACGATCTTGCCACGCAGGCCGTCCGGCACGAACAGAATGAGGTTATGAGGCGTGGCGTTGTCCGCCGCCAATGCGACGCCGGCAAAGAGCGTTGTCAGACCAGCGGATAGCAGCAGGATTGCGCGGCGCATCAAGATCTCCCCATCGGCGGCAAAATCCGCCCTCAAGCGTTGCTTCTGTCTAGTTTTGCTATGCGACAGATTTGTTACAGCGGTCCAGCCAGCCCCGGATGTATTCAGCCGAAAGTGTTGTTGGTTGCGCGCAGCCGGTTGCCGATCTGGATTCGCACCTCGCCGCTCTTGATGACGAACTGCTCTTGGGCTTCCTCGCCTTCCCGGAAAATCGTGGTGCCGCCCTTGCAAAACCGCGTTTCGATATTGTTGCCCGTCAGTACGCCAAAGCCCGAATTGTCCTTCATCAACCGGCCCCGTTTCACTTGCGCTTGCATGCTATGGGGCGGAACAATCGGGAGCAAGCTGGCCGCCCCCGCGCCCCGGACGCGCGGGGAAGGCGAATTCGGGACGGCTTGACCCGACATATCCCGTTGCCTCGGGCCGGTTTTGCTGTAGGACGGAATTGTTACGTCCGCCCGCCCATGCCAGATTGGAGTGGGGGATCCCGCCCAAAAGGTTGTAAGTAAACAAGAACATGTTCAAACGAATTCTGATCGCCAACCGCGGCGAGATCGCCTGCCGGGTCATCAAGACCGCTCGCCGGATGGGGATCGAGACGGTTGCCGTCTATTCCGAGGCCGACCGCGATGCGCTGCACGTCGAAATGGCCGACGACGCCGTCCTGATCGGGCCGCCGGCCGCCGCGGAAAGCTACCTTTTGATCGACAAGATCGTCGAGGCCTGCCGCAAAACGAGGGCCGAAGCCGTGCATCCCGGCTATGGCTTCCTGTCGGAGCGCGAGGCGTTCCCGCGGGCGCTGGAGAAGGCCGGCATCGTTTTCATCGGCCCCAATCCGGGCGCGATCGCCGCGATGGGCGACAAGATCGAATCCAAGAAGGCCGCCGCCAAGGCCAAGGTTTCAACGGTTCCAGGCCATCTCGGCGTGATCGACGACGAAAAGCACGCGGTGAAGATCGCCGACGAGATCGGCTATCCCGTGATGATCAAGGCCTCCGCCGGCGGCGGCGGCAAGGGCATGCGGATCGCGCATTCGAGATCGGAGGTGGCGGAAGGCTTTAATCTCGCCACGGCGGAAGCAAAGTCCTCGTTCGGCGACGACCGCGTCTTCATCGAGAAATTCATCGTCAATCCACGCCACATCGAAATCCAGGTGCTCGGCGACAAGCATGGCAACGTGATCTATCTCGGCGAGCGCGAATGCTCGATCCAGCGCCGCAATCAGAAAGTGATCGAGGAGGCGCCGTCGCCGCTGCTCGACGAGAGCACGCGGCGCAAGATGGGCGAGCAGGCGGTCGCGCTCGCAAAAGCCGTGAAATACGATTCCGCCGGCACCGTGGAATTCGTCGCCGGCCAGGACAAGAGCTTCTTCTTCCTCGAGATGAACACCCGCCTGCAAGTCGAGCATCCCGTGACCGAATTGATCACCGGCATCGACCTGGTCGAGCAGATGATCCGGGTCGCCGCGGGCGAAAAGCTCAAGTTGGCGCAAAAGGACGTCGCCTTGACCGGCTGGGCGGTGGAATCGCGGGTCTATGCCGAAGATCCGTTCCGCAACTTCCTGCCCTCGATCGGCCGGCTCGTAAAATACCGCCCGCCGGCGGAAGCAAGCCATGGCGGCATCACCGTGCGCAACGACACCGGCGTGCAGGAGGGTGGCGAAATCTCGATCTATTACGATCCGATGATCGCCAAGCTCGTGACCCATGCGCCGTCGCGGGCGGCGGCGATCGACGCGCAGTCGCACGCGCTCGATGCGTTCTATGTCGACGGCATCCGCCACAACATCCCGTTTTTGTCGGCGCTGATGAGCCATCCACGCTGGCGCGAGGGCAATCTGTCGACCGGTTTCATCGCCGAGGAATTTCCCAAGGGTTTTGCCGCGCGGGCGCCGGAAGGCGAGGTGGCCCGAAAACTGGCTGCGGTGGGGGCGACGATCGATCACGTGCTCGGCGAGCGCAAGCGACAGATTTCCGGCCAGCTCAATGGCCGCAAGGTCGCTCGCGAAGGCCGCCGCGCGGTCTGGCTCGAGCGCCACGAGATTCTCCTCGACGTCGCGCGCGAAACCGAGGGCATCGTGGTCCGTTTTGTCGCCGCCGATGGCCACGCCGGCCATCCGCATGTCCTGGCCTCATCCTGGGCGCCGGGCGAGCCGGTCTGGCAGGGCACCATCGATGGCCATCCGGTCGCGATGCAGGTGCGCCCGATCGCCAACGGCATTCGCCTTGCGCATCAGGGTTTTGAGGTCCCGGTCTACGTGTTCACGGAAGCGGAGGCGGCATCGGCCCGGCTGATGCCGATCGCGACCGCGACCGACACCGGCAAGAAACTGCTGTGCCCGATGCCGGGGCTGGTGGTCTCGATCGCGGTGACCGAAGGCCAGGAAGTCAAGGCCGGCGAGACGCTCGCCGTGGTCGAGGCGATGAAAATGCAGAACGTGCTGCGCGCCGAGCGCGACGGCACGGTCAAGAAGATCCATGCCTCCGCCGGCGCCACGCTGGCCGTGGATGCGCTGATTCTGGAATTTGCCTGAATAGACCTAATCACGTCATTGCGAGCCAACGGGTCGGGCGAATGCCCGCCCGATGACAAGCTCTGCGAAGCAATCCAGAGTCAAAAAGAAAGACTGGATTGCTTCGTCGCAAGTGCTCCTCGCAATGACGCAGAAAAACGCAGTCAGCAATGACTGATGAAAAACAAAGGGAGTTGTTGATGGCTTTCCGCAAACGCCGCGAGGCTCTGCGCGCGATCCTGTCGCGATCGTCCTGCATTCATCCCGGATCGGTCTATGACGCGACCTCGATCCGGATCGCCGAGGACCTCGGATTCGAGGTCGGCATGTTCGGCGGCTCGGTGGCGTCGCTCGCGGTGCTCGGCGATCCCGACATCACCCTGATCACGCTGACAGAGATCGCCGAGCAGATGCGGCGGATGTCGCGCGCCGCGGCGCTGCCGGTGCTGGTCGACGCCGACCACGGCTACGGCAACGCGCTCAATGTCCGGCGCACCGTGCAGGAACTGGAAGCCGCGGGCTGCGGCGGCCTCACCATCGAGGACACCCTGCTGCCGCAGGCCTATGGGGAATCGAAAACGCAACTGATTTCGCTGGAGGAGGGCGTCGGCAAGATGAAGGGCGCGCTCGACGGCCGCGGCGATCCGTCGCTGGTGATCGTCGCGCGCACCAGCGCTGCCTCGGTCACCTCGCTCGACGACGCGATCAAACGGGCAAAAGCCTATGAGGCGGCCGGCGTCGACGCTCTGTTCTTCACCGGCATCAAGACCCGCGCCGAGCTCGAAGCCATCGCGGCTGCCACGAAACTGCCGATCGTGCTCGGCGGGGCGCCGGAAGAGATGAATGCGCTGGACTATCTCGCCGGTCAGCGCGTGCGCATCGCGTTACAGGGCCATGCGCCGTTCGCCGCAGCGACCCAAGCCGTCTACGAGACGCTGAAGGCGTTGCGCGAGGGCGCTTCGCCGAAGAGTCTAAAAGGCCTCGCACCGCCGGAGCTGACCGGCCGCGCCACCCGCGATGCCGAGATGAAGAAGCGCAGCGCCGAATTTCTGGGACTGAAGAAATAGATGAGGGCGTCGCTCCGTCAGGTCGTGATCCGGGGCGCGGTGCAGGGCGTCGGCTACCGCGCCTGGGTCGAGCACGAGGCGACCGCGCGGAAGCTCGAGGGCTGGGTGCGCAACCGGAGGGATCACAGCGTCGAGGCGTTGTTTGCCGGCCCGGCCGAAATCGTTGCGGACATGATCGCGCAGTGCCGGCGCGGGCCCTCCATGGCGAGGGTCGAGGCGATCGAGGAAAAGCCCGGCCAGCCCGATGCGCTCAACCTGCGCTTTGACGGCGAGCGGTTTTCCGTCTTGCCGACGCTGTAGCGCCAACCCCCGGCCTATCCATCTTCTATGCCGCCGCGGCGCCGGCCGGCGGGAGAGGGTGGGTTTTAGCCTCTTGACATCCGGTCAATTTGGTCTGATATTTCTGTCATGACAGAAAT
>Ga0068856_100004296_pt1 | contig 14224 bp, 29 predicted proteins | sample KBSCornC62_FD_66595 | JGI IMG/M metagenome (GOLD analysis project Ga0068856, IMG submission 66595) | Corn rhizosphere microbial communities from Kellogg Biological Station, Michigan, USA - KBS Corn C6-2 | ecosystem: Host-associated > Plants > Roots > Rhizosphere > Soil ...
GGTGGGCGTCGTGGAACGTGAAGGTCCCGGGATGCGTGCCGTCGCGGAGGCTTTCCCAGACCACCAAGGCATGATCGCCGTTCTCGCCGCGGTGGACCGTGGTTGTCTGGCCCTGGTGCTCTCGAGTGATCATGAACCGGTGCGGAGAAGCGTTGAGCGCATCGACGGCGCGACGGATCAACTCAGGCGAGATAGGCAACGTGTCGTCGGTCTTGGCCCACGCGCTCGGCGGCACATCCCACGGCTTCGTCTCGCCTCTCGTGAGACGGAATCGCGCCAGCAACGTCTTCACCTGCTTCAGCACGGCGCGCCGCCCTGCGAGCCCTTCGGCGTCGAGCCTGCACTACCCTTGCGCTGAAAGGGAACGCCCCGCTTCGCTGACTTCGCGGGCGGGGCGTTGGTGGTGCTGGTGGTGCTGGTCTGGTTCGATTGAGCGGGCTTGTTCGGCGCTTGGCTCGTGTCGGTGGCCTCAGGGAATCGTCGGCGGTGGTTGAACGCCTTGCTTTTCCCCTGCTGCATCCGCTGCGCGAAACTCTCGCCGGTCTCTGGCTTGTTCCCGTGCATAGTGCCTCCTAGTTCACCCTCCGCAAATGGCGCGGTGCGTTCACGACCGCGCGGTGCTCGGCGTCCACTCGCAGCCGCCCTTCGAGCTTGCCCGACTGCCGACTCTGGAGCGTCGCCTTGGCGTACTTCGGGAAGATCATCTGGACGTAGCTGTAGACCCGTTCCGCCAGCTCGTTGGCTTCGCTGTCCGGCATCCGCTCCATCTTGAGCGCCATCGCCACGAGCATCGTTGGATCGTCGAGCAAGTCGGGATCGCCGACGCTCGACAGGTGGTCCAGCGTCTCGCGCAACGCCTCTGGCGAGGAATAGGGCAGGGGCGCGTTGGCGTACTGCGCGACGCGATTCGTCATTCCTTTTTCCATGCCTCGCCTTTCTTATCCTCAACACGCTGCTCATTGAGGTAAGCGACCAACTCTTCGGCAGTCTCGATGCCGAGATAGTTGTAAATCGCGTAGGCGATCTTGATAGCTTCAGTCGGGTCGCTATCCCACGGGCGCTCATTACTAGAAGCCATACGACAGTTCTCCGATCGGCTCGGGGTTCGCGTCCGTGTTCTCGTCGTACGGCTCGAAGGTCCGCATATCCTGCCCGTGGTGCCACGGATCGACGTGCTTGGCCGGCTCCGTCGCCATCGGGACCTGTGTTGCCAGTCCGTAGCGCAGCATGTCTGCGCCGTCGTCCCCGCCGAGGCCGTCCGCGTTCGCGTCCACCTTGAGCGGCTTGTTCACGTCGTTCGGGTCCGGCAGGATCTCCGCGAGCTGCGACAGCACCCGGCGATTGCCCGGCGTGTCAACGAAGTAGACGCCGGCTTCCCCATCCCGAATGGCCAGCGCGCGCCTGACCGCTCGCCCGCCGTTCACCTTGTCGTTGTCGGCCAGGTCGAACCAGAGCCCGCACTGGCCATAGACATCCTGGGCCGAGATGCCGGGGGCGCCGTGGTGCGTCACGCGGTGCTTGATGTCATGCCCGCCAACCCCAGCGCGAACACGGCCGGTGAGGCCGGTGTCGGTGATCAGCCGGTGCATGTCGCGGGCGATCTCGTCGTCCTGCGCGCGGCGAATCCACGTCGAGTCGAGCAGGTAGATCACGCCCTGCGTGTCCTTGGCGAACAGCCCCGTGACGGCCCAGTGGGCATAGCCCCAGTCATGCGCCAGCCAGTACTCCCAATGCAGCGGGAGTTGATCCGGGAGTTTGGACCTGGGAATGCGGTGTACGTCGAGGTCGATCTGGTAGTACCGGCCGCCGAGCACGCCCAACGCGGCGTCAAGCTCCTGCGCCGCGATCGGGGAGTCTGCTGGATACTCCCGATAGAGCGCGTCGATCTCCGCTCGCGGAATGCGCGGGTTGTCTCTCGTCGTGTTGTGGAACGTCTGCCAGTCCGCCCCGAGCTCATGCCGGTCCGCACGTTCGCAGAGCAGGTTGAAGTAGCTCGGGATGCGCTTGGCCGGGTTGCCGTCGTGCCCCGAATTGGTCGTCGAGCCGAAGAACGCCCAGCCCTCGCGATCAGCCAGCGCCGGCCGAATGACCGCGTTCCAGGCGTACTCCAGATCGAAGTAGGCGCCCTCGTCGAGCAGCGCGCCGTCCAGCTTCCGACCGCGGGCCGCGTCGATGTTCTCGGCCGAGAGCAACTGGAGCGAGCCCAAGCCGTCGATACTGACGATGCGCTCCGACTCGGAGACGTTCACCCGTTCGACGCCGGCAAACCTGGGTCGGATTTCCTCACGCCAGATCGCTTGGCTCTGCTTGTAGTCCGGGGCGAACCACACCACATCGCCGCCTTGCAGCACGCCCTTCCGTGCCCGTTTGGGGCCGTGCCCCGCGAATCCGGCCAGGAGCTCGGCGCGGCTCTTCCCGGTGCGTCTCCCGGCCCGCCAGAGCTTGAAGCGGGCGCCGTGGTTCAACACCTTGGCCTGGTGCGCCAAGGGCTTGGGGAGCTGGATTTCCGGCATGTTAGTGTGTCACGCCCTCGTCCACGAACCGCACCGACAGCGGCTCGCCGTTCGCCCCGGTCACCTCATGCCGATCGCGCCACACATCGCTCCGACGGTTCTTGAGCCAGAAGATCGCCGCCGTCGAATCGGGCGGATACCGTTCGATGTACGGCACCTGCTCGACTTCCGAGCCCTGGTTGGCGCCCTTCGAGACCGTGAGGATCTTGACCGCCCGGTGCGAATAGCCAAGTGCACGGCGGTAGAGGCTGTGGGCCACATTGGCGTCAGCTTCCTGCTTGCCGCGCGTTAGGGCCCGAAGAAACTCAGGGTGCTTCTTCTTCCACGAGAGGATCGTGCGGTCTGTAACGTGAAAGAAATCAGCGAGTTGCACGTCAGTCGCGCCTAACAGGCAGAGCTTCTGGGCTTGTTCGGCGTACTCGGGCTTGTAGTTGCTCGGTCTGCCGCCAGCCACGCTACTGCGCGTCCTTCAATGCGAGCATCCGATGGAGACCGAAGGCACCGCGCCGTTGTGAGCGAGCGATGGCACGGGCGCGCTTCCTATCCTTGGCGCGCGAGGCGCTGCGGGCGTGTTCCTTCCGCTTGCGCCACTCGACTTGCTCGACCGAGACCGGGAGTGTCCGGTCCACCTGTCGCGACTTCTGCTCCACATGCACGTCACCCATGAGGTGGACGATCGGGGGGCGGGCGAGTTGTGGCAGGACGGCGCGGCGACAATGCTCCCGGTGGCAGAGCCCAAGGCTCAGCTCGCAATCCGGGCAAATGTCGGGCAGGAGAACGGCGGGGAGGGACAGGGCGCGGCGGGGTGAGGAGGGACGTGCGAGACCCACGACGGCGAATCTGAGCCCTAATCTGCGGTCCAGGTTGTCAAGCCCCTAGACGTGGATTCCCGCTACATCTGTTCATGCTGCTGTGGAGAGGACGCGACGGGTGATCTGCGATCGGATGTTCCGTGGGCGATCGAGCCGCCAGCGAGCGGCGATGCCGGCGATGTAGGTCTCGACCTGGCGGATGCTGATCCCCAACTCGGAGGCGATCTGCTTGTTGGTGTAGCAATCGGCGACGTACCGCGCGACTTGGCGTTGCCGAAAGGTGAGGGCGGCGAAGGCGGCCAGGGAGGGAGCAGGGGAGGCGTCGGTCACGCCGCTAACTCGTGCAACGTCAACACGATACGATAATTCCCATCCCGCTTCACACGCTGCTCGGGGAACGAGACCCATTCGAGATGCTTCGGGCCGTCGTCCACGAGATAGCCGCGCGTTCGGAGCCAATCCAAGGGCCACTTGTGCCGGCGCATGGCGTTGTCGTGATCACTCATGTTTGCCAGGTGCATCACCGAGTCGATGCGCGCGCGGGCGAAGGGTTTGGGTGGCGGCGGCGGAATCATCCCAGCGCCTTGGAGCTGGTCGAGCGCCGAGAGGTACGCTTTCCGCTGCTTGTCGCGGACCGCCCAGTGGCCGTGGGAGCCGTTGCCGATGTTCCGCGGCATCGGGACCGTGATCACGAGTAGTTGCCCGGTCTGGCGGCCTCCGGGCGCGGCGTGGGGGGTCGAGGAGGTCACTTGCGCTGAGATGCGTCGAGGGTTTGGTTGTAGAAGCGATGCAGGAAGCCAATCGGCGCCAGCCCGCCCTCAAGCCAGAGCCAAATCGCTCGGCCGGATCGCCCGTTGCCGTCCATGTATGGGTGCAGCGTCTCGTACTGGATATGCGCCGCGAAGGAGTCAATCGTTCGGGCGCTCACCGAGACCAGCAACGCGGCGAGTTGGTCGGTGATGTGCGGACCGCCGCGCGGGGGAGCGTGATGCCCAACGCGAACGTCCATGCCTGGTCGGCATCGAAGGGGCGCGGCGGCGATCTCTCGAACGAACCGGCTCACGTCCTGCACGGTCAGCCTGTCGAGCGCAAGGAATGCCCGGTGCGCCGCGATTTCTTTCTCGGTCGGCGCGCGCTTGATGCCCTCGATGCGATTGGACTCGCGCACGAACGCCCGCAACCGGTCGCTCACGGTCCTTCCTCCGGACGCGAGAGCGCGCGATCTGCGTACTCGTACGCCTTGAATCCTAGCGGCGTGACGCGATAGCAGGTCGCGGGGAAATCGTACTCGACGCACCGACAGTCCTCGCCGCACGATTCCGTCACGGGCGTCTCCGCGAGGATGCCGGCCTTGGTCAACGTGTCTTGAATCGCTCCGCCGTCCCAGTCGCCAATCTCTCGGATGCGAGAGTCTCGGAGACAGGCCGCGACCACAATCGCGTAGGCGTCGCGTTCTCCTCGCAGCGCCTCCACCGCCTGACGGGCCGCAAATACGTTTTCGCGGTATATGCTGCCAGCGAGGCGCGGGCATTTGCACGTCTCAGATCCCGTGCAGTAGAGCGAAAGCATCGGATGACACTCGGCGGCGTGTCCGCATTCCGAGCAGAGGATCGTCTCGTCGCTCATTCCGGGTGCCCCGGGGGCGCGGGAAGATTCGTCATTCATCGTCGAACTCCACGTTCGGGTCGGTCGAGCCGTCGAGCGGCTTCGTGAAAATGTGATAGCCGCAGCGGCATGAATGCTTCACGCGCTCGGCGTAGAGCTTCGTCGCGCGCTGATAGTCGATGGTGCCGAGCTTCGTGTCGCCGCACTTCGGACAGGCCATGCGACTGTTCGGATAGCGGAAATACTCGGACATCGGCGGCGTGTCGTTGACCGGCACGCGATACGGGGAGCCGTTCGCGTTCACGACTTGGTTGATGATCGCCGCGATGTAGGTCAACGCCCGTTGCGCTTCATCCGCCGACAGATCGCCCGTCTCGCGCGCGCCGAGCAGCATATCCTTGAGCCGCAAGGCGTCGTCGTGAATCGTGCGCAGGACAGTGCTCATTCGGGCTGGCGCTCCGGCGCCGAGGAGGGAAGGGAGGACGTACGCACGACGGTTTCGATCTGCCCGGCCAACTCAGCCAGCGCGAACGCCTGGCCAGCGAGCGGGTGATCAGGGGGCAAGCGTTTGAACAGCGCGTTGGCGGCCTGCGCGATGCGCGTGGCGTCGTAGATGAGTTTGGGGTCGCGCACTCCGGGCTCCCCGGTGGGGACCGCGAGGGGCGGCGACGTCCGCGCAATGTCGGCGCAGCTCTGGCACAGCTCAACGGTCGTTCCAGGCGGCGTCGATTCAGAGATGGCCGTCACACGACTTCCGCACAGGCCGACCGCTGGCTCCTCGTCGCGGCCGATGTGCACGACAAGCTCAGGAAGCATGCTCACGGCTCGCCTCCCGCTCGGGGAGCGTCGCCAAAGTCACGGGAGATCAAGGGGTACCTCGATGCGGAGAAGAGGCTCGCCCAGCTCGGTTTCGATGATCGCCGCAGCATCGATCGTCACGTCGAGGACCATGACCAGCGGGCCGAACCGAGCCAACTCGAGAGTTTCAGGATTCGTCATGGCGTGTCCTTGGAGAGTGCGGGGCGGGCGATGTACTGACCGCCGTCACACCATGCACACCGCTCGCCGACGTGCCCCTTCGGCGTGCACGGAATGAAGCCGCAATTCGAGCAGATCACGTTCGTCGTCTCGCCGTCTCCGGCGCGCGGGGAAGACGTCATGCGGACCTCACCGCGACTTCCGCTTGGGCGTCATCGACACCGTGCGCGTCCATTCGAGCGTCACGACCTCCTTCAGCACGTAGACGCCAACTTCAGCGCGCTGGCCTTCCTCCACGCCGTCGCCCGGCTTCTCGTCCGCGACGAGATAGGGACTGTCGGGGTATCGTGTGAAGTCCTTGTCCGGCATGTTCCGCTTCGGGCGTCCCCCTTGGCCTCGAGACTCCCGCTCTTCGCGTTCGCGTTGGAGCACCGCGTTGAGGGAGGCTTTGATGGCGGCGTCCTTCGCGGCGAGGCGGGACTGGGCGCGGGCTTTCTCGAGCTGATACCGCTGCACGTCGGCGTCACCGGGCGGGGCGGGCTTCGCGGCGCGTTCCCGGCGCAGCTTCCGCCGATACTCGGCCGCCCGTTCGCGGGCGCGGTCTTGGTCAGTGCGGGGGCGTGTGTTTCGGTGTTTGCTCATTCCGGCTCCCAGCGATGCGCGGTATGCGTCGGCACGTAGACGCGCGGCCTGTTGCCAACACGGCCGTTGTTGACGGACAGCAGCACGTTCCGATTCAGCGCGTCGTCGTCAAGCCGATGCTTGCGGCAGGTGACGACCATGATGTCAGGCTCGGCCAGCGCGCGCTCGCTGATGCGGCCGAGCTTCAACTCGTTCGCCCATTGCGTCGGCAAGTCCCGGCGCAGTTTCCGCGATAGCATGAGCACGACGTCAGCTTCCTCGGCAATGCCGGCGGACTCCTTCAATCGGCCAAGCAACGGCGCGGTGTACATGTCGATCGGGTCCGTCGAGCGATTGAGCTGCGCCGCCGCGACGAGCACGATGCCCAACTCGCGCGCCATGTCTTTGAGCTTCCGCACAACGTCGGTCACCGTCACGCGGTGGCTGCTCGCGTCTGACCCGAAATCCATGCGGTGCAGATGGTCCAGCATCACCACCCGGCAGGCGACGTGCTCACGCGCCCATTGGCACCAGCCAATCAAACTCGCGAGCGTAATGCGCTTAGGGGGAGCGAAGTGCATGTACGGGTTCCGCTCTTGCTCCTCGAGCACGCCGTCGACTGCTTCGCGCGCACCTTCGCCGAGCCGGTTCCACTCCTGCCGGATGACGCACCGGACGTCCAGCCCCAGCCGCCACGCAGCCCAGCGCAACCGATTGACTTCGGGGTCCACCTCCAGCGGGATGTAAAGCGTCGGCACGCGCGCAACCGAGAAGGCGTCCATTTGCGACATGAGCAGCGTGGACTTGCCGTTCCCCATGAGCGAGCCGACGATCACCAAGTCGCCCGGCAGCATCGGACCGGTGAGTGAATCGAGCTCCGACCAGGCCCACCGCGGCGCGCTCGAGACGTCGCGCTCGAGGATGGCGCGTGCCTTCGCCACCTGATCCGCCGCGAGGGCCGTCGGCGTCGGCAGGGAAGGCGTAGACTCAACGTCGGGACGATCCTGCACCAGCGCGATCGTCGTCCCCCCGCCGGTGTCGCGAGCAACGCTCTCGCGCTTTCTCCCTTCACGTACGGCCAGCCCCGACACCATGACGTTGATTTCGGACTGCGGCAGCGGCGGCTTGCACTTGGTCTGATTGACCGCCGAGACGAGGACCAGCACCTCGTCGTCCGGCAGGCCCTTGGCGAGCAGCCGGCCCGCGTACCGGGTGAGTGTGTTGTTGCGTCCCCCCGCAGCGATTTCGCCCTCGAAGGCGATGGCGCGCGCCGGCAATCCCGTTGACTGCCCCGATTCTCCAGGCGCTACAGCGGTTCCAGCGATCGACTCTGAGCGGAGCTGCGCCGCGCGCAGCGCCTCGAGTACCCGCGGCGGCAAGGGGCGGATGTCCTCGACGCGACCGAGCCATGAGTACACCTTGCCGCTCGGGTGGATCGACGGCGGCAGGATCACATAGCCCGCATCGCCGCGGACGTCGATCTTGTGCCCGATCGCGACGTTCGACACGGTGAAGTCGGGGCGCGTGAAGTAGCAATGCCGGCCGCCGTCCGCGCGGCCCGTTCGACACTCGAGCGTCGGCTCGGACCAGAGCCCGAGCGCGCGGCCCGTCGCTTCGCCGTCCGGTCCGTCGACATCGATCACGACGAGCCCCGACTGACCGGGCCAGAGTCCGATGTTCGCGTTGGGCTGGCCGCGCCACCATGCCGCGACGGTTTCAGTGTTGCTCGTCGCGGCCAGGAAACCGCCGCCGTTCTTGATCAGCGGGTGCTTCCCGCGAGGCAGGAGCGGGAAGACATGCCAGCCGTGTTCGGCGTATTTGAGCGCCGCTCGAGCGAGGGTGGACGCGGCCCGCACGACGTTCCCGACGGGGGACGTCATGGCTCGACCGCCACGGCGGACCGGCTGCTATTCGCCATGCGCAACGCCAGCCATTCGGCGTCGCGCGCCTCTCGCGCAGCGTCGCCCTCGACCAGCGCGGCCGCGCGCGCCTCGAGTTCACGGGCCTCTCGCGATGCTCGGCCGTCGGCGCCCCCGTCGAACTCGTACACCGGCCAGTGGCTGGACAACTCGTCGGGAGACGCAAAGGTGCCTTTCGCCGCGAGACAAATGCGCCAGCGGCGGAGCGTTTCGGCGGGACCGTGCTTCGCCTCGAGCTTCTTGAACACTTTGCCATAGCGCCCCGCCGGGGGATCGGAGCCAGGGAAGGCTTCGCGGTGCGCGTCGATGTACGGGGCGAGAGAGAATCCGCTCGGCCGTTTACCCCCGCGCGGCGGTTTGCGCGCGGAAGTTGTCTTTTTCTTTTCTGCCTCTCTCTCTCCCTCTGTCTCTGTCTCTCCCTCTGTCTCTGCAAGAGCGCTTTGCTTGCGCGGCGCTATCAACCTGCTTGCGTCGTCTGAGACTTCTATAAACCCTGTAGCCACAAGCTCTTCGATGTCTACGGGCGACGACGCGCCGAGCTGGCGTGTGATCCACGCGAGATCATACGGAATCTTGTTGTCGCACTGGCTGGCGAGCAGCCACAAAAGCATGAGATGCGCTTTGCTAGCGTCCTGCAAGCACGAAAAGGCGTAGTCGTCGAGCACCGATGCGTGAAGCTTTACCCATGGCGGCCGGCGGTCTTTGTAGTGCTGGTAGAGCGCGAAATTCTTGATCGACAGAACCTTCATGGCTAGGCAGCGTCTCCGCGGCGCGCGAGGAATCGGCGGATGCGCTCGGCGACGTATCGCTCGAGGCGGTCTGTGAAATCGGCGGTCTCCCGATCGTGGCACCCCTTGCAGAGCGGCACGACCGGATACTTCTCGGCATCGGGGCCGTAGATCGCTTGCGGCGCGACGTGATGGAATTCGCAGAACCCGGTGGCGCCGCACAGATAGCAGAGATGCACGCGGAGCGATCGGCGGGTGACAGGCGTATCGTCAATCGCCACCGCAGGCACGTTCGCGGCGAACCACTCGCTCGAGACCGCGTGGCCCGACGTTTTGTACCGGTCTTTCGTGACGGGCCGGTCACAGGTCTCACACCAGAATTCGATGTGCGGCGATCCGTTCTCGTAGACGCGGCGATGCCAAAAGGCGCGCGGATGCCCCTCGAGTTGGCACCGCTCCTGCTCGCGTAGCCGTTCGCGCCAGTTGGGCTCTGGGGGCACTGTGACTTCGGCGCTCATTCTTCGGCCCCCGGAAGGTCCGCATACGTGTCGTCCAGCTCTCGCCGGCAAGCCGAGCAGAGCGTGTCGTCGTCGAGCGCCACACTGGCCCCGCAGAGTTCACAGAGGGGCGAATCGTCAGCCTCGAGCACGGCGCGCTCGTCCGATTGCTGGCTCATCGGGTCCGGTCCTCGTCGAACAACTCCGCCGGCACCCGCCCCGACTTCGAGATGCGAGGGGTTCGCGGTGTGGCGCCGAGCGGCAACGGGTAGTCCGGGGTCAGAAATCCGCGAGACTCCGCCAGCAACACCTGCGCATTCAACGCGAGATTCTGGTTGTAGAGCCGGGCGTGCTGCTCGCCCAGCCGGATGGTGCGCTCGAACTGCTCTTGCCGTTTCGCGCGCTCGTCGCGCAACACAAAACGGAACCCGGCGTAGAGCACGAGGCCTGTCCCGCCCGCGCCCAGCAGGCACCAGAGGAGAGCGGTCATGCGGCACCGCGCTGAGCGCGAAGCTCGTCGAGATATTCGGCGCGGATGAACACGAACGGCAGGCGCATATCATCCCACAGGCGAGCCGCGGCGCGGTCAACGATCCACGAGACGGGAATGGGTTCGTGGTATTCGTCGCGCTTTGCGCTCTTGAGCCACTCGTTATTCAGCCGGCGCCGGAACTCGACCCACTCGGCGGCTTCCGCTTCGATCACCGCGCAGACTTCGGCGTCGGAGAAGCTGTACGGCGCTCCGGATTCGTATGCGATGCGCCGGACCTCATCCACATCAACGTCCCAGTCGAGAAATCGGCGTGCCGTCATGCGCTCGTCCCTCCCGCCGCGCCGCGATCCTCGACGTATTCGGCGTACTTGGCGCGCATCTTCGCGATCGCGGCCTCGGACTGGAGCCGCGCGAGGCAGTCGATTTGCGTGACATAATTCCACTTCGGGAATAACTGCCCGGTGACTTCTTCCCAGAGGGTCGAAACCACCCATCCGTCACAGCAGAACGTCCGCTGGATTTCGCGGCAGGCGAGACACATCCGCACCGACCAGAAATCGCCCTCGCTCTTGCCGCAGACGTAGACGAACTGCTCGCGAGCGGCGATGGGGTCGTGACATTCCTCGCACACGTATGGCTTCGACGCACGACGGACACGCTCCGTCCAGAACTCGGTGTCGCCGTCGTAGTCCATCACGACGCAGGCATCTTGGCAGCTCATGGCGTCCCTCCCGCCGCGCCGGCGCCAGAGGAGCCCGCGAGAATTGCCGACGGCGCTGGCGCAACCATCTCGGGATCGGGCAGCGGCAATACAACGCCTTGCGGGCGCCAGAGATGCAGACAATACTCATGCGCGTTTCGATAATCGGCGCGCGGCGGATGGAACTGGACCACGCACTCGTGGTGCGCGAAGAATAGGTCCTTAACTGCGCACATTTCCTCCCACGTCGGGCAGCGATACAGCTTCCGCTGGCTCCGCGAGTCGATGGGCACGACGGAGACGTGATCCCACTCCATGCCGTCCGACGCGATGATCTGGAGCGTGACGCCATTCGCGCGCGGAACGAGAAAAAGGCCGTTGTGCCCGTAGCTGTCGTCCGATCCCATACGGCCTTCGCGGACACGATAGGGCTCGACGAGTTGGGTGTCTGCCCTCATCTCGCGCGCCCTCCAGGGAGCGACGACGCCGACGCGGGGACGGGCGCGGATTCGCAGTCCAGGCAAGCGAGCGCGCGCAACGCAGCAATGGCGTCGACCACAGCGAGATAGCGCGGAGTCGCAGGCAGGCGATTGTATTCGATCATGAACCGCTCGATATCGAGCTGCGCGATGACGTCGAGAATCGCGACGGGCGGACGGTAGATGACCACTGCCGAGTCGAACGTCGGGTCGCCACGCTTGCCGTCCAGCAGGAACGCCACGCGCCCGCGCAGGTAGCGGACTTCGGCGTTTCCGAGCACTAAGTCGTGCCACCATGCCGTACCGGTGCGCGCGGGGACAAGACAGACGACGAGTGCCCCGTTCCGCGCCTCGCGTTGCGCCTTCTTCATCCATGTCGCCAACTCGCGACCGTAAGGCGGATTCATGAACACGCGCTCGCCGGCCCAACTCTGCGAAAGCCCGTCGTCGGCGGGGGTGAAGAAGCGTGCGCACTTAGCCGTCGCTGCGACGCAGCACGGATCAAGCGTGAAGTGAAACTCCGCGTCCAGTTCTGCGAATAGCTCGGGGGGCGTCTCCCAGGTGTGAACTGTCGACGCCATCATTCCGCGCACCGCCGTATTGCTGCCGGCTCCCACATATTCCCGGGCGCTCATACGGCCCTCGCTTCCGCCGCGAAGTAGTCCGCCAGTCCGGCAGCGGCCTCGGCCCACAACTCCAGCCCGGCCAAGCCCCAGCGGAGCGCGCGGTCAGCGTACAGGTCCGATAATCCCGGAGCCGTTTCGGTCGCGCGGATCGGGAGCACGCGGACCGACGTTCGGTTGGCCAGCATGGCGCCGGTGTCGCGACGTACGGTACCCGCGAAACGCGCCTTTGCCGGTTGTAACCCCCGAACGGACACCGATTTACGACGATCACTGGCGCGGAGGTCAGTCATTGCTGACCCGCCGCTGTTGTGGCGTCACCGCGCCAGTATCGCGCTGGTTCTCATAAGATGTAGAATGTGCCCCAATACGACAGTTCGTATGAGTATTCATGATAGCAGGAGTACTGATGCGAGTGGCGCGACTGTCGGGGATGTCGAGTTGCAACGGCTGCTTTCGCCACCCGAATGGCCGGCCGCGCGGGCGACCGCGGTGCTTGGCGAACATGTCCCGCATGTTGTCGAGCTGCGTGCCGAGGAACAGGTGCGCCGGATTGACGCAGGTCGGATTATCGCAGCGATGGCAGATCGTACCGCCATCGGGGATCGGTCCGAACTCGCGCTCGAATCGCACCCGCTGCGCCGGCCGTCCACCTCTACCTTCGTACCACATCCGGCCGTAGCCGAGCTTACACTTGGCACCCTGCCAGACGTGGCATCCGGTGACCGGATCGACCTGCGTCCAGAACGCCCACCACTCCGGGCTAAATCGGACCATGCCCTTCGGCGTCTTGTTCTTCACGCGGCCGTCTCCTTCGCCAGGCGTTGCAGTGCGGCCACGCAGAAGCGACAACGCGGCATGGAGTCGATCAGGGCGGGGCTCAACGTGAACCAGTGAATGGGCGCCGGGATCTGCTCCTGACAGGTCGTGAACGGCTGCGCGCCGATGGGCTCACCGACCCGATGCACTGGCGACAGACCATCTGTCCGCCCGCCGTAGGCCGCGGTCACCCAGGCAATGGGTTGCCCGAACTCGAGCCCGGCCAGCTCGGCCTCGTCCACGAGTGTTAGCGCGTACTCGATCGCCGTCCGTTCGAGCGCCCGCCAATCGAACGGCACGGGATCGGTCTGTTCGGCGGCGCGGGGTCCGGCCGGTCCGGGGGGACGAGTGGCGCTATTCAACACTGTGAATGCTCTCGATACGGTCGACGGTCTTCCGGATCGCGTCACTCACAAGGACCGCGAACTGCCATTGGGGCCACACGCTCGGCATGTCTTTGATGAGCGCGCGCCACTCCTTGATCGGCGCCGTAATCGTGATTTCCAGCATGGCCTCGTCGGGGTTCGTGATCTTCGCTTGACCGCGCATCATATCTGCGATTCTCCGATGTGAGCGAGCCAACGTTGGTGCGTCTCCGCCGCCAGCGCGGCCAGGTCCAGCCCGTGCGCCTGCTCGAATGATCTGACGCCGATCGCGTGCGACTGCTCATGGTGTCGCCGGCACAATCCCACCGTGGACGACGCGTTGGCTTTCCGTCCGGCCCCGCCGTTCCCGACATGCGCCACGTCGATCGGTCCCTGGCAGAGAATGCGAACGACGCAGCCCCGTGCCTTCACGAAGGCGATCCGCTCCGCCGATCCGTAGCAGCGGGCAAACTCCTTCTTCCGGCGCGCTGGCTTCGACTGCTTCATCGGTCGTTCGCGCTTCAGCGCCCCAGACCGTGCCAACGGCGTGCGCCCCTGTTTCGAGCGGCCGACCTTGGAGCGAGACAAGGGGACGTGACGCGGGCCGAAGCTCATCAGACTCACGAAAGAGGAAGAAGGAAAAGAGGGGAACCGCGCCCGCTGTTGTGCCGGATTGGATCAACCCCACGCCGCCGATGTGCGGCCAGCGGGACGCGGTGAAAGTCGGGAATCAGTACGGCGGGGTGAATTCGCGGTCGTCGAGATCGCTGTCGTCCAAATCGTCCTCGTCCGTCGCGGGCGGCGTGATCTCGTCCTCGTCCACGAGGCTCGTCACCTTCGCCAACGCGGGCGCGGGGTCTTGCTCGATCTCGTGCGTCCGATCCTGCTCCAGCACTGCGAAGAACTGCGCGAGCGCCGGGTTCTTCGGGAGCAGCTTGGCCGTTTGCCGCACGACGGTTTTCTTCGCGTACCACGCCGGCAACGGGCCGTCTTTCCATTGCTTCGAGTACTGCTGGCGAATGGCGTCGATGTCCTCGGCGTTCATCACGTCGAAGGCTTTCCGGCCGTAGGG
>Ga0068856_100004297_pt1 | contig 14223 bp, 13 predicted proteins | sample KBSCornC62_FD_66595 | JGI IMG/M metagenome (GOLD analysis project Ga0068856, IMG submission 66595) | Corn rhizosphere microbial communities from Kellogg Biological Station, Michigan, USA - KBS Corn C6-2 | ecosystem: Host-associated > Plants > Roots > Rhizosphere > Soil ...
TATCCGGTAATGCATCATGCCGTGGTTCATCACTAAATCAGGGTTAGTGTGACAGGTGTAAACTATTTGGTTTTCGTATCCCAGTATTCTAACTTTAGATAAACTTATATCTGAGTCCATGGATACCACTCAAACCGAAACCCAACCTGCGCCGACACCAAATTCCGGGCCCACTTTGATATTAAGCCCTGAGGCACAAACCTATTTGCGCGAGGCGGCCAGATGGGCCTCTTTTTTAAGCATTGTCGGATTTATCTTTTGTGTGTTGATCCTCATCATGGCACTGATGATAGGCACAACAACTACTCTCATGTCAAGAATGATGCCCTCTAACAGCGGTGTTCCGGTCGGTATCGGTGGCAGCTTCGTCAGTATACTTTACATCCTGCTGGATATTCTGTACTTTTTCTTCCCGCTTTATTTGTACCGGTTCGCCAACCGTGTCAAAAAAGGAATAGTTTTCCAGGATTCAGCCCATGTAACGCGCGCAACCGAAAGTCTGAAATCTTTTTTTAAGCTATGGGGAATTGTGACGGTTATAGTAATTGCAATCTATGCAATTATTTTCCTGTTTGTGATTGTAGCAGGTGTGAGCTCGCATATGATACACGGCTAACAAGTGTCCAAATAACAATAAATTAAAAAACCCTGCCATTGGCAAGGTCATGCTTTATACATTAGTTTAGTTAATCTTTTAAATGTCGAATGAAAAGTCGTCATCAGCAGTGGCTTTCGCTACTTCAGGCGCCTCGCTGAATTCATAGCGTTTCTCAACCACTTCCTGATTGGCTTTGATATACTCGACTGTCTCCTTCAAACCTTCGGCAAATTTTTCAAAATCCTCCTTGTACAGGAATATTTTGTGCTTGATAAACACACCGTCTTCGAGTCTTTTTTTGCTTTCGGTTATGGTAATGTAGTAATCGTTTGATCGTGTTGCCTTTACATCAAAAAAATAAGTCCGCTTCCCAGCCCTCACCTTTTTCGAATAAACCTCTTCACGTTCTCTGTTGTCGAAATCACCCATGTTAAGTTATTGTAAGTTGTTTTGATCGGCATAAATATAAATAAATTTTCAAAGTACAAGTATTAAAATACGATATTGTTATATTTTTTTCAGCCAAAAGAAGATATTTTTAACGTATTAGTTAAGATTCAAACGTTTTCTTCCTCTTCAAGCAGCTGTTTTTCGTATAACTCAAAATAAACCTGCCTTCGTTCCATCAATTCATCGTGGGTTCCATGCTCTACAATTTCGCCGTGGTCCATTACGAGTATTTTATCGGCATTTTTTATCGTTGATATCCGGTGAGCAATAATAATGCTGGTTTTGCCCTGCATAATACCGCCCAGGTTGCGCAAAATCTCCTCTTCGGTTTTGGTATCAACTGCTGAAAGACAATCATCAAATATCAGTATTTGCGGATGCTTCATAATAGCTCTTGCGATGGATACTCGCTGTTTTTGCCCACCGGAAAGAGTTACACCCCGCTCGCCAATAAGCGTTTCGAACCCTTTTTCGAGCTCCATAATATTGCTGTAAACGGCAGCGTCTCTCGCGGCTTGTTCAATTTTTGGCATATCAAGCTTATCGGCGCTAAAGGCTATGTTATTGGCTATCGTATCCGAAAACAGGAAAACCTCCTGGGGCACAAAACCGACCTGGGAACGATAGCTGTCTAAATTCAGTTGGCCGATGCCGGTATGATCAATCGCTATATTGCCATTGGTGCAATCATACATGCGCATGATCAGATTGGCAATGGTCGATTTTCCGGACCCTGTGCGACCGATGATGGCCACCATTTCGCCGGGCTCAACTGTAAAAGATATATTTTTGAGCGCCTGTATGCCGGTATCGGGGTAAATAAAGGAGACATTTTCGAAGCGGATTTGGCCCTGTATGGTTTGTGCAGCAACATTGGGGGATACGATATCTGGCTTTTGGTCCAAAAACTCATTGATCCTTTTTTGAGATGCCGCAGCTCGTTGAACCAATGATGTTACCCAACCCAAAGCCATTACGGGGAAGGTGAGCAGGTTGAGGTAGACTATAAATTCAGCAATATTGCCCGGTGTGATATTGCCTTTCATCACCTCCATGCCGCCCACGTATATCACAATAACGTTGCTAACACCTACAAGTAAAAGCATAAGGGGATAAAACATAGCCTGCACTTTCACAAGGGCCATGGAGTGTGTTTTATAACTTTCACTTTCTATTGCGAAATTTTCACGAACGAAATCTTCCCTTACATAGGATTTGATAACCCGGATGCCTGAAAAATTCTCCTGCACAAAACTCGAAAGTGCCGATAAACGCTGCTGTATCTTCTCGCTGCGGAAATTAATGATGCTGTTTACATAGTAAATAGTAAACGCCAGGATAGGAAGGGGTAGCACGGAAAATACGGTAAGCCTGACATTTACGGTCACCATAAAACAGATGGCAATGATGAATAGAGTGACCGTATTGATGGTATACATAATGCCCGGTCCCAGGTACATCCGCACACGGCTTACGTCTTCTGTCACACGGTTCAGCAGGTCGCCGGTGTTGTGGCGGCGGAAAAAAGCAAGAGAGAGCTGCTGATAATGATTATAGATTTCGTTCTTAAGATCGTACTCGATATGCCGCGACATCAGGATAATGGTTTGCCGCATTAAAAAGAGGAATACTCCGCGTATCAGCGAAAGGGCAAGAACGATGATGCCGAAAAGCAGTGTAGTGGAGCCTAACTGCGCCAAAATGGAAGACTGGGCTTGATATCCTGAAAAAAGCGAGTAAAGTGGTGTGTTGTCGGTCACCATATCGACGGCCGTGCGCACTACCGATGCTGTAAATACGCCGAAGATATTGGATATGATGACAAACAGAATGCCTGGGAGCAGTCGCCAGCGGTATTTGTAAAGGAATTTATTTAAGTAAGCAAGACTCTTCATCCGACGAAAACAAAGTTATGTTTTTTTGAAGACGCTGACCCACTTCGGGCAGAATAGAGGATTTGTTTACATAAAAATGGATTAAAGAGGCAATAAATTTCTGCCAAATTAGGCATATACCCGGTTTCAACCTCGGGGTTTACTTTCTGAGCGATGCCGTTTTGAGTTTCCTCCCCGCAATAAAGCAAGAAGATGCTCCGTTATTTTAGCTGCTTACCCCTATTGAATGTCAAAAAATAACAGTTTATTATTCACAAAGGAATAATATAACCGAAGTCGGTTAATATTTCTTTATTGTTTCATGAATTGGATTTTGGTGTTCCAAAAGTAAGGCTAGTTATGCCGGTAGAGTCAAATATGATGGTATATATAATCATATATAATTTTAATCGAAATAATTATAAAATATCGTAAAGATTAAATTATTTCTCAATAGTTTAAAATAATTTGACTGTCAGGGTAACCTTGCCAACGCTAGTAACGTTAAAATCCACAATTCCTGATTAATAGGATTTAAAGTGAAGACACGGATTAGAAGAGCAGTTAGGTTATCGATAAAAGGGGTTCAAACATTGGCCTCTTGGAAAAAGGGTTTAAAAGTCTACCCACAGGTGGGTCGGGTTCTCCGGCCAGTTATAGAGTCAATATCACCTGTAATTATAATTAACGTTCGGTTTTAATTAGCAGTATTTACCGCTCTCTCGCAGGGGCAATCATTATTACACAGGATTATTTAATTGTCAAACTAACATTTTAATTTTTTGCCACCTTTCAAAACGAAAAAAGGCAAGGCAGCTACCTGATTAATTTAAATTATTATCTAAAAAAATGAAAAAAGCAGCACTTTGGGGATCGCTATGCCTGATCCTGACTAACTTCTTATTGTCTTGTAAAAAAGATAATGTTACACCTGAAACAACTGATATTCCAAGCATACACGCAGCGGCACTAAAGGCCGGTACTGCCAAAACCGATGCCTATGCCGGCAATGATACCTGGTCACTCCAGAGCCAGCTTGACGCAGGTGACGTAACCCTGATTGCAGGAAAAACTTATAATGTAACCGATCTTACAGTAACACATTCCCTGAATTTAAATGGTGCTACCATCAACTTTACCAATACCGGTTACGGGTTTGCACTGTGGGTAAGAGGCGGAAACGTAAGCATTACCAACGGTACAATTCAAGGACAATGGAGCAGCTATATGCCTGGCAATCCAAGCGGATACGGCGGAATTTACGTACTGGCTAATAACTGTTCGATTTCACATGTTAATATTGCTAATTTTTCATCTTACGGGATCGTTGCCGGTGCGGTAAATGGTTCAAAGGTAACTTACTGTAATATTTCGAATACCGGTTATATCGGTTACTTTTACGATGCCGAAAGCGCCGCGACCCATGGCGGTGTATTTAGTAACAACGTTATTGACCGCAGCATGGTGCCGGCCTCGACCGTAACACAAATGGCATTGGGCATCCGCGGAAGCGCCAACAATTCAAGCGTTACCACAACCAACTGGACCATTACTAACAACATCCTCAAAATGCCGGTACTGCCTGCCAGCTGGACAGGTGCATGTGCTGAGATAAGATTTTGTAATAACTCTTACATTGCAAATAATGTTACTACCGCCGGTAGCATGGGCCTGAGCATGGTTGCTTGCACTGGTGACGTGCTCGAGAACAATACAACCAGTGCAACCAAACTGGAGGGAATTGAATTTGCCGACTGTATTAACTGCAAAACCTGGAACAACAAGATATTAAGTTCATATGCCGATGGGATTTTGATCGACGGCGGTACCGGCAGTAATGGAATACAGTTGAACGGCGACGTAATATCGGGGACAGCACAGGCAGGTATCCATGCTTATAAGAAAACAATCAATCTTACCATATCAGGCTGTAAGTTATCATCAACAGTAGTAAGCCCTTACGCAATTGAATTGCAGCAATCAAGTGCCGTTAAAATTCTGAAGACAACTATGAATGGCAACGGACTTGGTAACACAGCAGTTCAACTGGACAACTGCCCGGGCGGTATAACAATGACCGGCGGCTCAGTGTCAAACTTCAAATCATGCGCTGTTAACATATATAACTCTACGGCCGGCCTGGTAACCGACAATTTGAGCCTGTCGGGCGTAGCGATAACAGGTGTACCAAGGACGCTGGTTCAGGTTCTGTTGAACGGCGGGATACTGGGAACAAATATCAGCTTACCGCAATAAATATTTCCCATATATAATCTTCAAAAGCCTGGTAGCTAAGCTGCCAGGCTTTTCTATACTATGTCCCGTATTGGAATAGCATCGATTTTAAACATGGCAACTTTGTTTAATGTGCTGTCAACGCGATGGTTTAAGAATCGGAATTTCATAACTTAGTTGTTTGCAGTTTTTTATGAATATTATCTATAGTCGCTTTTCCGGATATTGGAAATATTTTTAGGTTATTGGCTTAGAAAAATTAACTAAAACAAAAATATTATATCAATAATGTAACTATTTATCGTTGCGCGGGGTATAAAACAACCATATCTACCAGGTTAATTTAAACTCCGAATGAATAGGATTACAGTGCTTTTGGGATTGGTGTTTTTCGCCACTTTATTTTCCTGCAAAAAGGATGAAATAGTTCCAACCGAACCCATTTCGACCAAAACAACAAATAAAACCATTGATTCAACTGCGTCAGCGGCCAGCGGTAAAACCCCAGCCGTTGATACTGCAAAAAGTGGTACTGTCAGCGGTCAGGGAACTGCACAGGTAACCCCTAAATCTCCAACACCTGCAACACCTTCAACCGGAACCACAACCCAAACGGGTACTGGTACAACTACCACCAAACCGGCCACTGGCACCACCATACCTGCAACTCCTGCAACTGGAACGACGACTAAAACGGGTACAGGTACAACTACCACCAAGCCGGCTACAGGCGCTACCACTATACCAACGACTCCCTCAACGCCATCTACCCCGCCTACAGTTCAGGCCCAGGCACTGGCAGGCGTATACGGCGATGGTATTCATGATGACACCAGGGCGTTGCAGCAACTGCTAAACGCGGGTAATGTGACACTTCTAACCGGCAAAACTTTCAACGTAACGGGGCTTGTTGTCTCACACGCATTGAATCTGAATGGTGCTACAATCGCTATGACCGGCACCAGGTCCTACACTATCAGCCTGGCTGCATCTGGAGCAAGCATCACCAATGGCAGCATAGTGGGGCAATGGAATAATAGCATGGCCGGAAATCCAAATGGTGCAGCGGGAATTGGAATATCAGCCGATAATGTGTCGATATCATATGTTAGCGTATCATCGTTTCCAGGCTATGGCATTGCTTCGGGCGCTTTCAATAATCCATCGATCACCTATTGTACCATTCAAAATACAGGATATATCGGGTTTTATTATGATCCCGAGACCAAATCAACAACGGGAGGTACCTTCAGCCATAATGCGGTAGACAGAAGTATGGTACCTGCATCAACTGTAAATGAGGCGTGTGCAGAGATTCGGGGAAGTGTAGCTAATGATGCAATTTTAACGTCTGGCTGGACCATCAGCAGTAACTCGTTTAAAATGCCGTCAAAGCCGGCAAAACTGGTAGCCGAGTGTATGGAAGTTCGGCATATGACAAATAGTGTCATCAGCAATAATGTTTTTACTGCCGGTACCATTGGATGCAGCGTGGTGGCATGTTCCGGAGTAACTGTTACAGCCAATCAATTTAGCGGTTCGAGCCAGGAAGCAATAGAATTTGCCGACGCAAAATCCTGTGCCACGCAAAATAATACCATCACCAGCTCACTTGGAGCAGGAATATTGATCAACGGTGGAACAGGCTCCAACGGTATTACCATTAGCGGCGATAATATTTCCGGTACCGCCGGCGATTGCATTCACGCCTATTTTAATACGCAAAACCTGGTTATTTCGGGATGCATGTTGACAGCGGGACAGAATAAGAATATGGTTAACTTTCAGGGAACCAGTGCGGTCAAAATTCAAAACACCAAATTCAATGGCAATGGCACGGCCAATGCCGCAGTAATAGTCGACACTTGCCCTGGCAATATCGCCATAATCGGGGGCACAGTCTCCAATTTAAAATCGTTCGTGGTAACCATATATAGCGCAAAGGCCGGCCTGGTTACCGATAATGTCACAATGGCGGGAACTACAATTAGCGGCGTGCCCAAAGCGCTTAACGTGGTTTTGCAAAACGGGGCATCGGTAGGGTCAAACATTGCCGTTAAGTTGTAATCGGTCACAATTGCCCCAAACTTAAAATCGCTTTACGACATTGTAATAACGATCCGTTAAATAATGTCGTTTTTATGAACTAATAAGCAATTAAGTTTGTGGCAATCAAAAAAACCTATACTTTTGTCGGTACCCTGAACAGGTACTTTTACAATCATAATGCTAGCCCAAAACACCAGCGAAACACTATTTGGTCAGATGAATGCTTTTGGCCATCAAAAGATAGTTTTTTGCAATGATCCCGATACTGGCCTGAAGGCCATTATAGCTATACACGATACTACTTTGGGTCCTGCTTTGGGCGGCACGCGCATGTGGGCCTACAAGACCGAAGCCGATGCGTTGAATGATGTATTGCGGCTTTCCAAAAGCATGACCTACAAGGCCGCTGTGGCCGGGTTAAATTTGGGTGGTGGCAAAGCTGTCATTATCGGCGACGCCAGGAAAGATAAATCAGAGGCACTATTGCGAAAATTCGGCCGTTTTATCAAAAATTTGAACGGCGAGTTTATCACTGCGGAGGATGTGGGTACCAACCCGCGCGATATGGAATACATCCGGATGGAAACGCAGTATGTTATGGGCGTGCCTGAATCGATTGGCGGTAGCGGCGATCCTTCGCCTATTACGGCGCTTGGCGTTTTTATGGGTATCAAAGCTGCTGTTAAGGAAATGTTCGGGAATGACAATCTTGCAGGCAGATCAGTAGTAGTGCAGGGGATAGGCCATGTGGGTGAAAACCTGGTGCGTTTACTGCGTGATGAGAACGCCATGGTGTATGTAAGCGATATAAACGAGGAACGAACAATACAGGTGGCCAAAAAATATGGCGCACAGGCTGTGTCAAATAACACGATATTTGACATCGAAGCAGATATCTATTCGCCTTGTGCGTTAGGTGCTACCATCAACGCTCAAACCATCGATAAATTAAAATATGCGATTATTGCCGGATCGGCAAACAATCAGCTCGATGATGAGTTTGAACAGGGGAGGAAACTGCTCGAAAAAGGTATACTTTTTGCGCCTGATTATGTAATAAATGCAGGCGGTGTTATCAATTGCTACTCTGAATTAATGGGCTTCAGCAAAAAACGTACGCTGCAGCTAACCGAAAACATATATGAAGCTACCCGAAATGTGTTAAAGCTGTCAAAAGCCGAAAAAATCTCAACCATTGAAGCGGCGAATAAAATTGCCGAAAAGCGAATCGCCGATATTAAAAAAGTAAAATCAACCTATTAAATTCAAAAAAGTAAACCCGCGACACACGGGACCTAACCGTTCTTTATTACCATGCTAAACAGAAGACATCTACGGGTAAAAGTTCTACAGGCGCTCTATGCCTATCACCAGTCGGATAACAAAGACATCAAGCAGCACGAAAAAAACCTGCTGCAAAGCGTAGAAAAAGTGTACGAAATGTACGTTTGGATGCTGTCTTTAATATCTGAGGTGGTAAGCTATGTCGAGGTCGACGCCGAAGAACGAAAGCACAAACACTTGCCCACAGCCGAAGACCTTAAGCCGAACCTCAAATTGCTTGAAAACCGTTTCGTTTTATCGTTAAACAAAAACCAGGAATACCTGGCAGCGGTAAAAAAATACAAGATTTCATGGGCATTCGATCCGGAACTGGCCAAATCGTTATTTACTATTCTTAAAAATTCAACGGAATACGCCGAGTACTTAAAAAAGACCGACGACACGCTGCACAGCGATAAAGACATGATCAAGTTCATCTTTAAAAAGGTGATCCTTAAGTCGATGCTGGCCGAGCAGGTGTTTGAGGACAAATTTATTTTCTGGCCGGTGGATAAAGATGTGTTGCAGGCACTGATCGCCAAGACATTCAAAAATTTCTCGTCTGACGATTACAATCAAAACAAGCTAGCTGAGGTAACAGGTAATTGGGACGAGGATCGCGAGTTCATCATTGAGCTTTTCCAACAAAGCATCAGGCACGATGCCGCGTACCAGGATATGATCAGCAAAAAGACGCAAAACTGGGAGCCTGACCGAATCGCCATGATGGATACACTGTTGATGAAGATGGCTATCGCAGAATTTATTAATTTTACATCGGTTCCGGTTAAGGTTACGATCAACGAATACCTGGAGATATCCAAGGAGTTCAGTACGCCTAAGAGTAATTCGTTTATAAACGGTATCTTAGACAAGATTTTATACGAACTGAAAGCCGAAAATAAGATCAGGAAGGTAGGCAGGGGATTGATCGATGAATAATTCTGGTCAGCAAAATATCTTAAAAGAGCGATATACAATGAAAAAACTGTTTTTAGCCGTTATAGCTGCAAGTATGCTGATGGCGGCATGCAATAGCAACTCAAGTACTACTGCTTCAAATAATACAGTTGCCACCGCCGACAAGCCCATCATGAAGTTTGAAAAGGAGACGCATGATTTCGGTAAAATAAAACAGGGCGATATAGTGAATTACGAATTCAAATTTACCAATACTGGCAAGTCGCCGCTGATTATTACAGGCGCACAGGCCTCATGCGGTTGCACAACCCCGGAGTGGCCCAAAGAACCGATCAAACCAGGCGAAAATGGATCCATCAAGGTTACCTTTAACAGCAAGGGTAAAATGGGTCTGCAGGACAAGCAAATTTTAGTGACAGCCAATACAAACCCAGCACAAAACATAGTACACCTGATTGGCGAGGTGAAGCTTAATTAATACAATCAAATGACCACAGCTATTTTATTACAAGCCGCTCCTGGCGGCGGAGGCAGCGGGATGCTGATCACGATGGGTCTTATCATCGTGGTTTTCTATTTCTTCATGATCCGTCCGCAGGTTAAGAAGCAAAAAGACCAAAAGAAATACGTTGACGAATTGAAAAAGGGCGACAAAGTTGTTACCACAGCAGGTATACACGGTCGCATAGCCGACGTTGCCGATACTACCTTCCTGGTTGAAACTGAAGGTGGCGGCAAGATTCGTTTTGAAAAATCGGCAATCTCATTAGATGCTTCAAAAGCTTTAAACGCACCTGCTAAAACTGCAGATGCGGACAAGGATAAAACCAAAAAAGCTTAATACGAGCTAAAAGCCGAAAGCATAAAGCTCAAAGCAATTTAACAGGCGGGAAGAACGGGGAGTAAAGCGAAAAACAATTTTAGCTTTTACCTTTGTGCTTTCCGCTTTTAGCTTTTTGAAGGCAGAAAGCATAAAAACCAAGGCAAAAAGCTTTAAATATAGATAAATGAAACTCAGCTTTAGACTTTTTGCTTTCAGCTTTTAGCTTCAACAATGGCGTTGATCAAATTATCGGCATCAGAACAAAGACGACTGTCCGCGTTTGTTACCTGCCTGCTGCTGGCAGCGCTGGCATGGGTTTTTACCATGCTGTCCGATACTTATCCATTTAAGGTTAAGGAGATTATTGCCTATAAAAACGCGCCTCAAAAGCGTGCCTTTCATACCTTGCAGTCGGATACGGTAGTTGCTACACTTAAAGGTACCGGTTGGGAATTATTATTCCAGAAAATGGAATATGCCAATAAAACCATCGAGGTTGACCTTCACACATTGGATACTAAGGACTACGTTGTATTAAGCTCGCAATTGGGCAAGATAAACGAAACCAAAGATTTTGACTTACCCATTGATTCCATTAGCCCGGATACCTTATATTTTGATTTCACTGGACGGACAGTGAAGAAAATTCCGGTAAAATTGGTTACCTCCTTAAAATACCAGCGCCAATTTGCCCAATCCAACAATGCCATACTCGATCCGCCTTTTGTAACTATTAGCGGCCCTCAAAAGGACATTGACCAAATTCACTCCTGGGAAACCGATTCGCTTAAATTGGATAGCGTGGATGAAACAATACGGACGACTCTTGCGCTAAAACCAGTGCATGAGGCTAGCCTGAGTATTTACCCCAGATCGGTACAGGTACGCGTTCCGGTGGATGAGTTCACGGAGAAAACTGTGGAAATTCCCGTTAAGCTGGTTAATAACCACACCGGCTACGATGTAAAGATATTTCCACAAAAAGTAAAGGTTACTTTTACCACTTCGCTACGCCGTTATCCAGAGTTGGATGACGATTATTTTGAGGCGACGGCAGATCTGAGCCTATGGCAAAACAACGGATATAGCGCTTTGCCGGTAAAGCTAACCCGGTCGCCCAGTTACTGCAAAATAGTAAAAATAGAACCCCAGAATATCGATTTCATCATCCGTAAATAATGCTTAAAATAGGGATCACAGGCAATATTGGAAGCGGCAAAACCACCGTAAGCAAAGTTTTTGAAGTATTGGGTATTCCAGTGTTTTATGCCGATGAAGCCGCCAAAAATGTAATGACGGCTGATGAAATATTGATCGGGGAGATTAAAATGGCATTTGGCGCCGCCAGCTATTTCGACGATGGCTCACTGAACCGGAAATATATTGCAAACATCGTTTTTAATAACCAGGCGCAATTGGCCAAACTAAACTCAATTGTTCACCCCGCCGTCTTCAGGACATTTGATAACTGGGTTGCCAATATTAAGGATGCACCGTATGTAATGAAGGAAGCTGCTTTGTTGTTTGAAAGCGGTTCCTATAAAATGTGCGATAAAACCATCATGGTCGATGCTCCGCTAGAGCTGCGGATCAAACGCGTAATGCAACGCGACGGGTTTTCCCGCGAAGAAATCCTTAGTCGCGAAGCCAGGCAATTCACCGAAGAGAAAAAAGTCGCCATGGCAGATTATGTAATAAAGAATGATGACACGCAACTGGTGATACCGCAGGTTTTGGGCCTGCATGCACAGTTTCTTGCGCTCAGTCATTAAGGCATTAGTTCATTTTGTATGGCGAAGACAATGACCTAATGCCTTAATGCCCCAATGACTTAATTAAATGATTTTAGACGACTTCCTCCAATATAACCCCAACGGACTCTACTGTAAATATGGCAATTTTTACCTCGATCCGCAGCAACCGGTAGCGACCGCTGTGATTTCGCATGCGCATGCAGATCATGCTGTTTCGGGGAATAATGAGGTTTATTGCACTGAAGCCACTTCAGAATTCATGAAGCTGCGTTACGGGAAAAACGCTGCAAAGGCTTTTAATATAGGAGGGTACAACAAGCCATTTACTATCGGCGGCGTGCAGATCACTTTTATTCCGGCAGGGCACATGCTCGGTTCGGCACAAGTATTAATGGAATACCAGGGTACCAGGTACCTGTACACGGGCGATTACAAAATACAACCAGATGCCACCTGCGAACCTATTGAATGGGTAAAAACGGATGTGCTGATAACGGAAAGCACTTTTGCCAACCCAAATATCATTCATCCCGATCCGATCGCGGAGATAAAAAAGCTGAATGACATTAAGAGCAATATACTGCTAGGTGCGTATAGTTTAGGGAAAAGTCAACGGCTAATACGGCTTATCAATGATCACGCACCGCAGAAGACCATCCTGGCGCATCACAGTATTATGCCGATAAATATGGCCTACCAGCGCATGGGAATTAACTTGGGTAAACATCAGTTATACAGCCGTAAACTAATGAAAAACCAACAGGAATATATTTACATTGTTCCCCCCCTTACTTTTGATAGCTATTACCGGGCGGTAGGAGTGAAGCGGCTGTTTGCTTCGGGCTGGAAGAATCTGCAGGTAAATCAGAACGATACGCTTTTTATTTCTGACCATGCAGACTGGAATGATATTCTCCAAACCATCAAAGAAACCGAACCCAAAGAGGTTTGGACCTTACATGGCGACGGCACCCCGCTTCGCAAATATTTCGGAGATCGTATTTTTGTGAAATTGCTGAATTAAGATGCTGATAGAAGGAGTTGACTATTATATAAACGAAGACGGTCTGTTTGTATTCACCAAAGAATACCATTTGAAACGGGGCTATTGCTGCAAAAACAAGTGCTTGCATTGCCCCTGGGATTATGGGAAACCTAGGGAATCAGATCACCCTAAAGCAAGCGACGGAACAAAGTGAAGATGTTCATGTCCCGAAGGGACATTTGATTGGTAGCACTTTAAAAAATAATTCAGCATATTTGCAAGCTGCTATCTGTCTTGCCAATTATGCGTATCGACGACGAAATACAGAGTACCAACTTTGAGGACAGTTACCACAAAGCGGTAATCAACATTGCTTACACCCAGGGATGGCTGGCCAATGCCCTGCGCTGCCAGTTTGAGCGGCATAAACTGACGCCTCAGCAATTCAATGTGCTGCGCATCCTGCGTGGGCAATATCCAAGTCCGGCTACTGTCAATTTGATTAAGGAGCGCATGCTCGACAAAATGTCGGATGCCTCACGTATTGTCGATCGCCTGGTACAAAAAGGTTTGGTTTCGCGTTGCACCAACAACAAAGATCGCCGCGCGGTAGATATCCGTATTAGTGAACTGGGTATGCAGATACTCGCTAAGATGGACGACGAGTTTAAAACGAAAGACCTGCTTAAAAATAATCTGAGCGAAGAAGAGGCCGCCCAATTAAGCGATTTGCTGGATAAACTCAGAGGATGAGCTAAAAGCTCAAAGCAGGAATTGCTTTAAGCTTTGGTCTTTCTGCTTTCAGCTTAAAGTTCTGCTAAAAACGCTCCCAAGGCAATCCCCATTCCCAACACAACAGCTACCATTTTGCGGATCGTAAACTTATGATCTGAGCTTGATTCAAACAGGATAGTGGTTGAAATATGCAGGAAGATACCAATCACCACACCCATGATGCGGCCGTAATATTTTTGCAGGTTACCTATGCCGCCGGCGCTTAGTTGTTCGCTGAAAAAATAGCCGGCGGGAGCCATCAGTGCGAAAAGGATCACAAAGAATACTGTTTTACTGAGGCTTTGCCTGTTGGCCAGCAGAACCGTAGCCAGCGCAAATGCAGCAGGTATATGGTGCAGCGCGATGCCGTAAACCAATTGGTTTTGGTTTCCTTCAGCAATAGGCATGCCTTCCAGGAAAGCGTGAACACACAAGCT
>Ga0068856_100004312_pt1 | contig 14196 bp, 12 predicted proteins | sample KBSCornC62_FD_66595 | JGI IMG/M metagenome (GOLD analysis project Ga0068856, IMG submission 66595) | Corn rhizosphere microbial communities from Kellogg Biological Station, Michigan, USA - KBS Corn C6-2 | ecosystem: Host-associated > Plants > Roots > Rhizosphere > Soil ...
GCCGGACGGAAACGCGGACGGATGTGCAATCAGGACCTTCAAACCAGGTGCAAATCGTTCGATCTCCGTTGCCCAGTTTGCTAGCAGCGAAGCCGGGGCCACCAGCAGGCTGGACTGTAATTGGCCGGCCGTTTGGCGCTTCAGGATGAGAAGCAAGGAGAGAACCTGAATGGTCTTGCCCAGTCCCATGTCGTCAGCCAGGCATGCCCCGAGGCCGAGTTTCGCGAGCAGATAAAGCCAGCGAACGCCTACTTGCTGGTACGGGCGTAGAGTCGCGTTCAGGTCGGCGCCGGCGTCGATCTGAGCCAATCCCTCAGGGCTGCGGAGCCCTGTTAGCGTCTCGGCGAGCCACGGGCCTGCCACCACCTGCGACCACTCGGCGCGGCCATCCGAGGATGGATCGCCGGCTACAGCATCGGCGCCGGCGAGCAAACGAACCGCCTCCCGAAAGCTGAGCCCATTCTTCGCCGCCGTGCGCTCGACTTCACGGAAGTGTTCCAGCATGCGGCCTAGCCGCTCACGGTCCACTTCGACCCAACGGCCGCGGACCAGCGCCAGCCCATCGGATTTCTCCAATAGTTCCCGGATCTCGGCGGCGGTTAAGCGTTCGCCTTCGAGAGTGACTTCCATCTGGAAGTCGAGCAGCGCATCTTGGCCAAGTCCCGCTGGCGTTTTGCCGCCGATCTTCGCGGATACCTGCGGGCGCGGCGGCCGATTGGCCCGCCAAGCGGCCGGCATTCGAACCAGCACGCCGGCGCGTTCCAGTTGTGGGACGTCTCTCAGGAGCTGAACCGCTTCCGTTGGTGTCCAGCGGAGCGGGTGAAAGATTTCACCCGCATCGACGAGAGCCTTCAGCCAAGGACAGGTCTCCGAGGCTCGCTGCACGGGAAGCAGCAAAGACAGCAAACGGTCCTTGTTTGCCGCTCCGGCATATTCGCCAAGAGCCTTCCCCAGTGGAAGATGTTGCGCCTTCGCATTGGCTGTCAATCGCGTGGTGTAAGTGGCCAGAAAGGCGAAAGGCGCGTCGGGATCTCTGCGGTTCTCGGCGAGATTGAAGTGCACCCGGCCGACCAGATTCCATGCAGGATTCCGGCGCTTCAGGAATTCCTGTATCCCGCATTTCGATTCTGCCAGTTCGACCCCTAATGCGGTGTCCAGTTCTTGCCAGAGGGCGCCAAGGACCTCCACGCTCAGATATTCCGCACCGGTCATTGGAGGTGCCGCCAGAACCAGCCGGTCCAACGCTGCCGTGGGCGGCGCCGCAACATGGATTTTCTGCTGCGTGGCGTCGGTATCCGGGTGCGCGCAAAGGGCGGTCACATACCATGTACCGAACTCTCGCCAGTAGGAGAAGACAGGGGGAAGCGTGGCTCCGGCTTCCGCCGCTCCCAGTTGCAGAAGGCCGTGGCCCGAACCCCGCGCGAAGGCGCTCCCCAGACGCTGAGCAAGCTCGGGATCAAGGGGCGGCGCGTCGGGCGCTTCAACTAACGCGAGGCGGCCATGCGGAGACAGAGTTGGAGCAAGAGAGACTGACCCCATGCGGGGAATCTACCAGTTTGCCAGACTGCCGGGTTCGAATAGACTCGGGGGAAGGACGATACATGATCCAGGACCTTCGATTCGGCCTGCGTGTGCTGTCGAAAGACAGGCTATTCACGGCGGTTGCGGTATTCACGCTCGCGCTTGGCATCGGCGCCAACACAACAATGTTTTCCGTCGTGAATTCCGTTCTGTTGCGGCCCCTCGCTGGTTACGAGACCAACCGTCTGGTTCGGATCAACGACAGTGACCCACGCTACCGCGCCGGCTTTATTCCGCCGAACCTTTATCTCGAACTGGTGAAACGCAGCCAAAGTTTCTAGGAAATTTCCGGGCAGCAGTTTTGTCCCTTCAATCTGATTGGCGTTGGAGAAGCGGAGCAGATCACCGCAATCTGCACGTCAGCCAATTGGTTTGCGATGCAGCATGCGCGCGCTTTTCTCGGCCGGACGTTTGCTCCCGATGAGGACCGCCGTGGCCATTCGCGCGTGGCCGTACTCAGCCATGCGTTCTGGAGGGACAAATTTGCCGGCGATCCAAAGATCGTCGGGCGAGTCATCTCCCTCAACGGAGCGCCCTGCACGATCATCGGCGTTATGCCGCGAGAGTTCAGGCCGCTAGGTGTATCCGACGCCCTGCTGTTTACACCCAATGTCATCGCCGATAATCCGGCCGGTTTAATTGTCTCGGCGCGGCTGAGGCCATCGGCCAGTCAGACCGAGGCGCAAGCCGAATTGAAAGCGATCGGCGAACGCTTGGCACGGTCCGAGTCCGCGACATGGAAAGGGACGCATTTATCGCTTACGCCGGTGCTCGAGCAAGTGACTGGCGCGCAGCGGCCGCTCCTGTGGCTGCTGATGGGAGCCGTCTGCTTCGTGCTGTTGATCGCATGTGTGAACGTAGCGAATCTACTATTAGCGCGATCCAAAGCCAGAGAGCTCGAAATGAACATCCGGATAGCGCTGGGCGCATCTTCCGCGCGCATCGTCCGGCTGCTGCTGGCGGAAGTCCTGATCGTCTGCTCGATTGCCAGTGTCATCGCCGTGGGCATTGCGTATCTCGGCCTCTCGATTCTGCGTCCGCAACTGGCGTATCTCCCGCGCGCCGACGAGATCGCAATTGACGGAAGAGTTTTCGTCTGGGCGCTGGTATTGGGATGGATTGCCACTTTCGCTTCCGGCAAAGCGAACAATGTGGCTGGCATGCGATCGCGCGCGACAATGAAATGGCAGACTTCGTTGCTGACCCTGGAAGTCGCGTTGGCTCTTGTTTTGTTCGTAGGCGCCGGGCTGTTGATCAGAACGTTTGCGAACCTGCGAAGAGCTCCGCTCGGCTACGATCCGTCGAACACGCTTACCGCTTTTCTGGCTATGCCGGAGAAATCGAACCGCAGTTCGGCGGAATCAATCTATACGCACATTCGGGAGCGTCTCCAGGCCGTTCCAGGCGTGCGGTCTGTTGCCACGGCGACGAGCGTTCCCACCGGTGGCGTAGACATGTCGATGGAAGTGGAGCCCGAAGGCCAAACAGTCAAGACCCGCGCGGCGACCGCTACCGTGAACATCATCAGCGACGAATATTTCCGCACCATGGGCATCCGTCTTCGGGCGGGGCGCTCGTTTCGAGAAGCGGACCGGAGCGGTAGCGCGCCGGTCGCGATCGTGAGCGCCTCGATTGCGCGGAAGTATTTCGACGCCGATGCGGTTGGCCGGCATCTGCGCGTTCCTGTTGTGAATTTTGCGCTGAACGGCGCCACGGATGTGTGGGCGGAGGTCGTGGGAGTGGTCGACAGTGTAGCCGTGACGTCCGCGGGACAAATCACCGCAGAACATGTCTACCTTCCGGAGGCGCAGAGCCCGGTCCGGTTTACGCACATTCTGCTGCGCACGAATGGCGATCCCATGCTGTTTGCCTCCGCGCTGCGGCGTGCGGTCCAGGCGGAATCTCCGCTCACGCCGCTCGATGAAGTCAGGTCGATGGAAAAGCGCACCGCCTTCTTAACCGCCGTACCCAAACGAGCGATGTGGCTGCTGGGAATGTTCGCGGGACTGGCAGGAGCGCTTGCCGCAGTAGGCATTTATGCGGTCAACGCCTATCTCGCCGCCCAGAGAAGACGCGAAGCCGCGATTCGAGCGGCACTGGAAGCGCGCGCCATGTGGAGGAGACCGCTCCGATCGATCGTGGCCGGAATTCTGCTCGGACTCCTTGGCGCATCGGCATTGACGCGGTTCTTAAAAGCATTGCTGTTCGGCGTAGGTAATCTCGATCCGGTTACTTACGCGGACGCCGCAGGTGTGCTCTTTCTCATCGCTCTTCTTGCGATGATCCATCCCACCATTCGGCTGATTACGACGGACATCGCAGGTGTCTTGAAGCAAGATTAAGCTTCAAAACGTCGACACTTGTCTCGTTACGATTGTGTATTCCACGCCCGTTGCTGTGGAAGCCACAATCTCAGCAAGCGTCCCAACCATCCGGAAAACGTCCATGCGGTCGTGCTCATACCTTTCCTCCAAACTGGGAACAATCGATTCTGAGGAGGAAATCAGCTCGGCCATTAGGCCATTGAGTGCGTCCTTCAGGCCGCCCACCGTATAGGTTCGCATCTCGTCCGTGTCGATCTTCACGGGCACGCTTTCGATACCCTTGCTCTGAATTGTGTCAAGAAGCGCGATCAGCTCACCAATTTTGCTTTTCAAGGCGAATTGCCGATTGCTCATACGGCGAGCGTAGCACGCAATAGACAGTCCCGAATTCGTCGCGCCCACGGCGCTATTGACGATCCTTTTGTTTCCGTGCTACCTTCACAATGTTCTCAGGCGCCCGTTTTGGGCTTAATAGGGAAGTCCGGTGCGACACCGGCGCGGTCCCGCCACTGTGAGCGAGGAAGGCTGTTTCGTTAAACCACTCAACCGGCTTTGGTTGGGGAAGGTGAAACGGCCGGCAGTTTCGGCTGCCGCCTCCAAGCCAGAAGACCTGCCGAGGACAAACGACGGCTGACTTCACTGCGGAGAACAGGAAGAATGCATACACTTCTCACTCACTTTCGTTCTATTCCGTTACGCCCGGGTGTCTGCCGTCCATTCGAGGAGGGCAGAATCCATGAGCATCGCAACCAAGCGCGGTGATGGCGGCGAAACCGGCCTTGCCGGCGGCATCCGCGTTTCGAAAGCGGATCCACGCGTCGAAACTTACGGAACGATCGATGAACTGAATTCTTCTATGGGCCTGGCGCGCTCGCTGTGTCCGGATGAAGATCTACGGGCGCGCACGAAGCGGATCCAGCGGGAGCTGTTTCAGGTTGGCTCGGCTTTAGCCACGCCGCCGGAAAGTAAAAAGCCGCAAGTGCTGGTCACCGTCGAAATGGTCGAGGCGCTGACGAGCCAGGTACACGAAATCGAGAGCATCGAAGGAATTTTGACGGATTGGTCGCTGCCTGGAGAAGATACGGCGGCCGCGGCCTATGATGTGGCGCGCACGATTTGTCGGCGGGCCGAGCGCGCTTTGGTCCGCCTGCGCGAATCGGGCGTCACCGTGGACGCAAATGCGCTCGCTTACCTGAATCGGCTTTCCGATCTGTTGTGGCTATATGCTCGGAAGCTCGAGACTTCGGCCGGCGTGAACAGCTCACTTCGCATGATCAACGAAAAAACAGGACCGCGCTGGTCGCGGGCTTGGTAGGCCGCCGGGCGATGGTCCTGAAGCCGATTCTCTTTATCGCCGTGGTTGCGATGCTCGCGGCGGCAGTCGAACGCTATGCGTCTCCGCCCGGTGGGCTCCAGTTGCCCGTTCCTCCCACGGGCGAGGGCAGCGCGGCGATTCGCACCGGCAGTATCGCCTGGCCGCGCGAAGCGATCGATAGCGACAACACGCTGGTGCGCATTCCGCGTCCGGCGCGCCGCATCGTTTCCCAATACTGGTCGATCGACGACTATCTCTATTCCGTCGTTCCGCCGCAATCGATTGTAGCCGTGAGTCAAAGCGCCTTCGCGCGCGAGTACAGCAACGTTTATCTGCTGGCCGAGAAATTTCGTCCCGCCATCGCAACCGATCCGGAGCGCGTGCTCAATCTGAATCCCGACCTCATACTTGTTTCGAGTGACGGCCGGGCGGACTATACGAGCCTCGTGCGCGGCACCGGCATTCCCGTTTACCGTATGCAGACTACGTTTCATACGCTCGCGCAAATCGAGAAAACGATTCTGCTCACGGGCTATCTTACGGGTCGCGATGCAGCGGCGCGAAGTGTAGCCGCACAATTCCGGTCATCGATCGAAGAAGGCCGTGCGCGGGCGCGGGAAGCACGGGCACACGAAATTCCTCCGCCGCGCATTCTCGGTCTCGCGGGCCGGCACGGCTATGGCGCGAACACCGTCTTTGACGACGTGTTGAAGACGGTGGGCGCAATTAATGTAGCGGCCGAACACAATCTGGAAGGCTACGCGCCCGTCAATTTCGAGCAGATTGCGGTGTGGGATCCGGATTGGATCGTAGCGGGCGCCGACCGCGGGCAAACTAAGATCGTGCTGGCCCAGCTTTTAGCCGATCCGGCGATCGCCGTCACCAAGGCCGCGCACAATGGCCATATTCTCGTGCTCGAAAACGACATCGTGCAACCGATGTCACCGTTCAGTGCCCGTTTTGTTACAACGCTCGCGAATGCACTCTACGGAGCGGCCGGATGAAGGCGCGCATTCCCCTGTTCTATGCCTTATTATTGCCGCTCTTGTTCGTGAGCGCGGTGCTCGCGATAGCCATCGGCAGCACCTCGCTGGGTTGGGGAACGGTCCTTCGTGTCGTAGCGGGGAAGCTGCTCCCGGCGAGTTGGGTGGACCTTACGCGCGTCACGCACGCCGAATCGGTGATCGTTTGGCTGATACGGGTTCCACGAGTATTGGTGGCGGCGTGCGTTGGCGCCGGGCTTGCCGCTTCTGGCGTGATCATGCAGGCATTGTTTCGCAACCCGCTCGCCGAACCGAGCCTGGTAGGTGCGGGTGCGGGAGCCGTTCTTGGAGGCGTGATCGCCTTTGTCGCCGGTTGGAGCGTTACATCGGTCATTTCGCTGCCGCTTGCCGCCATGGCCGGTGCGCTAATCGCATTGGCTTTGGTGTATGCCATGGCAACGCGTGGTGGCGTGACTCCCGTGACCACTCTGTTACTTGCCGGCGTAGCGGCGGGTTCGCTGCTGACTGCCGTATCCAGCTTGCTGCTTTCGGTAAATATCGTCAACTGGCAAATGGCGCAGGACATTGTGTTCTGGATGATGGGCGGGTTGGATGCCCGCTCTTGGACGCATTTCTGGTTGTGTGCGCCGTTTGTTTTGCTCGGCCTTGTGGCCGCAATAGTGCAATCGCGCGATCTCGACTTGTTGCAGCAGGGCGAGGAAACGGCTGCCTCGTTCGGTGTAGACGTGGAATCCGCTAAACGCATGTTGACGTTGACAACAGCTGTTTTGACAGGCGCCTCGGTGGCGGTCGCCGGCTTGGTGGGATTCGTCGGCTTAGTGGTCCCGCATGCGGTTCGGCTGGTTCTCGGCCCGTCAAACAAAACACTCCTGCCCGCCAGCGCGGTGGCAGGCGCGGCGTTTCTGATCCTTTGCGATCTGGCTGCGCGCACATTGCATCAGCCCACCGAAATCCGGCTTGGCATTGTCACGGCACTGTGCGGAGGGCCCGTGTTCATCGCGCTGCTGATTCGCCGCTATCGGGACGTGACCACCGGATGAGCATACTCGAAGCGCGGGAAGCTTCGGTTTCCCGTGGGCAGCGTCTTATTCTGAAGCGCGCTTCGCTGTCACTCACACGCGGCGAACTGGTGGCGCTGGTCGGGCCAAACGGCAGCGGAAAGAGCACGCTGCTGCGCGCCTTGGCTGGTTTATGGCCCACATTGCCGCGTGACGCCGTGACGCTCGATGGCAGGCCGATCGCCGACATTGACCGCCGTGAAATCGCCCGCCGCATCGCGTTCGTCTCGCAGGACGCAACTATTCACTTCGCCTTTACGGTAGACGAAATTGTGCGCATGGGTCGCTATCCGCATCGCGGCCGTTTCGCTCGCGAGAGCGGAGCGGACCGGGAAGCGGTTCGCCTTGCGATCGCCCGCTGCGACATCGAGCATCTGGCGGCGCGCGCTGCGAATACCCTTTCCGGAGGCGAACGCCAGCGCGTGCTGATTGCGCGTACTCTCGCGGTAGAGCCCGAATTCATTTTGCTCGACGAGCCCACCGCCAGCCTCGACGTCGAACATTCGCTCGAGGTACTCGATTTATGCCGCTCTCTTGCGGCGTCCGGGCACGTTGTAGTGCTCGCCACGCATGATTTGAACGCTGTTGCACGTTACGCCTCGAAAGTCGTGCTGATCCATCAAGGCGAGATTGTTTCCACCGGCTCCCGCGATGAGGTGTTGAGCCAACAGTCACTCGAACAAGTGTTTCGTGTCCGTGCCGATGCCGTCCCCGGTGGTGATGGACAGCCAGTATACGTTTTTCACCGATTATGATTCGATCTTTGTTTATCGCGGTGCTGTTCAGCGCAACTCTGTTTGCGCAGACGCCGCCTACGCTTTCCGGGCGCATTCAGGACGCACAAGGCGCCTCCATTCAAGGCGCCGAAGTACGGCTTTTCCGTCAGGAGACCGGTTCCTTCCGCAACACCGTCACATCTGTCTCCGGCGAGTATCGCTTCGAGCGTGTCGAGCCGGGCAGTTTTGCATTGGAAGTGCGAAAGGACGGTTTTCGCACCGAGGTATTATCCGTGGATGTTCGTCGCGAAAGCACTACCGCCGACGTAACGCTCCAGATCGAAGGGGTAAATCAGAGCGTCGTCGTCACGGCCGCCGGCGCGGCGCAGACGCTGGATGAAGTTTCAAAGGCGACGAGTGTGGTCTCGCACGAAGAGATCGTCAATCGCGATAGCCGCTCGCTGAGTGATATTCTGACCACCGTTCCGGGCATTTTGATTCGCAATCAAGGTGGACCCGGACAGGTGACGAGCATGTCGATCCGCGGTTTGCCGGCATCGGCAGGAGCGATTCTGGTGGACGGGTTGCGGTTTCGGGATGCGTCGACGACGCAGGCTGATGCGAATTCGTTTCTGCCGGTCCTCGATTTTATCGATGCCGATCGCATCGAAGTGCTGCGCGGCTCCGGTTCCTCCTTATATGGCACGAACGCCGTCGGCGGCGCGGTGAATGTCGTTACCGACGAAGGCGGAAAGCCGCTTCACGGACAGATACAGACCGAGGGCGGAAATCTCGGGCTTTTTCGTGCGCGCGGGACAATCGGCGGCGGAGCCTTGCAAGATCGCCTTAAATTTACAGCGGGCATGAGCCACATCAATGTGACGAGCGGTGTGGACGGGCAAGACACGTACCGAAGCACCGGGCTGCAGGCATTTGCGCGCTACGATCTCACTTCGCAAATGAGCCTGACCGCCCGCCTCTGGGGTGCCGATGGTTTCGTTCAAACCAACAATACAGCCACGTCGAGCGGCATCCCTTTCGCAAATATTCCACTCTCCACCGTCGTTCCGGCGATTCCACTATCGCCCTCCGGTGTCCAGACGTTGCTGGCAGGTGGAACTCCCGCTTACGGCAACGCTACCTATATTCCCGCCGTGAACGACCCGGACGCGCGCCGGTCCTCGCGTTTTGAAAATGCGGCGATTGTCTTTCGTGACATGCTTACGCCCAATGCGAACTGGCAAGCCAGCTATCAAATCGTGCATACCGGCCGGGTGTATGAAAACGGTCCGGTTGGCATCGGTTTTCAACCCACTGCGCTCAATTACGGCCAGTACGACGGCACGATTCACACGGCTGGCCTGCGCGCGACCGCGCAGCTTGCTTCCTGGATAGGCGTGACCGGCGGATATGAGTTCGAACGGGAAAATTATTTCGATCACCAGGACAACAATCTGCCTTCGTTCCAGCGCATTAGCGAGCGTACGCGAGCGTTTCAAAATTCGAATGCCGGTTTTTTCGCCACGCAAATCGGATTATTCGATCGACGTTTGCAGATCTCTTTGTCCGGCCGCGCCCAGAGCTTCCAACTGGCGCGGCCCGATTTCGATTATGCGGGCGTAGTGAATCCCTATTTGAATATTCCGGCGAGCGTACCGGGCGCTCTTACCGGCGACGCATCCATCGCCTATCTGCTCCCCAAGTCGAATACAAAACTGCGCGCGCATGTGGGGAATTCGTACCGAGCGCCGTCAATTTATGAGCGATTCGGTGCGGGCTTTTACAACGATTTCTTTACCGGAGAAGTGATCTTCACGCCTTATGGTGATCCGCGCCTGGCGCCCGATCGCTATAACTCAGTAGATGCCGGCGTCGACCAATATGTGTTCGGAAACCGTGTGCGTGTTTCGGCCACGGTCTTCTATACACGCGTGGTCCAGATCATCGGATTTAATTCGAACGGCGCAATCCAACCAGGTACCGATCCTTTCGGCCGCAGTTCCGGGTATATCAACGCCTCAGGCGGCATTTCGCGCGGTGTGGAATTGAGCGTGGAAGCGCGGCCCACTCGCAGCCTTGCGCTTAACGCTTCCTACACCTACGCCAATGCGAATACTGATACCGACAGCCAGGTGCCCGGATTTTTCAAAGTCTTCGACACACCGCGCCACGTCATCTCATTCGTAGCGACCAAACAATGGACCAGGCGGCTCGATACGACTGTCGATTTGTTCCACTATTCGAGTTATTACGATGCCTACGTCGGATTTTTGCAGGCGTACGCATTCCCGGGCTTTACTAAGACAAACCTTGTGTCGAGTTATCGTTTCTGGGACAACGAGCGCAAATCGGCGCGCTTCTATGGAAAAGTCGAAAATCTTTTCAATCGGCGCTATTATTTCGCCGGGGCTTTGGCGCCTCAGGCGACATTTGCCGCCGGAATCGAATACGCCTTCTGACCCGAGCAGTATTAGTAGGTGGCGCCGCATCGCACGTCGGCAAGAGCTGGATGGCGACGGCGATTTGCGCCTGCCTGCGCCGGCAAGGCGTTCGTGTAGCGCCATTCAAGGCGCAGAACATGTCGAACAATTCCTACCCATGCCCGGGCGGAGGCGAAATTGGCCGCGCGCAGGTGGCGCAAGCCGAAGCTTGCGGCCTTGTGCCGAGCGTGGACATGAACCCGATTTTGCTGAAGCCGGCATCGGATAAAGGAAGCCAGGTTGTCGTGCAAGGCAAGGTGTGGCGCAATTTGAGCGGGCGCGAATATTACGAGGAGCATGCATATCTGCGCGAGAAGGTGGACGAGTCGTATGCGCGCCTGGCGGCTACTTATGAGTTCATCGTTGCCGAAGGGGCCGGCAGTATCGCCGAATTGAACTTGCGCCAGACCGATCTGGTCAATCTCGGTTTTGCGGCGCGGCATCGCATGCCGGTGCTGTTGGTGGCAGATATCGACCGCGGCGGCGTATTCGCTTCCGTATTTGGCACAATTTCGCTGCTCGAGCCGGCTGAACGCGATCTCGTGCGCGCTTTCGCGATCAATCGATTTCGCGGCGATCCGTCGCTGTTTGCCTCAGGCGTCAAACTGCTGGAAGAAAAGACGAGCAAGCCGTGCTTAGGCGTGTTCCCATTTCTCGATGCCGTCCGCTTGGACGAGGAAGACAGCGTTTCGCTCGAAGAACGGCGGAGCGCCGCATCGCATATGGCTGCCATTCGCTTTCCTCGCATTTCTAACTTCACGGATTTTCGCCTTCTTCCCATCACGTGGATCGATAGATCCGTCGACCGGAAATTCGAGATAGTGTTTCTGCCGGGAACCAAGAATACGATTGGCGATCTTGCCTGGATGCGGGCGCAGCGGCTCGACCATTGGCTTCTCGACCAACATGCCGCGGGTGCACGTATCGTGGGCATTTGCGGTGGCTATCAAATGCTAGGCGAGCGCATCGATGATCCGGGCCACGTGGAATCGGACTGCGCTTCTGCTGACGGCTTGCGACTATTGCCGGTTCACACGACTTTACTCAATCAAAAGACGACACGGACGGTAAGTGGGCGAACGCGAGCCGGCCATTCGTTTCACGCCTATGAAATTCATATGGGGCAAACGACTCGTGTTGCTAATGCGCCCAGTTTTGCGTACGTCGATGGTGCGCCGGAAGGCATCGAATGCAATCGATGTCTGGGAACCTATTTGCACGGCGCATGGGAAGATCCCGCGGTGATCGAGGAATATCTCGGATATCGGCCTCCGGATGCTCTCGATCAAGCCGAGGTCTATAGCCAACTCGCAGACTGGTTCGATCGGTACGCCGATCGAAAACTATGGCGTGAGCAGTTTTTGCACGAGTCCGGCTAGCGCGTTGCCGAGCTTGGGATGCTGATCGGCATCGAGATGAACGCCGTCGAGCGTGCTGACGGTAGCGACAGTCGCGGCGTCGAAAAATTCGCAGCAAAGCTCGGAAGCCACTTGCCGGTAAGCTTCTCCGAGCCCGGCGGATCTTTGTTCAGCGCCGCTAAATCTCTCTGCGGTGTAACAACCCTGGGCCGCGCAAATGCGCGGCGGGCAAACGATCAGAATTGGCGGCACCGGCATTTCCGGCTCAATGGGCGCTCTCCGGATTTCGCGAACCAGCGTGGCCACGCCTTGCGCCGCTGCCCAGGCATCGTTATGCGGATGGCAGAACTGAAAATCGTTCGTTCCGAGCATCAGGATAACCAGAGACAAAGGGGAATGGCTCTCGATGCGCTGCGCCAAACCGATAAGGCCGTTCCGGCCCGGTTTGAAAGGATCTTCCCATACTGTCCTGCGGCCGTTCAAACAGTCTTCCATCAATCGCACGCGTTTGCCCGAGGCGTTCAGTGCGTTTTCGAGAATGCCTGGCCAGCGCTGATCAAAGGGCAATCGAGTGCGTGTGTTGGGAATGACGCCCCAACTCAGCGAGTCGGCGTATACGAGAATCTGCTGCATCGAGCCTCATTATAGATTCGCCGCTGCGCTACGATGTTCGCCATGGAGAATCGACGAGACATACTCATGATGCTGGCTGCCGGCGCACTGCCGCTTCGAGCAGCGGCGGGCGGATCGCACCTGCCGAACGCGGTGGTGAATGCTAACCAGGCGAAGGTCAGCCACGAATCGTTTGGCGTGCTCCGGACTTTCTTCGAAGGGCCGACTGACCAACTGAAATCCATGACCGGCGGCAGTCTTCTCTTGAATCCTGGACAGCAGCCGCATCCGCCGCATCAACACCCGGAAGAAGAATTCATGGTGGTAACGGAAGGCAACGGTGAGATTCTCGTGAACGGTAAAAAAGTCCAGGTGGGACCCGGTTCCATGATGTACTGCGAAGCGAATCAGTTGCACGGCGTGAAAAACACCGGTACGAAGCCGTTGCTGTTCTACTTCTATAAGTGGCAAGCCTGAGATGAAACTCCTCCTTCGATTCGGACCCGCGATCCTGCTGGTCTTCTCCTGCGCCGCCCAGACTCCTGATGTAGTCGCGCAAGGCCAGTCGCGCTTTGTGCAGGACTGTGCCTTCTGCCACGGCCGCGATGCCGGTGGCGGTGAAACCGGCCCGGATCTCACGCGCTCGAAGCTGGTCGCCGACGACGTGAACGGCGATAAGATCGGCCCCGTCGTCCGCAACGGTCGCCCCGATAAAGGTATGCCGCGCTTCACCGTTTCCGATTCCGAGTTGGCTTCGCTGGTCGCGTTTATTCACGATCAAAAAAAGAAAGCCGAGACGCGCAAAGGCGGCCGTCGCGGCGTCGATGTGGCCGATCTGCAGACCGGCAATGTGCAAGCCGGCCTGAAATACTTCAACGGTGAAGGCGGTTGTTCGTCCTGCCATTCCCCGACCGGCGATCTGGCCGGCGTCGCCAAGCGCTTTGAGGGATTAAAGCTCGAACAGCGCCTGCTCTATCCGCGTGGCGCGAAAGCCAAGGCCAGCGTGACTCTTGCTTCGGGCGAGACAATCACTGGCGAGTTGGCTTACCAGGATGAATTCACGATTGCGGTGCGCGATTCTTCCGGACGCTATCGTTCCTGGCCGGTGAGCGCCGTCAAGTTCACTGTCGATAACCCGGCCGAAGCGCACGCCCGCCTGCTCGGAAAATATACAGACGATGACATACACAACCTCATGGCCTATCTGCAAACTCTGCGCTAGCCTACTGCTCGGCGGTGTGCTCTTCGCGCAGGGAGTCGATCGCAACATGCTGCTCCATCCGCCCGCGGACAGTTGGCCTACGTATCACGGCGATTACTCCGGCCGCCGCCACAGCGCGCTCACACAGATTACGCCGCAAAACGTAGCCGGCCTCTCTCTGGCCTGGGTCTTCCAAACCGGCCAGACGACCTCGTTGAAAGCGTCTCCTTTGGTAGTGGACGGCGTGATGTATTTCTCCAGTCCGGATCACATTTGGGCGGTCGATGCGCGAACCGGCCACGAAGTCTGGCACTACGCGAACCCCGCCAACAAAGGCTTTCACATCGGACATCGCGGCGTGGCGATGTACGAAAACTGGCTGTTCTTCCTCACGCCGGATGCGCATCTTCTTTCGCTCGATGCCAAAAACGGCAATGTGCGCTGGAACGTGGTAGTCGCCGATTCGAAGAAGGGCTATTGGACGACGATGGCTCCACTGGTAGTGCGCGACCACGTGATCGTCGGCGTCTCGGGCGATTTCGATAAT
>Ga0068856_100004313_pt1 | contig 14196 bp, 18 predicted proteins | sample KBSCornC62_FD_66595 | JGI IMG/M metagenome (GOLD analysis project Ga0068856, IMG submission 66595) | Corn rhizosphere microbial communities from Kellogg Biological Station, Michigan, USA - KBS Corn C6-2 | ecosystem: Host-associated > Plants > Roots > Rhizosphere > Soil ...
TGTCCTTCAGAAAGCGGACGAATTCCTCCGCGCCCGAGGCGAGATTACCCTTACCGTTCTGCATTGATTCCTCCGCACTCCCGCGCGCGGCTGCCACCGATCGCGCTGTACCGCCCTTGCTGCGAGCGATTTGAATTGGGGGACCGCCCAGGCTGGTCGAATCCCGTTTCGGCCGCGTCATGGCGACATCCGGCTGCGAGCGAAGACTAGCTTCGCGGCCGGGACGATAACAGGCGGAAATCCGGTGACAAGGGCAGCATAATGCCGAATTCGCACGCTGGCGGAATGCAATCGATGGAATTGCAGCCAGCCCCGCTCCAATGCCCCGGGGCATGCATGGACTTGCCCATGGACGCTGGTTAGACGCAGCCCGCGCGGCCACAGCCCGGCAGTTGAAAGCGAGGAGCAGAACATGCCTGAAGACAGGAAGCTTGCAGTGGTGACCGGCGGTGCTCATCCGGCGGGGATCGGCTATGCCAGCGCAAGCAAACTGGCGCGGATGGGCTGGGACGTGATCGTGACCGGCATTTCCGAAGAGGAAATCGCCCTCACCCCCATGTCCGACGCGATCCGCGCCGTCGTGCTGAACGTGTGCGACGAGGCTGCCGTCAACGCGCTGTTCGCCGGGCTGGACCGGCTGGACGCGCTGGTGAACTGCGCGGGCACGGCCTCCCAGAACGAATTCAACACGGCCGACTTCACACGGACGCTGGACGTGAACGTGACGGGCACGCTCCGGCCGAGCGTGGCGGCACAGCCGCTCCTTGCCCGCCAAGGCGGCGCCATCGTCAACATCGGGTCCATCTATTCGACCTTCGGCAGCGCAGCCGTGCCCGGCTATTCGGCCAGCAAGGGCGCCGTTGTCCAGCTCACCAAGTCGCTGGCCGCCGCCTGGGGCAAGGACGGGATCCGCGTGAACGCGATCTCGCCGGGGTGGATCCAGACGCACATGGCGCGCAGCGTGTTCACCGACGAGAACTATGTGGCGCAGCTGCGTGCCCGCACGCCGCTCGGCCGAATGGGAGTGGCATCAGACTGCGGGGACGTGATCGCCTTCCTGTGTTCAGACGATGCTCGCTATGTTAGCGGAGTCACCATTCCGGTGGACGGCGGCTATATCGTCACCGGCTGACCGGAAGACACTGTCGTTTTCCGGCTAACGCTCGAAAGGGCACGGCGTGGAGTTGAAGCACCTTCGCTACTTCGTCGCCGTCGCGACCGATGAAAGCATCAGCCGGGCGGCTGAAAAGATCCGGATCGCGGCGCCCGCACTGTCGCGGCGCATCCGCGACCTGGAGCTGGAACTTGGTTTCGACCTGTTCGACCGGCGCAAGAAGCGGATCTACCTGACCGAAGCCGGCACGCTGTTTCTCGCCGAGACCCAGCGCCTGCTGGCGGGCCTGGAGAGCGCGGTGGCCGCTGCCAGGAAGATCGCGCTCGGCCACTCCGGCCAACTGAGCCTTGGCCTGCACGCACTCGCAATGCGGCACGCGATCGTTTCCACCGCCTTCAGTACCTTCCTCCTCCAGTACAAGGAGGCGGAGCTGAAGCTGGAGACGATGCTGCCTGCGGGCCTGGCCGATGCCCTGGCGTCCGGCCAGCTCGATGCTGCACTCATGCACCGCAGCAACTGGGAAGAGAGCGACGGGTTCGAATACCTGCAGGTGGCGATGGACCGGTTCGCGGTTGCCCTGCCCGCCGATCACGCGCTGGCCGGGCGATCTTCAATCCTGTTGCGCGATCTTGCCGACGAAGACTTCCTCTGGATGCCGCCCAGTGCATCGCAGTCGATGAGCGACCGCCTGCTCGCCGCCTGCGCGGCGGGCGGCCTCCATCCGCGAATCCTGCGGCACGTGACCTATGAGGCCAACCGGCTCGAAGCGATCGCCAGGGATGGTGGGGCGACCTTCGTCTTCGCCAATGTCTGGAATCCCTTCGGGGACAAGGTGGTGATCCTCCCCGTGCGCGATCTCGACGCCGATTTTCAGCTCGACCTGGTGTGGCGCAAGGGAGAAATGCCGCCGCTGCTGGAAGTCCTGCTGGCGACCTTCACAGCGATGCTGTCGCAAGGCGCTCCGGCCTGACAGGCAAGGAGTTCCCAAGAACGAGCAAAAGCCAGGCAGCGTGAGCCGCCTGTACTGCGTCCATGTCCGCGAAACGGGCCGTGTCTGGTTCTATGGGGATCGTCGTCTTGGTTGCGGGGGCAGGATTTGGTCGCTGGAGTACAATGCGCTTCGCGGCCTGACATCATCCACGATTGAACGCCTTAGGCGCCGGCACTCCCGGCGCCTTTTTCGTGCGCGCAGGCCTGCGCATAGGCGGCTTTCCCAGATGGCGGCTATGTGCGGGAAAGACCTAACATTCCTAACATTGGCTGATTTCTGCGGGTTTGCGACCTAACATCTGACCTAACATTGACCTAACATGGTTATATGGATCGAACCTAATTTCTCAGAATCCAAAAATCGCGGATTTCCGCCAATGTTAGGTCCGGCTCCAAAAAATGTTAGGTCAGGTTATGACCTGCACCTAACCTCAAAAATGGCTGTTTCCTGCGGTTTTCAGCGGGCAAAAACAGCCAGGTTAGGAATGTTAGGTGCTTCCCGAGGGCACCCCCTCCCGTGGGATTTCGTGGTGAGGCGAAGAGACCCGCTGAACCGCGTACAATTTTGGTCCGCGAAGCGCCGCCATCGGGAGCGGCTCCAAGGCCAGGGACGGGGCGTGACCGGCCGCGTACCCACGGCCGGCCATGCAAAAAAACAATGCCAAAAGCGGGCGGGCGGGGCGTGGGGGCAAGCGCGGCGCGCGGGGTGAAGTAGACGGCCAACGTGCTCCCCTTTAGACTGGCCGCAGTCCACTGGTGAGGCCAAATGCACGACGACGCTCAGAAGACGTTCAGAACGGTTGCCCGGAGCCACTCCGGTTCGATCTTTCGACAGGGAGAGTCGCTGCGAGTTGACGTGAATGTCGAGGACAGAGTCCTGCACATGGTCTTCAGAACACGCTACATCGACCGTGGATTCGACATCTTGGCACCTGGAGACATGTGGCTTCAGGTTGACGGAAAAGCTGAAAGCACCACCGAGAGCCTTGGGGAGTTTACAAATCGCGGGCGCGACATCGTCGATCTGATCGTCGTGCTGATGAACACTGCGGCGCACCCTCTCGAAGGGGAACTCTCCTTTGAAACCACACCGGGCTCGGCATCCCGCGATTTCTTTCAGCGATATGTGGAGAGCGACCGCCCTGCCCTGCGCTCTCGATTTATTGATCCTTTAGCTGTGGGGCGCGTCCTTGAACTAATCTCTGATCACGAGGAGCTCGACGCGATTGGACGAGCAGCTGCGCAGTATTCGATTGCCCTAAATGGCCTCAAGATGGGATCCGAGATTCCGACGCTTGCGCATCTTTTCATGGCTGCCGAAGCGCTGAAATCTGCGATGTGGCGAAATCTCCTGCGCAAATCGGGTGAAAAGCCCGAGGAACTCGCGGTCTCCTGGGGCTATCGGACGGGCGGAAAAATGACCCTGCGTGAGTATTTAGACTCAGCTTCGCGGGGCATACTCGTTTTCAATGGTGACAAGGGTTTTCACGATCGGGTCAGATCAATTAGCGATGCATTTGAGCATGGGTTTCGCAGCAATGGATCTTTGTTTGCGGAAGCAGGTGAATGCCTAATTCCGACGTTCGCTGCGATACGATCAGCACTCCTGGAGCTTATGGGGGTCAGCGACACCGACCTTTTGAATGACTTCCTAGCTTTCGCTGAGCCAAGAGGTTTGGGGCCGAGAGAGGGCTATATCACCGCCAAAATGGTGGGCGATGCAGCTTGTCTGGGAGAGGAGGGCAACGAATACCCGCATTTCGTCTGGGAAGAGGACCTAAAAAATCTCACCTACGTACCTGAAGAGGACAAAATGCGTTTCAAGGTCGAAGTCAAACTTAGGCCCTCAACCCCGTCCGGCTTACAGTTCCTAGACCCACGGATTGAGCTTTGGGATGGTGGCGTTTTTCAGTAGGAGGCTGCCTGCGTTACCCCCACCGGAGGCGTGGTGGCGGTAACGCATCGGCCCGTCTCAGTTCGAGATGATCACTTCACCGGCCACCATCGCCTTGTCCCCGCCGCCCACCGAATAGGTCACGTCCCTCGCTTCGAAGTCGAACCCGGCGAAGATCGCCCGCACGTCGGGATGATCGTTCAGCGAGAGCAGGAATCGCCCCTTCACCGCGCGCAGCGCCTCGGCCATCTGGGCGAACTGCCCCCGATCGAACAGAGCCCGCCCATAGTCACCCTCGCAGCCGTAGTAGGGCGGATCGAGGTAGAACAGCGTTCCGGCCCGGTCATACCGCTCGATAAAGTCCCGCCAGGGCAGCCGCTCGATCACCACGCCGGCAAGCCGCTCGTGCACGGCCTCGATCAGCGGCCCCAGCTTGGTCACGTCGAATCGCGCGCCCGCCAGCGGGTTAACCCCGAAATTGCGCCCCGCCACCTTCCCGCCGAAGGCAAGGCGCTGCAGGTAAAGGAATCGCGCCGATCGCTGTAGGTCGGTCAGCGTCGAGGGATCCTGCCGCACCAGTTTCTCGAACCCCGCGCGGCTCGAAACCTGGAACCGCAGCATCTCCATGAACGCCACGTAGTGGTGCTGGAGCACGCGGAAGAACGTCGAAACGTCCTCGCTCCAGTCGTTGATCACCTCTGCCCCGGGCCGGTGATCGCGGCGAAAGAACACGCCGCCCATGCCCACGAAGACCTCGGCATAGGTCCGGTGCGGCACGGCGTTGATCCGCCCCACCAGGTGCTTCGCCAGATTTCGCTTTCCGCCAATATAGGGCGCCACGGGGCGCGTCGGCGCCACAGGTTCGAGTTCGGAGGTTTCCTCCGGGAGAGGGTGATTCATGGTCTGGACTCCGCCGCGTTGTTCTAGGAATGTTCCGCTCCCGGTCGGGGGGCGGGATGGCACCGATTCGGCGCCGTTTCGGGGCATGGCGGGTCCAGACCGCCGGTTAGGGCCGTTGGCGCGGCCCTGCCCCCGCCCTTACCGGCCGGGGGTCGGCGCAGGCGCTGCGCTCAGCACCGCCTGCAGCATCTCGTTGTCGCCCATGGGCTTGAAGGCCACGGCCGGAACGCCGATCCAGTCGTTCACCTCCTCCATGCGGCGCATGATCGGGATGATTTCCATCCCGTAGAAGGCGCGCACCGCGTCGATCACGTTGCCGAACCCGCTGGCGTTCTTCGGCACCACGCCCAGCATCTGCGGCGGCACCCGGTGCGCGGCCAGCACGTCGTCCCGGGTCACCTCCTTGATGTTCAGGAACTCGTCTCTGGCCGCCACCTCGGCCACCGGGATCAGCTGCACGCCGTCCTTCTTCCCCTTGGGAATGTGCAGGAACAGGTTCTTGAAATTCCCCACGCCCTTCGCCTGGCGCAGCTGGTCGCGCAGCGTCTTGCTGTCCTTCTCGCTGAACCCCTCCTCGCTGACATAGAGGATGAAGCCCGCGTGGCTGCCGTTCACGTAATAGCGCCGGCGGAAGATCGTCGCCGCCTCGTTCAGCAGACCGGACTGCAGGGCGGAGAGGTACTCCGGCATGCCGTAGACCTCCTGCAGCGGGTCCGGCTCCATCAGGTGGTGCACCGATCCGGGCCGGAATTCGTGGGCGTTGTCCATCCAGGTGCCCGGTGTCAGGAACCAGAACTGGTCCGGCTTCACGCCCACCCGCGTCCAGGCCGCCAGGCTGGGCTTCAGGCCTAGTGGGCGCCCTGAAAGGTTGTCCTGCCGCTCCAGATAGGCGTTGCCCATGATCAGCCAGTCGAGCGCCCAGCGCGAAAAGTCCTGCCGGCCGAACCAGCGGCTCGGCACGAAGCTGCCCGCCAGCAGGTTCCGCTTCAGCAGGATCGCGCTCTGGTGGTGGGGCGACATGCGATAGGTCCTGCCCAGCCCCACCGGCGCGATCGGCGGCTCATACCAGCGCCCGTTGTTCACCGTCTCGAACATGTCAAACAGCTCACGCCGGTCCAGCACGGTCTCGGGATCCCCGAACGCGAAGCTCATCGCGCCGCCGGCCGCTGGCTCGGCGGCATGGTCTTCGGCCACGGCCGGAAGGGTCTGGTCAGTCGTCACCGAAGATCTCCATGGTAGAGCCGCCGCCGGGCAGCTCGGTAATGTCGAGGGGCTCGAAATAGAGCGCGTTCATGATCGCCCAGGCGAGGTCGGCATGGCCGACGCCCCCGGCGCGGCTCGCCACGAAGGTCACGCCCTGCTTGTTCACTTCCGGGCGGATCGCCATGAACGCCTGCATCACGTCCAGCCATCCGGCATCGAATTCGAGCCGGCCCGACGTGATTACGTTCTTCGCCTTGTAGACCATCTGGCTCTTGACCAGCGGCGAATAGGTGATCGCCTCGACCATGGGGAACCACTTCGCCACCAGCTGGCACACCGCCTTGCCGACGCCGGTCTGGTCGATCGCGATCCGGGTCACGTTGTAGCGCGCGGCCATGTCGCGAACGGCCCGGTCCTGCCCGGCGAAGTCGAGCCCCCGCAGCCGCTGCTTTTCAAGCACGCGGAACTTGCCGCCCACTTCGGACGGCGCGGCGATCGCCACCAGCGCGGCATCGTCCCCGGTGCCCGTCTCGCTGGCGTTCGGGTCGTAGCCGAGCCACACCTCCCCGGCGTAGGGCCGCGGGTGGTGGGGCTGGAAATCGCGCCAGACCTCCCAGCTGTCGACCATGCACCGCCGCATCACCTCGAACGGGAACATGGAGGTGCTGTCGTCCATGAAAATGCAGCGGAACAGCATGTCGAACTCGTCCACCGCGTATTCGAGCTGCAGCTCCTCCACGTCGACAAGGTCGAAGCCCTTCTCGACCGCGTCGAACACGGTCACGATCTGGCGCCAGATCTTGTCTGGCCCCAGCGCGCCGTCTTTCAGCGCCTGGTGGCTGGTGTCGATCCGCACCTTGTCGGCCTTGGCGCGCCGGTGGTTGAACCGCTCGCCGCTCCACATCGGATAGGCCTCGTGCGCCAGCGTTGAGGGCGTCGAAAACAGCGTCCGCGTGTAGATCTTGTGGGTGGACATGGCCGAGGCGACCTTGAACAGCTCCTCGAACCCGTAGATCCAGAAGCTCTCATCGATCACCACGTCGCCGTGATAGCCCTGCGCCGTGCGGTAGTTGGTGCCGAGGAAGTAGAGCTCGACCGGGTCGAGAGCTTCCGCTTCCTCGCCGTCCTCCCCATGCCCGTGTCCGCGCTGGATCACGATCGGCTCGCCCTTCAGCGTGACATTGCAGACCTTCTGCACCCACTGGACGATGTAGTTGCGGAAGATGTTCGCCTGCGCCCGGCTCGCCGACAGGAAGATCTGGTTCTTCCCCTCCTCGAGCGCCACCAGCAGCCGCTCCCGGGCGAAATACCAGGTCGCGCCGATCTGCCGGCTCTTGATGATGAACCGGGTCCGCAGGCTGGTGGTGGAAAGCCACGTCTCCTGGTGGCCGAACAGGCCGCCCTCGAAATCCTCGCGCAGCGCCTCGACCATGTCCGGCGTGATCCGGTTTTTGGCCGCGTCCTTCTTCGCCTGCGCCGCCGGGCCGGTGCGGTTCTTCACCCTGGGGTTGAGGTCGGCCTCGTTGCCCCCGTTCAGGTATTTGTGCTGCCGCGCGAACCGCTCCATCTGCCGGCCGAGCAGGTCGATCTCCTTGAAGTCGCTGCCGGTTTTCTTTTCCTTCCACGTCAGCGCCAGATAGCGGGCCAGCGTCTCGTTCTCGGCGCGCTGCAGCGGGCTTGCCGCCTCCCACCCGTCGCGGGTCTTCCAGCTCGCGACGGTGGACACGGGAACCCGCAGCTCCTCCCCGATCTGGGTCAGGGTCCAGTACCGCCAGTAGAGCGAGCGCGCGACAATCCGCAGCGGCACCTCGGGCGGGAGCCGGTCGGCGCCGTCGGGCGCACCGCAGGTGGGAAGGTCGGCAACGGGATCGGTCATGTCCCGCCACGCTATGGCCGCCGGGCGCCCACCCCGAAGTCCGCCGCCTTGTAAGCCCCGGCCTCACAACGGGCGCGCGTTGTCAAAGCGCGCCCCGGCTTGCTCTCTGGCCCGGTTGAAGCGCCGTTCCCCGCCCCGCAGCCCGGGGATCGGCCGACACCCAGGACGGAGCAACGTCGATGAAGACCAAGAAGTTTCGCGTAGCGGTCGAGGGCGCCACCACCGATGGCCGCACGATCGAGCGCAACTGGCTGCAGGAGATGGCCGAGACCTACAACCGCGATACCTACGCGGCCCGGGTCAACCTCGAACATATCCGCGGCGTCACCGCCGATGGCCCCTTCCAGGCCTATGGCGACGTGATCAGCCTCTCCACCGAGGAGGTGACGCTGGAACTCGGCGGCAAGCAGGAAAAGCGCCTCGCCCTGATGGCCGAGATCGATGCGCTCGATCCGCTCGTGGCGATGAACCAGAAGCGGCAGAAGCTCTACTCGTCAGTCGAGATCCAGCCCAACTTCGCGAACTCCGGCAAAGCCTATCTGGTCGGCCTCGCTGTTACGGACAGCCCAGCCAGCCTCGGCACCGAAATGCTCCAGTTCGCCGCCCAGCTGGTCCAGGCCGGCAAGGAAAGCCCGCTGGCCGCCCGCAAGCAGGACAAGGCCAACCTGTTCAGTGCCGCCCAGGAAATCACCCTGGAGTTCGCGGAAGAGCAGCAGGAACAGAACACCGGCCTGCTCGCCTCGATCAAGGCCGCGCTCGACAAGTTCACGGCCGCCGCCCCCGCCCCGGCTGCCCCTCCGGTAGCACCGGCTGCTCCTGCCGAGCCCAAGGCCGAACCGGACGCGCAGTTCGCGGCCCAGTTCGCCACCCTGGGCGAGGCGATGACCGCCATGGTTTCGGGGATCGAGGCGCTGTCGAAGTCCACCGGCGAGCAGATCACCCGGCTGTCGGCCGAACTCGGCACGCTCAAGGAGACGGTCGAGAAGATCCCGGCGCCGGGCTTCACCCAGCGTCCCCTTTCCACCGGCGGCAGCGGCTCGATCAAGACCGACTGCTGATCAGCTGACCCGCAACCCGCCCTAACCCCGCACCCGCAACCCCCAGTCCCCGTTCCGGCCCGCGCCACAGAAGGTATCGAGACAATGCGCAACGAAACCCGGCTCCTGTTCAACGCCTATGTCAGCCAGATCGCGCTGATCAACGGCGTTGGCGATGCCCACACCAAGTTCTCCGTCGATCCGGTGGTCGAGCAGCGCCTCGAAGCCAAGATGGCGGAATCGTCCGAGTTCCTGCAGGCGATCAACGTCGTCCCGGTGATCGAGCAGACCGGCCAGACCCTCGGGCTCGGCACCACCCGCACCATGGCCGGCCGGCAGGACACCTCCGGCGGCACCAAGCGCAACCCCACCGATCCGACCGGCAATTCGGAGACCAACCTCTACTTTTGCCGGCAGACCAACTTCGACTGGGCGCGCCGCTACGCTCTCATGGATGCCTGGCGCCACCGCCCGGACTTCGAGACCATGCTGCGCGACGCCATCCTTCGCCAGCAGGCGCGCGACCGGATCATGATCGGGTGGAACGGCACCTCGGCCGCCGCCACGACTGACCGCACCGCCAACCCGCTGCTTCAGGACGTCAACATCGGGTGGCTGCAGAACATCCGCACCCGCGCCCCGGCGCAGGTCTTCAACGACGGCAGTCTGACCGTGAAGTCGGACGGCACCAACAACGCCGCGCTGAAGAAGATCTACGTCAAGCCGGGCGTGGAGCTCTTCGACGCGAACGCGGCCTACAACGCCACCGGCGGTTCGGCCCATGCGGTGGCGGACTACTCCTCGCTCGATGCCCTCGTGCTGGATGCGAAGCGCATGCTGCCCGAATGGCACCGCGGCAACACCGATCTGGTGGTGATCGTCGGCCACGACCTGGTGGACGACAAGTATTTCACCATCGCCCAGACCACCGGCGCCACGGCGACTGAGGTCGAAGCGACCGACCGCATCCTGCGCTCGGAAAAGCAGATCGGCGGGCTTCCCGCGGTCCGGGTGCCGTTCTTCCCCGCCACCGCGATCCTCATCACCACCCTCTCCAACCTGTCGATCTATTGGCAGGAGGGCACCCGCCGCCGCTTCCTCAAGGACGAGCCGGAGCTGGACCGCGTGGCCAACTACGAGAGCGTCAACGAGGACTACGTGGTCGAGGACTACGAGCTGGTTGTCCTGGTCGAGAACATCTCGATCGGCGGCGCCCCGGCCCGCCCGGCTCCGTAAGGAATACCCGAGGGCGTTGACCGGGCTACCTGGCTGACCCGCCGGCAACCCGTAGCCAAGCAAGAAAAGGGGGAGGGTCGACGCCCCCTATCGGAATCCCCGGTGAGAAACCTGCCCCGTTGCAGTCAGCTCACCGGGGTACGTTCCGCCACAGAGGAAACCCGCCATGGCCTACAGCCCCGCCCTTGCCCACCGCCAGCGTGTCCTGGCTTCGCTCGCCACCGAACAGGCCGGCGCTGCTGCCGCCGGCCCCTCTGCGCCACCCATGCCCGAGACCGGCCCGGTTGCAGGCGAATACGCGCAGCTGCTGATCGCCCTCGGCGACGATCTGCGACAGCTGCAGGACGTCCAGTCGATCGAGCGCAAGATCGAGGCCAAGCGCGCCCTGATCCAGCGTTACCTCCCGTGGGTAGACGGAGCCGTCGCCGCCGGCGAAGAGGCTGAAACCGCACCGCAGGACGAAATTGTCGCGCGCATGCTGCTCTGGGCGATGGACGTGGGTGATTGGCCCCGCGCCCTCGCGATCGCCGGCCATGTGCTGCGCCACGGCCTTGCCCTGCCGCAGGGCTTCACCCGCAAGCCTGCCGCCGCCATCGCCGAGGAAGCCGCCGAGGCCGGCCTTAAGAAGCCGGTCCTGATCGACTGCGAGACGCTGCAGCAGGTCGCCGCGCTGACCGCCGATGCGGACATGCACGACCAGATCCGCGCCAAGCTCGAAAAGGCCATTGCCCTCAGCTTCGCCGCCAAGGCAGAGGCCTTCGACGCCGAAGCGGAAAGCGCCCAGGCCGGCGGCAAGGCCGCGCTGGTGTCGTCCGCCCTCGAACACTTCCGGCGCGCCCTCGGGCTCGACCAGAACTCGGGCGTGAAAAAGCACATCGAACGCCTCGAGGCGGAACAGCGCAAGCTTGCCCAGCCCGCCCCCGCACAGGACGACGCCAAGTGACCCCGGGCATGGTCGAAGAGAAGGCGCAGCAGTTGAAGGCTGCTCTCGCCGCGTCCGATGATGCACCGCCGGAAGCTGCGCTGATCGTGGACCTGTTGGTCGGCATGGCGCTCAATCTCGCCCACCTCGCTCACCCCGCTGGAGATTCCAAATGAGCTATTCCTTCTCGGTCGTGGCCGCCACGGCCGCCGCTCTCGCCGCCGCCGCATCCGCCAAGCTGGACGAGGTCTGCGCGCAGCAGCCCATCCATGAACGGGATCGCGGCGTCGCGGACCAGACCATCGCTTCGGTTCTGGCGCTCACCGCAGAGCCTGCCGAGGGTCAGCACCTGCACGCCACCGTCACGGGTTCATGCTGGGGCCCGGAAGATGGCCCGCTCACCGGCGCTTCGCTCAGTGTCTCGATCTACCCCATCCCGGCCACCGGCTGAACCAGCTGCGCCACCCGCGCCGGGGGGCGGGAAGGTTCGAACGACCCTAAATCGTCCGGCCCGGCCCTCACCCCCCACCCCTTTCGAAGGTAAGTCGCCATGTCGTTCGTCGCCGTTCCGCCCGCCCCGCAAAGCCCGGCGAACACGGAAGTCTCGGCGGGCGACTGGTGGCCTACGGTCGATTGCAACGCCGTGCGCGATGCGCTGCGCCTGGGCGACGTTGTCACTCACCCCCGCCTGGTCGGCGCGATCGAGGGGGCCTTGATAACGGTCACCGGCGAGCTGCGCGAATGGAAGGCGGCGCAGGTCGCGGCCGGCCATGCGGGCCTGGTGGACGTCGATCCGGACGAGGAGATCAACGGGATCACCCGGCTCGAAGTCCTGTTCCAGCGCGCCGTGCGCTTCACCGCCGGAGCCGAGCTGCTCGAAGGCCACCGCGACGCCGCCGCGACGAACGAACTGCTCAACCGCGCCGACGCCGAGATCCAGACCGCCGGCGACTATCGCCGCCTCGCCACCCACGCGATCCGCGACATCATCGGCACCACCCGCACCACGGTGGAGCTGATCTGATGACCTTCCCCGCCCCCGATCCGCTGCTGAAGGAACAGTGCGAACGCTGCGAAGCACCGATCGAGGAGCCGCGCCTCGCCGTGGGCCTGCGCTCCTGTTGGCCCTGCGGCGCGCGCGATCCGCACAGCCCGCCATGGGATATCGGCCCGGATGACGTCGGAGCGGTCGCCTCATGACCAGCACCGTCTTTGCGCGACAGGGCGACACACTGGACCTGATCTGCTGGCGAGAGCTCGGCAGGACCGCCGCCGTGGTCGAACAGTGTTACGAGCTGAACCGCGGCCTCGCCGAAGCCGGGCCGATCCTGTCCGAAGGCACGCCCGTCGTTCTTCCCGATCCCCCCGCCACCGCCGCCGCCCCGCGCGAAACCGTCAATCTCTGGGACTGATCTGACATGCCGAACGAAATCACCGACTGGCGGGACTTCTTCTTCTGGTGGTCGGCCAGCCTCTTTGCCAGCACCATGGTCGTGGTCGCGCGGCTCGGCATGAAGCTCTACGGCGCGGCCGGCGATCCGCCGGAAGATCCGGTGATGGAGGCGCACTGGGCGCGCCGCCGCCGCTGGCTGGCGATCGGCGAGCTTTCCGCCCTGCCCAGCTTCGCCACCCTGTCCGTGGTCCTGGTCAGCTTCTACCACCTCAACCCGGTGGCCGGCGTCCTGATCGCGATCGCACAGGGGTTCATCGGCTTCCCCCTGCTGCTCGACGGGGCGGCCTGGCTGTTTCGGAAACGGATCGGCATGGCTCCCGCCGCCGGAGAATGACATGCGCGACATCGTGATCATCGTCTCGATCGCCACCGGCCTTCTCGCCTTCGGCGCCCTTGCCGCCGCGATCTGGCACACCTGCCGGATCGAGTGGTTGCGCCACCACCCGGGCGACCGCTGATGCAGAAACCCGCGTCCCTCCGCGCGGCCATCGCCGAGACCCTGCCGGCCCTCGCCCGCGATCCCGACCGGCTGCGCATGTGGGTGGACAAGGGGCAGGTGCGCGCCACCGGCACCCCCTCGCCCGGCTTCGAATGGGTCTACACGCTGAGCCTCTACATCAGCGAATACACCGATCACCCGGCTATTCTCGTCCACCTGGTCAACCAGTGGCTCGCCACCAACCAGCCCGATCTCCTGCTCTCCCGCTCAGGCTATGCCTTCGAGGCCGAGATCGTGGACGACAAGACCTTCGACCTGCTCTTCGAACTGCCCCTGACAGAGGCGGCGATCGTCACCGCGGCCACCGATGGTGGGTGGAACATCGAACATCCCGGCGAGCCCGATCCGCTCCTGCCGGATGAGCTGCCCCTCTCCAACCCGCCGGGCACCCTGCGCGAGATCTGGCGCAACGCCGATCCCGACGAACGCATTGTGCCCGTCTGACCATGGCCGAACCCTCCGGCCTCGAAGCGATCGAACCGTGGATCGAAGGCTATCTCGCCAAGCTGAAACCGGGCGAGCGCAGCAAGGTCGCCCGCATGATCGGCATCATGCTCCGCCGCGCGAACTCCCAGCGCATCCTCGCCAACGTGGAGCCGGACGGCGGCGCCATGGAGCCGCGCAAGGACCGGAAGGGTCGCCGCCGCGCCCGCAAGGGCAAGATGTTCCGCAAGACTGGCAAGCTGCGCAACATGCGCGTGCGCCCCTCGCCCGATGGGGTGGAGGTCGATTTCACCCGCCTGGTCGCCGGCACCGCCCAGGTCCACCACTTTGGCCTGATTGACAAGGTGGACAGCCGGATCCCGAACTCTATCAAGGTCCGCTACCCGGCCCGTCGCCTGCTGGGCTTCAGCAAGGCGGACCGCGAGGCGATCATGGACGAAGTGATCAAATGGGTCGGCGAATAGGGATCGAAATCGCCGGTCCGTCGTTTACCTCGCCATGCCCCGCAAATTGTCGATCGAGGTTGATGGCAAGCGTTTCACGGTCGATCGGCCGATGACGGAAGCCCAGGCGCGTGAGTGGCTGTTTGATCAGGCGGTTCGCCTGACCACCCGCGAACCGATCGTGG
>Ga0068856_100004314_pt1 | contig 14195 bp, 11 predicted proteins | sample KBSCornC62_FD_66595 | JGI IMG/M metagenome (GOLD analysis project Ga0068856, IMG submission 66595) | Corn rhizosphere microbial communities from Kellogg Biological Station, Michigan, USA - KBS Corn C6-2 | ecosystem: Host-associated > Plants > Roots > Rhizosphere > Soil ...
CTGGCGGCGTACGGGCTGGCGAAAAATCCCGCCAGCGTGGATTCTCTGGTGCAGACTACGGAGTCTCCCAACCACGCAAAAAAAGTCTGGGCGCTATGGGCGCTGGGATTGATGGCAAACCGGGGAGTTGCGCAAGATCGCGCGCTTGAGGTTCTCACGGCCCACCTGAAGGATCCCGATGACGATTCACGGCGGTGGGCGGTAGAAGCATTGGGGCTGGCGGGTGCGGACGCGACGATTGAGCCGCTGCTGAAGATGATGCATGATGATCCGTCGCCGCTGGTTCGCGAGCGGGCGGCATGCGCGCTGGCAGAGTCAGGAATGTTTACGCCCGAGCAACGCATGACAGCGGTTCCGCAATTGTTACTTTATGCGGGCGATCCGGCGCTCGATGCGCAGACCCACGCATGGGCGTTCCAAGCCTTGAGTGACATTACTCACCAGCATCTGCCCAATGATCCAGCCATGTGGCGGAACTGGTATGACATTAGAAGTGGTCGGTAGGCAGAAGAACTGGTTCAACACATGCACGACTTCGGCCGTGCCGCCCCAGGCAAGATACCGGTGCTTTACCTCAAGACAAGTGTTCGCGCACTCGTTCCGAAACTTCGCGATCGCTCTCAAAACGTCCAGAATAACGTCCAGAATAGGGATTTTTTCTAACGGCCCTTCCATGAGAAGGCCGGTCGGAGTCAAACTTAGTTCTTTCCTTTTTTCGTGGGACAAGGTTCTATCCTGCCGAGTGGGCACCCAGAGCAGGTAAGAATGTGCATCGGATCGCGATCCGATGCACAGGAAATCCGCGCTGAATTACAGCGCGGTCATTGTGCCTGGACGATCTTCACGGGTTTGTCGAACTGGAACGTCAACACGGTTTCCGCCGGCACTTTGATGGTGCCGCCCTTGGTCAAAACCTGGGTCAAAGCACCACCTCCCGCGCCAGCGCCGGCACCGATCGCGGCACCTTTCCCGCCTCCCGCAATTGCCCCGATGATTGCGCCGACAGCAGCGGCGCCACCCGTGTATTCGGCGGTCCGCTTATTCGCTCCCAGCCCCTGCTTGCCGCTTTGTTGCAGGTCCGTCGTGCTCACCATATATTGCTGCCCCTCGACCGAAACCGATTGCAGGTCCAGTACAAGATCGGAAGCGCCACGGAAGCGTCCTCCTTTCGAGGCCGAGCGGATCACGATCTGCGCGTTCGAACCATGCGGGATGACGACATCGCCATTCGCGTCAAGTACATCGTTTGTGACTTCGGCCGCGTAGGTTTGCCCTTCGGTAGCGGTTGCAGAGTTGATCGCGTCATCGGTCCGAACAGAAACTTTCGTGTCCACAGGCACAACGTAGGTCTTAGTGTGAATCTCGGCTTTCGTAGGATGGTGGCGTTCGTTTCCCGAACGCGAGGCCCTGCCCGAAGAGGACTGGCTTGGCGTCGCCGCGGGCTGCGTCGACGAATTTTGCGGCGCCTGGGCATCGTCGTACTCAATGGATTTCACCTGCGTCATTGGAATCTGGTGTGTCGTGTTGTCGTCCCCGGCCAAAGTGACTTCCGAAGGAGACGTCGCTGTGACCGTGCCGGTAAGCGTCGACCCGTCCCGCATCAGGATGGTGGCGTGTTGCCCTGCGCCCTGCTTCCCGGAGCACGAAGCCAGAAGCAGAAGAATGCAAATGGACGCGCCTGAGAAAATGATCCGGCGTATGTGATTCGATGTGTACGCCCGTTCGGTAGAAGTGTGAACCACCGCGTGATTCATCGCAAACCTCCGCAAATAAGGTTAATGGTTCAGAGGATGTTGAATCCAGAGAGAATTCTATCGCCAAACGAACATAACGAACATTAAGAGGAGATCGAGAGTTCGGCACAATCTATGTTGGTCGACCTTACCTTGGCATTCAACAGCGCGTGTAGTCGGCAGGTCCATAGGTGGCGAAAAATCCCATAGCACTCAAAATCGCACAATGACTATAAAGGCCCGGGTTCGCCAATTGGGCGGACCCGCCGTTTCCATGGGCCACAACGGGCAGAGCCTCTGAGATTACAATAGGGGGATCTGAACGCTGGAGACGATGTTCGAATATGCGCTTTCTGCGCCACTCGTACTTACGGCGGTCGTAGCATAACAATACGACGTACCAGTAGTGACTTCCGAATCGGAATACGCGGTGCTCGTAATCGGAACTGAGTTGATCTTAAGGAACGATCCGCACGAGTAGTTGTAGACCGCGCGATAAACGTTATAGCCGGAGACTTCGGCTGACGTGCTCGCGTCCCACGAAAGAACGACGCTGTGTGCCGATGCACCCGCGCCAGTGTCTCTGCTCGACGTAGAAACCCCGGCACAGCCAATCAGCATTGCAGTCGCCACAAGGCTCAAGACCCGTAACCGAGCCTTCATAATTCCTCCATCATACAAGGTTCGGGTTGAGGAAACCGGCATTCATCACCTCCACGTGACCGGGATCACTGAGCACATGTTCTTCGTCATGTAGATTCTGCCTGAGTGCCCGCTCGACAAGGCGGCGGGAGGTCGCGGACGAGTAAGGCGGTTAAAGAAGTTGCGTTGTGTTTGACTCTGCTAATCCTGTGTTTCGCAGCCTTCCCTGGCATGCTTTTTGCCGGCGACAAAGAACACCCATTGCAGGGAACTGTCACCGCGTTGGGGACGAGTCAGGACACAACCGGGGGAGGATCCACTCCCGTGTTTACGCACGTACATCGAACCTACACCGTTCGAACGGACACCCGAGTCTTGGTGCTGGAGTGTCCCTACGATATGGACGCGCTTCACATATTCGCGCCAAGCGAATGTGGCGGAAAAAAGAAGATCGCAATCGGTGATGCGATTCATTTCCGTTTAAGGAAAGACCATGCTTACGTGTTGACCTCCCAGGGCAAAGACGAAAAGCTGAGAGTAGTGAGCGAAGCCATGAATGACGCTGGAACCACCGTCCCTGTCCCGTCGCAGCAACCATGACTGTGGAGCAGCTTGCCACTATTTTCCGGTTAGTGCATTTTTGGGGACTGTTGCAAAATCCTCGTTACAATCATTCGTAGCGCCGGTGGGCGCCAGCGCCTATGGCTTTTAAATGGCAGACCCGCGAAATGACAGAACAGGATCGATGGTGAAAAGTCGGCTGCTTCGGATGACAATCTGCAGCATCCTGCTCACTGCGTTTCAGTGCGTGCAGGCGCAGACGATCACATGGGCTGGACATGCCTGGAAAGTCACCAGCGGTGCTATGGCGGGCGTCGCTCCTGGCAATCCGGCCAACGTCAAGATTAGCGCGGACGGGTATCTACATCTCCAGATCACCAATCGCGCCGGAAAATGGACGGCCGCGGAGTTGTTTACCACCGACAATATGGGATTTGGCACTTACCAGTGGGTTGTACAGGGCGACGTCTACAACATGGAACAGACGACCGTGCTAGGACTGTTCACCTACGGGCCAGCTCATCATTTTGGGGGCAACGCAGAGAACGAAATCGATATTGAATTTTCCCAGTGGAACAAGACCTGTCACGGCTGTAATGCCGACTTTACGGTTTACCCATCGACGGGTAACCGCAAGCCGAAAGGCGTTTCCAGCTGGGAAGACAACTTCCAGGTCAGCGGTGGAAACCTTACCACGGCAAGGATGGAGTGGAGATCCGATCGAGTGGTGTTCACGCTTATGAACGGTGTTCATCCCATTGGATCTGTTGCCGATGTCCTCAAGACAGAAACCTACCCTTCGAACAGCACCAATATTCCGCAAACGGCCGCGCCAGTCGGTATTAATCTCTGGTGCTTCAAGGGGACGCCTTCAAAGAATCAGTCGGCAGTCATTCGCGATTTTCAATTTGTTCAACACTGAGCAACAAGCGACATGTATTCATTATCTGCGATTCAGCATGGCCCCCCTTCAGTGACGTGTGGCACATCTGCGACTATGGCTGCTTTGCCTCCTGAGGAGCATGCGCGTGATCCGTTTCAGAGTTGCGGGCCGTAACGTGAGGGCCACTTCCATGCAGTCATTCGGGCAATTCATGCAAAGTCTTTGTGACATTCAACATGCGATGGCAGCTCGTCGGTGAATCTCCTTCCACCTGCTCATGCGAAAATGTCGCCATTTATGAAATCGCGGTTTGTCACAATCCTGATGGGGTTAGCAACACTTTCGGTCTCGGCATCCGCCCAGAAGGAATTCTTTTATCATTGGGAGAATCGAGTTCGCTCGACGATGGCGCAGCAACCACCGTGGCCGGTTCCTCTGTTCGCTCCAACTTCTAACCTTTCGCAACTTTTTCGCTACGATGTTGTGCGTCAGATCGCCCCTGCAGGAACCAGCACGTGGAACTACGGCTTCGCCAAGGGTCTCAACCTTACTCCCTGGTACAACACCGAGGTTGACGTTACTGTTCCGCCCTACATCGAGCACAATTCGACCGCCCACGATGGCTTCGGCGATTTCAGCACACTTGTGAAATACCGCTTCGCTGCCGGCAACCTGGAGCACGGAGATTACTCGGTTGCGGGTTCACTGACCGTTGCATTTCCTACGGGCAGTTACAAAAACGGCGCTCGACACACTACGCTCGGGCCAACGGTTCATGCTGGCAAGGGATACAAGAATTTCGACGTCATAACCAGCTTGGGCGCCACACTACCCACAGCAGACACCGATAGCATCGGGCGGATGCTTGCGTGGAACGTGGTGGGGCAATATCGCATTCACAAAAGGTTCTGGCCGGAGATTGAGAACAATGCCACATTTTTCCACGGAGGCCCGAATGACGGGCGCGTGCAAAACTTCGTCAGCCCCGGCCTCGTGGTTAGTCCCCTCAAGCTGAGCAGCGATCCCAAAAGCCGGCTCGGGTTAATTCTGGGCATTGGTGAACAGATCGCTACGACTCACTTTCATGTGTACAACCATGCCCTGATCTTCGATGCGCGTTTTGTTTTCTAGCTGCTGGTTTTACCTGCCGCGGAGCAGTAGTAGCTGAACGGTGGCCTAATGCAGGTTCCGCGGGCAGGATTTTGATTTTAGGTCCCGCTTTCGCCCGCGGGCCCGAGAAACTGCTGAGCCGCGGCACAGGCGACGCGAGTACTTGCATTCTCCTCCTCTCTCGTTTGGGTGTGATGACATTCCTCTCCTTTGACCGTCCAAGTGATGTATTTCGGAAAAGGTGCCTACTGCCATGCCCGTCGCTATGAACACGCTCCGAACGCACATGCTCCGTGGTTCGACGATTCTCACGGTCAGTGTTTGCCTGCTGGCCGCGCCCCTGTTCGCCGCGCCCATGACGAAGGAGGACCGCGAACACCTGCTTGTGCACGTCGAGATGACCACGCAAATGGTGGCCGAGCAGGTGCGTGGTTTGTCCCCGGCACAACTGGAGTACAAGGCCGCACCGGATCGCTGGAGCATTCGCGAAGTCGTTTCCCATCTGGCGGTGGCCGAACCGGACTATTGGCGCGACATCCAGAAGGCTCTCAAAGCCGCGCCGGATATGAACGGCAAGAAATCGGCGGCCACTGATGCCGACATTCTTTGGTACGGCATCGATCGCGTGGTGCATACCAAGACCGGCGGTGGGCACGAAAAAGTTGACACCTACAAGGATCTGGGCGAGGCACTCGGAAAATTTCAGGCGCTGCGCGCCATCATGATCGATTACATCAAGAGCACGAACGACGACATGAGGGCGCACAGCTTCGGAGATCGAGAGGTGATCGACTGCTGGCAGTGGATGCTGGAGATCTCCACGCACGCCGAGCGCCACATCCAGCAGATTCGCGAGATCAAAAGCGAGCCGAACTTTCCGAAGAGATGAATCGCTGGTAGGCTTGTGAACGTAAGTACCAAAAAAAGATTGCTTGACTCACCCGATTCCATGCATCACGAGCCAGTAGCTAGGTAATTCCCAAGCTCCCCGGCAATAGGCGTCAAGTCGAAGGATTGCCAGTCGGTTGTGTTTCCAATCTGAAAGATAGTCAGGCCCGAGACCTCGAGGTCTTGCTTCATCTGGGCATCGAACCACTTTAACCAGGCCAGATACTGTTCGTTGCTCATTTGTCCCTGCCAGCCCGTTGAGCTTGGCGTCGAGTACCCGCCTTCACTTAAGACGATGGGAATCCCGGTAAGCCCGTTCTGGTCCCGAACTTTACGGTAGTACAGAGCATATGCGGCCTCGATGTTGACACTCGTGGTGGCGGTAAATGTGTAGGCATGATAGTCCCAGCCCCATTTGTACGGTTTTGATTTCATCACCGCTGCCAACGGCGCAAAGACCGTAGCCGGGGAAGGTTGGCCCGAGACCAAAGATCCTACCAACGGATTGTAACCGGCGTTATGCATCAGATCAGCGAGCGTCGACCAGAATGACGAAACCCAACTGGCGGTGCTCACATCGTTGTACCAGTTGGGAAGATTATCTAATTCGTTAGGCCCCTCCAGCCAGTCAATCTGGTTCACGGGCCCGGTCGCACTGAGGCCCTGCGTCGACATCTTGTTCCAAAAATCGTTGGCGGAAACGGCGGGATCGTTCGTCGGGCTATACGCCGCCATTGAGGTAGGAACAAAGACCCTGAGAATCACAATGGCGCCCGGACAGTGGCTCTTGTAGCTGGAGATCGCGACATCGATCCCGGGGGATGGCGCCACCCATTTCCCAACCCGAGGACAGTCACTCAGAATGTTACCAGCGCCGACATTGTTCGAAGCGCCCAGTACGTGAGGACCCAATTTGCTGGATGACAGCTGCCGCGGGGATGGAGGTGGCGGCGTGGTATTAGGATTGGCACTCCCACCACAACCTGCCGAACAAAGTAACCCCGCGAGGCACAACGCAGAGAACATCCCGGTCGGCAGGTAACCAACTGTACCAGTCAAACCAGCTGAACGCGCTATCGGTTTCATTGAGAGATTTCTCCGACACGCGAGAATGCTGTGTGGAATCCTTGCATGGGCAAAGCATATGGTCAAGTCTTGACGAAACGCTGAGACTTGTCTCTGAGAAGATGCGTTTATGGCCGCGTTACCCCAACCCGCTTTGTCGTTAGCTGTAAATCCGCCATTGCAGCCATTGGCCGGGGATGATTGGTGAGCGGATTTCAGCGTCGGCGACGAAACGATATTCTGCTGACTGTGACTACACATTTCTTTGCTCATTCCGCCATCTTGGCCACGTGCACATCGAAGCCCGTTTTTGGCAACAGTGACGTGAGCGCGAATGCTTTGAAGCCATCGCCATTCACTTCCGTGTGGCGGTAGACTCCCGGCTCATTCTCGATGGTTTCCCGGCGTCCTTCCATATCTCCGAGAAATTGCTGCGCGCGGTGGACGCTTACTTCTACATCTTTGGCGCGTGTTACTACCGCTTCCGAAGCGTAGGACCTCACCAGCTTGGGCCAATACTTTGCCAGCAGATCAGTGCTGGCAAAAATGTCGGCCCAGATAACCCGCCCGTTCACCGCAACCACTACACCGACCGCATTGCGCTCACGCAACTGATGAATCAGGCTTTGGTAATTCTGCTCGATGGGCTTGGCTACGGCATCCACCTGCTTGCGGACTTCGGAGTTCTCCATCACGCGCGCATAGGAAGTGGTGCGGCCGACTTCGCTCTGTGCCGTAGGAATGGGGCCCGCGAGCGCCATCACTTGGTCCTTCTGCTTATTGACTGCGTTCCAAACCTCTTGCTGATTCTTGTCGCCCATAGCCTTGGCGCGCACCGAAGGTTGCGCCATGATCGCCATGGGAGCGGGGGCCTTGGGATCGTTGCCTGCTCCACCATACATTGCCTGGGAAGCGCCGAAGCGCTCGCTGGTGGCCACCCAGCGACCGGGCTCGACGCAGAAGACGCTGAGGTCGACGGGATCGCTTTCCGCGGGCACAATGCGATCCTTGCCAATGACGCGATCCTGCTTGCCTCCGGTCACGATCTCACCGGCGAGCAGGAGAAGAGGACGCTTGGAATTATTGACCAGCACGAGGCGGTTGACTTCGCCTCCACCGCTGCGAATGCCCGGCGTGGGATGGCGACGAATCAGGCCCTGCACGCTGCCGGCTTCGGCGACCACAACTTCGCCCGAGCGGAGGCCTTCGTCGAGAGTTAGAAATTCGCTTGTCGGATAGCTCTTCGCTGCGACCACGGGAAAGATAGTGAGGTTGCCATTTCGAATAGGATCGAGCACTTTGTAGTCCGCGCTCGGGGTGACTTCTCCAGCGTGCGCGTCGCGCTGCTCGAATAGGACGAAGCTCGCAACAATCAACAGAACCATCAATGCCAAAAATATTTTCGGACTCATAACCGCTCCTTTGGGACGGGCGATAGCGTCCGTCGCCAGCTCAGGCGAGCGCGCCCAGTTCCATTGGGATGAAGACGTGTCTGGGTTACGGGCGTAACTCAGACCGGGCGCGCTGCCCTTTTCGACTCCGCAGAAGGAACGTGCGCTGGGATTTGGCTTGCGGAATAAATTGTGTCCAGTTTCCGCGTGAAAGCCCGACTTTCCGGCCCAGAACGCGCGAGAAATGGGCCCGGCAGTGCCGACGGCAGATTCCCTTGTAAAATTAGGAGAACAACTCCGGAGCCGCATTCTGTTTTGTCTTTTCTTGACCAATTAAATTCGCAACAGCGCGAGGCTGTGGAAACTACCGAAGGACCGGTGCTGATCCTGGCCGGCGCCGGTAGCGGGAAGACGCGCGTCATCACGTACCGGATCGCCTATCTCATCGAGCACAAGGGCGCGATGCCGGAGTCGATCCTGGCAATGACTTTCACCAACAAGGCCGCGGCGGAGATGGGCGAGCGCGTGGAAAAACTGGTGGGCGGGTTGAGCATTGCCAAACCAGTTATCTCTACTTTTCATTCGTTTTGCGTGCGCATGCTGCGGCGGGACATTGAAGCTCTGCGAATTCCCTCGACGGTGCCGGGGCAGCCTGCCATTGGGCATACAAAGAATTTTGTGATTTACGACGAAGCCGATCAGCAGTCTGTGGTGAAGTCGCTGATGAAACGGTTTGGACTCGATGATAAAGAACTCACGCCTCGGACAGTGCTCGGCCGCATATCGTGGGCGAAAAATCACATGCTTGATCCGCAGGAACTCTATCTGCAGTCGGCGGATCCGAAAACCGAGCGCGTAGCGCACTTGTATGAGGAGTATCGCAAGGAACTGCGCAAGGCCAACGCGCTCGACTTTGACGACCTGTTGCTCGAGGCGGTGCGCCTGCTGAAGTCCGCGCCCCAGGTTCGCGACTACTATAACCGGCGCTTTCAGTATTTGCTGATCGATGAATACCAGGATACAAACCGGCCGCAGTACGAGTTAATGCGCATGCTGGCTGGGGAGCATCACAACGTGTGCGCCGTTGGCGACGAGGATCAGTCGATCTATTCGTGGCGTGGCGCGGACATTCGCAACATTCTTGAATTTGAGCAGGATTTCCCCGAGGCCAAGATCATCCGGCTCGAACAGAATTATCGCTCGACACAGAACATCCTGCAGGCCGCGTCGGCGGTGGTCGCCAACAATGTGCGACGCAAGGGGAAGAATCTCTGGACCTCGCGGCAGGGCGGGACAAAGATCGGCTACTACGAGGCGCCTGATGGAGAGAACGAGGCGCTGTTCGCGGCGGATTGGATTGCGCGCTATCTTCGCGAAGCCAACGATCGCGGGGAGACTCCGAGAGCGGCGGTGTTGTATCGAACCAATTCCCAGTCGCGCTTGTTCGAAGAGGCCTTGCGGCGCTATGGGCTGAAATACCACGTGGTCGGCGGATTCTCTTTCTACGAGCGCGCCGAGATCAAGGACATGATCTCATACCTGAAAGTCATCCAGAATCCGGACGACACGATTTCCCTGCTGCGCGTGATCAACACTCCCGTGCGCGGCATTGGCAAGGGGACCATCGATACGCTGGAACGGCTGGCGCTGGAAACTGGGCTGTCCTTGTGGGGAGCAGTCGGCGAGGCGATCAAACGGCAGTTGCTGCCGCCGCGCGCAGTCACTTCACTCAAAAACTTTCAGCAGCTGATCGAGGATGCGCGAGCGATGCTTGCAGGTAACTTCGTCGAGCAATTGGAACAGACATCGGCGGAATCCGGGGATCCTTCCGCGGAGGTGGCGTTCGCCAGTCCCTCTGCCGGAATCGAGGCCGCGTCCGCAGAAGACGCGACGGCTTTCGATCCTGAGGAGTTCGGGAACTTCTCGTTTGACTTCGGGGCCAGCGAATCCGAATTGGGCGCAGGCGAAAGAACAGGCTCCCTCGAGTCCGCTCGGGATGATAACCGGGCGGGCGCGCAACCCGAAACCTCTGCTCGCGACACAAGTGAGACGGACGAGACACGAGAATCGGATGCGTTTCCTGCTCCGACGGTAAGCACTGCGGACATTCTCAAGTTCCTGATTGACCGCACCGGGTACATCAAGCTGCTGGAACAAGAGGACACTCCGGAGGCTTACTCGCGGATTGAGAATTTGCGGGAACTGGTGAACGCCGCCATGGACTCGCGCGACCGAGGGGAAACGCTCGACCAGTTTCTGGATCACGCGGCACTGGTAGCTGACGCCGACGACTATGACCAGCGCGCCCAGATCACGCTCATGAGCCTGCACGCCGCCAAAGGACTCGAATTTCCGCTCGTATTTCTAAGCGGACTCGAGGAGGGACTGTTTCCGCACTCGCGCACCATGCTCGTGCCCGAGGATATTGAGGAAGAGCGCCGCCTCTGCTACGTAGGGATGACCAGGGCGATGGATCAGCTCATATTGACGAGGGCCGTCTACCGGCGCCGTTACGGCACAGATTTGCCGGAGGCCAGCGTTCCTTCCAGATTCCTGGAAGAAGTCCCGGGAGCTTTGATCGAAGAAGTAGGAACCAGAAAAGCCCGTGTAGGGACGGCCGCCATTGGCCGTCCGGCCGGGCGGAGCCCGGCTGCTTTCGACAGCGAGAATACGCATTACTCGTATGAGGATGAAGATCAGAGCGCGTCCTGGCACGCCAATAGCCGGCAGCCTGAGCGTGCCTCAAAGCAAACCGCAGCCGCGCACGCCTACAACTCGATCGAGAACATCGCCGAATTCTTCGCCAGCCGAGGCAAAAAATTCAGCGCTCCCAAGTCCGCTCCGGTCGAAGAACCGAAAGGCAAGCGCGGATTCCGTCCCGGACAGCGCGTCCGCCATCCCAAATACGGTGAAGGGACCGTCTACCAGCGCGAAGGAGAAGGCGAAGAAGCCAAGATTACGGTACAATTTCCACGCTTCGGATTGAAGAAGCTGGTGGAGAAGTATGCCCAGCTGGAGAAAGCCTGAAAGCGATTTGGTAATTTTGTAATTGAGTAATTTTGTAATTTGCGATAGCAGGTCTGGCCGATTACAAAATTACCCGATTACCAAATTACAAAATCATTGCAGAAAGAGTTCATGGCAAACACGACAAAACTCAGCAGAGAAGAACGCAAGAAGACGAAGCGCACCGCTCGCAAGAAACGCAAGGCGGACAAGCCGTTGAAGCCCCGCGAGTATCCTCGTGGATCGAAGAAGCCGAAGGTCAAGAAGTTGGCCCGCGGCCAGGCGAAGCGTTAAAACCAGAGAAAATCCCCACCCTGCGAAAAGCGCGTGGGGTGGGGCGCCCTCTTCAGCGCCTTGCAAAGAGCTTCGCTCAGGAGAACCCGACTCTTTGTCACAACCACGGACTAGCGACCCTCCATCCAAAGACGTTGTGCGCACCTCCGACAACCAGCTTTTCTGCTGCAAATCGATTGACAAGCTGATCTCGGAGGCGGAAGACCCGGAACGAAAACTGAAGAAGACGCTGGGCCCGTGGTCGCTGACGGCCCTCGGCATTGGCGCCATTATTGGCTCCGGGATTTTCGTCCTTACTGGCACCGCAGCCGCCGGCGAATATTTCCAGGCACCCTCCATTCTGCACGCGCAAGTGCTCGATATCATCGTGAACTTCCTGCGGGGTGGCGGGACGGCGCAGGTTCTGATGCACGGGCGGCCTCCGGCCGGTCCTTCGATTGCCATTTCATTTTTTCTGGTGGCGGTAGCCTGCAGTTTTGCCGGACTGTGCTACGCGGAACTGGCGTCGATGATTCCCATCGCTGGCAGCGCCTACACCTACTCCTACGCGACGCTAGGCGAGATCTTCGCCTGGATCATCGGCTGGGACCTCATTCTCGAATACGTCGTCAGCAACGTGGTGGTGGCGATTGGCTTCAGCGCGTATACCAAAGCGCAGTTGTCGTCATTCGGCTTGAACTTGCCGGATCGATGGTCCACTCCCGTTTGGGAATCCGGGCACTGGACCGGGGCTTACTTCAATGTGCCCGCGTTTCTAATCATCTTCATCCTCACCGTGCTGCTGGTGCGTGGGATCAAGGAATCGGCGGAAGCCAACAACGTCATGGTGCTGATCAAGATCAGCGCCATCGTGATTTTCCTGGTGGTGGGCGGCGCGCTGGTAAATTCCAGTAACTGGAAGCCCTTTGCGCCCTCCGGATTTGGCGGCATCGTTACTGGCGGCGCCATCGTTTTCTTCACCTATATCGGTTTCGATTCCGTCTCCACTGCCGCGGAAGAGGCCCGCAACCCGCAACGCGACTTGCCCATTGGAATTATTGCCTCGCTGATTGTCTGCACGTTACTTTATGTCGGCGTGTCCATCGTGCTGCTGGGGATGATGAAGTACACGACGTTCATCTCCGGGGACGCCGCTCAGGCTCCCGTCGCCTACGCCCTGAAAACGCTGGGCGCGAACCGCTGGTCCCGCTCCATCATCGTGATCGGCGCGCTGACGGGCATGATTTCATCGCTGCTGGTGTTCCAGTACGGCCAGGCCCGCATCTGGTACGCCATGTCGCGCGACCGGCTGTTCCCCCGCTTCTTCTCGGCGGTTCACAAAAAATTCCAGACGCCGCACGTCTCTACCTGGATTGCTGGATTCGTGGTAGGAATTCCCTCAGGAATTTTCGCCATCAGCGACGCCGCTGACCTGTCCAACATCGGAACCTTGTTCGCCTTTGTGTTGGTGTCGCTGGGCGTGATCATTCTGCGGCGCACGCAACCCGACCGGCCTCGTGTCTTCAAGGTGCCGCTTGTACCGTGGTTCCCTCTGATCTCGATTGTGCTTTGCGGCGGGTTGATGACCGGACTGACCGTCATTACCTGGGTCCGGTTCATCGTGTGGCTCGTGCTCGGACTCTTGATCTACATCTTCTACAGCCGGCACCGCAGCGAGTTTGCCCGCAAGTAGGAGAAACCGCACTCAAGCCAACATCGGGCTTGAATGGGGCACATTGCGTAATTACTTCGTTGCGGCTAGCGGCTGCTTCTGCTGTTGATCCAACCGGTCGACCATTTCCTTAGGCAAGGCATGCAGCAGTTCGAGGAAAGCTGCGTTTGTCCAGCCGAAGCCGACTACGTTCATTTCATAGCCTAGTTCCACGTGGGCTTCGGAGGAGCGCGTGACTACGTTGTACTTTTCGCGGATGTTGCCGTCGCGGCGGAAATTCTCTGCGACCGTGGACAGAAAATTGTAGGAGATGCGATCGGCATCCGCGTTATAGCCGTATCTCCGCAGAGCATCGATGGCGATCATCTCGATATTTCCCCAGCCATATGGCAGATCCCACTGCGCGCCAGAATCAAAGGTGCTCATGGGGAGTCCGCCCGGCTGCTCGAAACCTTTCAGGTTGGCCTCCACTCCCTTGGCTTGTTCTGAGGTCGCCAAGCCTGCCCACAAAGGGTAAAACATGCTGGCGTAGCGGTACGTCGAGCCCTTGCCTGTTTCGAAATTGAAATCGAAAAACGTTTTGTATTCGTCATTCCACAGATATTTTGTAATCAGCCTCTTGCGGTCCTCGGCTCGCGTATTCCATTTCTTCGCGTCTTCGCTGTGTCCCAGCCAAAGGCTTATCTGCTCCATGTCTTTTTCATTCTTATAGAGCAGGCTGTTCAGGCAAACCGGGGCATAGTGATGCGTGGCCGAACCGAACGCGCCGAAACGGAAGCTCACATCGAAGCCCGACTCGCGCATGGAGCGATCGCCCTTGTAGTAGTCCCGGCTCAATTTGAACTCACGGGAAGCCTCGCAGGTGGGATGCTCCATGGTGGTCGCTGTATCGCAAACTTGCAGCGAGTAGGCTGCTCCGGCGACGGAGCTTTTCGCCTCCGGACGATTCTCGTAGACGTAGCTGTCGGCCT
>Ga0068856_100004322_pt1 | contig 14178 bp, 10 predicted proteins | sample KBSCornC62_FD_66595 | JGI IMG/M metagenome (GOLD analysis project Ga0068856, IMG submission 66595) | Corn rhizosphere microbial communities from Kellogg Biological Station, Michigan, USA - KBS Corn C6-2 | ecosystem: Host-associated > Plants > Roots > Rhizosphere > Soil ...
CCGGTGGCGCCGCTCAATTCGGTCCATACCGATGTCGTTGGCCAGTTTGATGGACGCGCGCAGGCCCCAGAGTGCGGGAACATTCGAACTCCCGATGCGCTGGAAGCGTTCGGCGCGAATCTTCTTATCGTCCCAGCCCTCGGTAGCGATCGTGTTCCACAGACGGTCAATTACCTCGTCGCGCACGTACAAGAAGCCAGAGCCTTTGGTTGCGAACAGCCATTTGTGTGGGCTGGAAGAATACATGTCGCAGCCAATCTCGTGTACGTTCAGCCGCATCATGCCGGGAACATGCGCGCCATCAACCGCCGAGAGAATTCCCTTGGTGCGCGCCAGCGAACAGAGTTCTTTGGCGGGCAGAACCACTCCAGAGAAAGTAGTGATATGGCTAAAGAACATCACCCGGGTGCGCGGAGTAATGGCGTCATTGAACAGGTTCAGTACGTGGGCGGCATCTTTGACGGGGCGGGGAAGTGTGATCTTTTTGACGACGATCCCGTAGCGCTTGGCCTTGAGATTCCAGGGATGTTCCCCACCGGGATGCTCCTGATCGGTCATCAGAACTTCCTCGCCTGGTTTCATGTCAATGCCATTGGCAATGTAACTATTGGCTTCTGTGGCGTTGCGCAGAAGGGCGATCTCGTCGCGGGTGCAGCCTACGAATTCGGCCAAAGGGTCGCGGAACTCGTTCCAGGGTGCGTAGCCCCAAATGGGATAGTCCTCGGGATCCTGCTGGTCCATCTTTTCGGTGGTGTTATAGCCGTCGAAGATGGCTTTCAGGACGGGAGCCGGGCTGGAACCCACAGTTCCGTTATTCAGGTAGATCTCGTCTTCGGGGATGAGGAACTGGCTTCGCATGCCGGCCCAATAGGCGTCCTCTCGGGAGTCGAGAAGTGAATGGTCCGGAAGGGGAGGTACATTCTGCAACTGGGCGAGAAGACTGCCGCGGAGCGCCAAGGAAGCAGCAACTCCGCTTATGGCGGTCGAGAAAAACTGGCGACGGCTGGGCATGGGCACCCCCGAATGTCGCCGAACTTTATATCACGGCAGGAGATACATTCTGCATTAAATGAGCCGGTCGGATAACCCAATCGAAGGGCTGGAGCGTCTAATAAATGGGCCGAGATAAAGGATTTGCCCTTCCCTGCCGGGCGTATAATCGGGCACAAGGAGTACCCTATGAAATTCAGATGGCTGGCAATCGCGATCGGATTGGCGGCGTTCAGTGTAGAGCCCTGGACATTCGCCCAGGTGCAAAATCCGGCCCAGAATTCCCCGCAGAGCCAGACCCCTGGCAGCGATCCGGATGCGGGTCAGCCTAAGGCTGGCGATGTGCAGAATGCTCCCAAGCAGAAGCCTGCCGCGCTGCCGACTCAAGACGATGCCCAGATCAAGCACAATGGCGGCAAGACCGACATCGATGCGGTCGGAAACCGTAACGTAGGGTGCGGGCGCGGCGTAGGGAACTGGTACTCCGTGGAAGGCCAAGTCGCCCGTGGCCGTCAATATGCGCAACAAATCGAGTCCCAGATCAAATTGATCAACGATCCGGTAATCACGGAATATGTGAATCGCGTGGGGCAGAACCTGGTGCGAAATTCGGACGCGCAGGTGCCGTTTACGATCAAGGTCATCGACTCGGATGTGGTAAACGCGATGGCGCTGCCTGGCGGTTTCTTCTATGTGAACTCCGGACTGCTGCTGGCAGCAGATGAAGAAGCTGAAATGGCCGGGGTCATGGCGCATGAAATCGCGCACGTGGCCGCGTGCCACTACGGGCGCGAGATGACCCGAATGAATCTGTTGCAGATGGCGTCGCTGCCCGCGATCTTTATGGGCGGTGCGCTGGGCTACGGCATTTACGAAGGCATGGGCCTGGGCATTCCCCTGACCTTCCTGCACTTCTCACGCGGATTCGAGGCGGAGGCGGATTACCTGGGCATCGAGTATATGTATCGCGCGGGATACGATCCGTCCGCGTTCGTATCATTCTTCGAAAAAATCCAGGCTATGGAGAAGAAGAAGCCGGGAACGCTATCGAAAGCTTTCGATACGCACCCGCAAACTCCGGACCGGATTGAGAAATCCCAGGACGAGATTCGCAGGATTCTGCCCGCCAAGCAGCAATACGTTGTGACCACATCGGAATTCGACCAGGTGAAGGCGAGACTGGCGGCAATCGAGAATAAGCACAAACTGCTGGACGAGAAGGACGCCAACAAACCAAGCTTGCGGCGCACTTCCAATACCAGCGACAAGTCTGACGACAGCAAAAAAGATGATGATCGTCCGACTCTCAAGCGGCGTGATGATTCCAATTAAAGCGTGTGTTCCTGATTAGACCGGCGGCTTCGGCTGCCGGTTTTGTTTTGTCCGCGGGGTCTTGAGAAGTTGCGGCTGCGCAGGGCTAAAGTCACCTATTGCAGGGCAATGACATCTCATCACCAGTGCCTGTGATCTAAATCACAGATTGCACTTTGGGAACGACTTACGCTCGGCTATGCTTGTGCAAGCACGAGCTCTAAAGGCGGAAACGTTCATGCCAGAAAATACACTGACCATTACGGACAATCGGACGGGGAAGATCTATACGGTTCCAGTGGAGAACGGGACCATTCGGGCAATGGATTTACGGCAGATCAAAAACAGTCCCGAAGACTTTGGACTGATGACGTACGACCCGGCGTACATGAATACGGCCTCGTGCAAGAGCAGCATCACGTACATCGATGGAGATAAGGGAATCCTGCGTTATCGCGGATATCCCATCGAAGTTCTGGCCGAGCGCTGTACGTTTCTGGAAGTAGCCTACCTCCTGATGTTTGGCGAGTTGCCGACTGAGAAGGAGTTGAAGCAGTGGGTTCACGACATTACCCACCACACCATGCTGCATGAAACGACCAAGAAATTCATGGAAGGTTTTCGCTATTCGGCGCACCCCATGTCGATGTTCGTGAGCACGATCGCAGCGCTGTCCAGCGTTTATCCTGATGCGAAGCTGGTGCGGGATCCAAAACATCGCATGCACCAGATTGTTCGCTTGATCGGCAAGGTTCCCTCCATCGCAGCCATGTCGTATCGCCATAATGTGGGCTTCCCCTACGTGTATCCCGACAACGATCTGAGCTACACCGAAAACTTTATGAACATGCTTTGGAAGATGGTCGAGCCGAAGTATGTGGCGCATCCGGCGATTGCGCGTGCCCTCGACATTCTTTTCATCCTTCATGCCGATCACGAACAGAACTGCAGCACCAGTGCGATGCGGTCGGTGGGCAGCTCGGAAACCGATCCTTACCTGGCGGTTGCTTCCGCAGCATCGGCACTCGCCGGTACGCTACACGGCGGCGCAAATGAAGAAGTGCTGAAAATGCTGGATGAGATTGGCACCAAAGATAACGTGCCCGCGTACATCAAGCGCGTAAAGGAAGGCAAGCTGAAGTTAATGGGCTTTGGGCACCGCATTTACAAGAACTACGATCCACGCGCGAAAATCATCCGCTGGAGTGCCGAGCAGGTATTTGAGGTTACGGGACGCAATCCAAAGCTCGACATCGCATTGGAGTTGGAGCGCATCGCGCTGGAAGACGAGTACTTTGTGAAGCGCAAACTTTATCCCAACGTTGATTTCTATTCGGGGATCATGTATCAGGCGATGGGTTTCAGGCCCGAAATGTTTACGGTGCTGTTTGCAATCCCGAGGACGGCCGGCTGGCTGGCCCAGTGGGAAGAACTGATGAACGATCCGGAGCAGAAGATTGCGCGTCCGCGCCAGATCTTTACCGGGCCTGCCGAGCGGGAATTTGTCCCTCTCGACAAGCGCGTTCCCGTGCCCATCCCCGCGGACTACCCGACCCGATAAGTCTGGTGCATGCATATCGGCGGACGCAGGCGTCCGCCGATACCTCAAACATGGTTTCTTCCAATTTCTTTGAACTCTAGGCGGTGTGCTTGGCCAATTCCGCCAGGCGCTCCCGGTGCCGTTCCGGAGAGGTGATGACCTTCATCTCCTGCCAGTCGTAGGCGAATTCTCTGCCACAGTCCAGGCAGACGACGTAGGTTCCGGTCAGAGCGGCGGCCTGGGGGCGGCGTTTCGCTCGGCGGATAGTAACGGGAAAGCTATAACGGGAGTGTCTGCAGCCAAAAAGCGATTCCAGCAGTTTTGCAATCATAACCCACCTTCCATACCTGAGCGGCGTATGTCGAACCTGGGTTGTTCGGCGAGTGTGCGCCCCCTCACGACGACTGCGTGTACGCGATCACTCATCTGCTTAGATTCATGGATTGCCGAAAGGGTTTAGCTTTTCCACAGGAGTGCCGTTGCAAGCCAGAGGCCGGAATGGAACTGGCTGGATTATTTAGGCTTACGCGCGGGGGACCGAAATCCGACCAGGTTGGGAGTGAACTTTTTTTCACTCCGCTCCGCAAAATAGCGAGACGTATGGGTTTAAAACCAATCCGGTAGGCCCGGTGAAAAAGAGGAGATTCAGACGCTCTGCGGCCCGCGCTTTTTCTGCTGCTGGCACTTTGTCATGATTGCCGAGCGCAACCGGCTGCGCAGGTCATCGGGCAATTCGTAGAGCTGGGAGTCGCGATAGATCTCAATGGTCTTCTTTGTTGTATCGCAAACAACGTAGCAGTTGTGGCACCAGGAGAGATGATTTTCTAACTCGACCTTGGTTTTTTCGTCGAGAACGCCGTCCAGATAACTGGTCAGCTCGTGAAGGAATTCAGAACATTTCACTGGTTGCCATCTCCGCTCGCCACATCATTTTTGACATCTTGGACATCTCCACTCTTCGAACCGCTCTTTTTATCGTCACCGTTCTCGCGCCTTTGAAAGTACCGGGTCAACCTCTCCCGAAGTTGCAGACGCGCCCGCAACAGGCGGGATTTTACCGCAGGCACACTCAACTCCAGCGCTGCCGCGGTCTCCTCCGTGGATAAACCTTCCACGTCCCTCAGCACGAACACCGTCCGAAAGCCGGGGGGCAGGCCCTGGATCGTCTTGCTCAAAATTTCTCGTAATTCGGCTTGCGTGTACTGCTGTTCCGGATTCGGACTCCAGTCCGCGATCTCGCGCGGTAAGGAATCGTCTTCTGTTTTGATGTCCTCGTCGAGCGAGACGGTGCGCTCCGGCTTGCGCCGGCGCAACTTCATCAGCGCCTCGTTGACCGCGATCCGGACCAGCCACGTATAAAACTTCGACTGTTCCTGGAACTTGGCCAGATTCCCGTAGGCTTTCAGGAACGCTTCCTGCACCACGTCTTCCGCATCTTCGCGGTTTTGCGTGATGTGCTGCGCGATCCGAAAAACGTTGCGATCGTAACGCCGCACAAGCTCTTCAAAGGCCGAATCGTCCCCGGCTTTGGCTGCCCGTACGAGCGCTAACTCCTCGCTAACAGGCCCATCTAGTTTGTTTTGGATGGCTCCCATGGCTCCAACGATGCAGTAATTTTCCGTTCGCAGCAGCGTCAGGCAGAGCGTGTCGTGGATGACGAGACGACGAAATCGGAAGTGTTATTTTACTTGGTAACCGGCGGGATGGCGAATCTGGTTTGCCGTAGTCGGGAAGATGAGTTTGCGTTAGAGTTCCAAAAGGGCGGTCTTGTCCCGGATGAACAGGTACTGAAGTCACCTTCTGCGGTCTGACAAGTGCCATATAATCAGCAGTTAGCTGAGTGATTTCGACTCGCGAAAGCCCTCGTTGGAAGAATGGTTTTCTGAGCAATGGCGGACAGCAAGCAATTTCAGCAAATCGTCGAGCGCGCGGTAGCACAAGTTCTGGATCGTGCAATTCCCAAGCTGCGGGGGGAGCTGGTCGAACGGGTATTGGCAGATTTGCCCGCGCCCACAACCGCCAGTGCTCCGGGTGGAAGCGCAACCTCGAGTGGCCTGGTCCCCGCGATGGCCAGCATCCATGCCGGGAGCACGCAGAAAGAAATTCTGCGGGCATTGCTCGATGCCGGAGCAGGCTACGCATCTCGGATCGCACTTTTTGTGGTCAAGGCAGGCGCCGCCACTGGGTGGCAGGGCCGCGGCCTGGGTGATGATGATTCAGTGAAGGATTTTCCGCTCGACATCACCGCGGGTCCCGCCGCGCACGCATACCAGAATCGTATCGTCACGCCAGCGAACATCGCGGAGATGGATCGACGATTTGTCAAGCAATTTGGTGGGCCCGAGAACGAACAGATCCTGATCCTCCCGTTGGTGCTGAAAGATAAAGTCGCAGCTCTGCTGTATGCCGACGGCGGACCGACCAGCCACCTGGATGCGTCTTCGCTGGAAGTGCTGGTCATAACCGCGAGCGCATGGCTGGAAGTGACCTCGTTGCGCAAACAAGCTCAGGCACAACGAGAAGCAGGAGAGGGTGCAGCGATGGAGCGACCACCTGCACCAGTACCGGCACAAGCTGCCAGCTCTTTTTCGGACCCCTTTGCCGCGCACGTTCCGAAGCACATCGCCATGGCCGCTCCGCAACCGGAGCCGGCGGCGGAGGTCGTCGAGGTTGCGTCGGCAGCATCAGCCAGTGCGGCCGCCGCTCCGGCGACGGATCCGTTTGCAGGACTCTCGGCTGAGGACGCAGACACCCACCGCAAGGCACAGCGCTTCGCCCGCTTGCTTGTGGACGAAATCAAGCTCTACAACCAGGCCAAGGTTTCTGAGGGACGACGGAACAAGGATCTTTACGATCGCTTGAAGGAAGATATCGAGAAGAGCCGCGGCACGTTCCAGAAGCGATACGGCAATACCGTGGCCGCGAGCGGCGATTATTTTCAGAAAGAAGTCATCCGCAGCCTGGCTGAGGACGATCTCTCGGTGATGGGCGCGAACTTTCGCAAATAGCAATACCGTTCCATCGCGGCATACAAAGGGCAATCCTCGCGGACGCTCTGCAGGTGCTTAAATCGCACGAGGCGGCATCAGATAAATAGCAGGCCTTAGTTGCCAAGGCATTAACAAGTTCTGGATTCCGGGTCTCCGGTAAAAAACAAAGTGGTTCGAATCTGTCTCAAGTATTCGCGGATGCTCGCTCTGGCCGGCGGGCTGCTGAGCGCGATGTCCGGTATACCTCTTTTTTCAGCTGCAATTCCCGCCGGTGGGCAAAGTTCCCCCGAAGCCTCCACCAGGAAATCCACCGCCGCGAAATCGAAGCCGAGGCCAAAGAAACCGGCGAGTAGTGCTCGTTCCACCACGCGGCGGCGCCGGCGGGCAATGTCCCCGCGAGTGCGTCGCATACGCCAGGCCTTCGTTGCATCCACTACCCTCAGGCCCATGGCGCAACAACTTATTCAGGACCGCACGCCTGCGGCCTATGCCGGAGTCGAAGCATACGCCCGCGCTCACCCAAAGGAAGATGCCGGGGCACTGGCGTGGATTGCAGTGGGATACGCCCACGTGATTGATCGCGAGTGCGCGAAAGCCATCGATCCTTTTAATCGGGCCAAACCTCTGGCCGGGGATCTGGGCGACTATGTCGCCTACTATCTCGGGATGTGCTATCTGCAAACCGGACGCCAGGCGGAAGGAATGGCAACGCTGGCAAACTTCAGCACTACATTCCCGGATTCGTTGCTGGCGCGGGATGCTCATTTGGCGTACGCCAATGGACTGTTAACGGAAGGTCGTGCCGCGGAAGCAGCGGAATTGCTGGAGAAAGATCGGCTGCCGGCGCGATCCGAGATCGAGCTTGCTGTGGGAAAGGCTTATGCATCTTTGGGGCAAACCGCAAAGGCTGCCGACGCCTTCAGCAATGTGTACTTCAAGATGCCCACGTCACCCGATGCTGATGCGGCGTACTCTGAGTTGCTCAAGCTGCACGGAGCTCCTGCTACAACTGCGGCGCAACGGAAAGCTCGAGCCGAGTTGTTGATCAAAGGCCGGCGATATGCCGATGCTGCTTCTGAATTCGCTCAACTGGTGGCCAACGCTACTCCGGAAACGCGTATCGAGACGCAACTCGCTCTTGCAGACGCGTTGCATCGCGCTGGCCGGAACCGTGACGCCAAGACGGAAATTGCCAATCTGCAGGGAACAAGTCCGGAGCAAAGTGCGCATCGCCTCTATATTCTCGGAGAAATCGCCTGGGCAACGGACGACAATCCCACTTTTTACCGCACCGTTGATGAATTGCGACAGTCCGCTTCCACCAGCCCCTGGCTGGAAGCATCTTTGCTCTCCGCCGCCAATCTGCATCTCGTTCATCATGAGTACGATCAGGCGTTGGACTGCTACCGGGAATTGCATCAGCGCTTTCCGAATGGATCGAAGGCGTCGTATGCACATTGGAAGACTGCCTGGTTGACCCTGAGGCAGGGTCGTAACGAGGAAGCCAGGAAGTTGTTGGAAGAGCAGATTTCGCTTTATCCCGGGGGCAACGAAGCCAATGCCGCATTATATTGGCGAGCCCGACTGGCTGAGGAGGACAACCAGCCGGCGATGGCCCGCGCTTTCTATCAGAAGTTGTCGGATCGCTACCGCAACTACTACTACGCGGAGTTGGCAAGAGAGCGGCTGAAAAAGATTCCCGAAGTGCCTGATCCGCCGGGAGAATTTCCCCTGCTGGATCGAATCCCTCCGCTCGAACACGCGGAAAAAATCACTTTAGCCGAAGCTCCCACGGATAATCTTCATCTACAAAAAGCCAAGCTGCTGGGAAATGGTGGCCTGGTGGATTTCGCCGTAACGGAAATGCAGGCTGCGGCGAAGGAAGATCCTGGCAGCTGGTCGCTGGCCGAGACCGCGCAACTATTCACCGACACTGGTCACTACGATCGGGCTATCGAGACCATGAAGCGTTCGGTGCCCAGCTACTTTGCAGTGGACATCCCAATGTTGCCGCGGGAGTACTGGGAGGCGCTGTTCCCACGTCCTTACTGGAGCGACTTGAGGAGGTTCTCGGAGAAGAATGGCCTGGACCCGTACCTGGTCGCGTCGTTGATCCGTCAGGAATCGGAATTCAATCCCGTGGCAGTGTCTCGCGCCAACGCCGTAGGGCTCATGCAACTGCTGCCGAAGACTGGCAAGGTGGTGGCGCGCGCGGAAGGCGTGAAGCATTACAACGCCAGCCAGTTGTACACTCCGACGATGAACCTGCAACTGGGTACTCGCTATTTCCGGGGAATGGTGGATAAATTCGGCGGATCATTCGAACATGCGTTGGCAGCTTACAATGCCGGGTCCGACAGGGTTGAGGATTGGATGGGGCAAGGCCCGTATCGTGATTCGCCCGAATTCGTGGAGTCGATCCCATTCACGGAGACCCGCGAATACGTGCAGGCTATCGTACGCAATGCCAACGTATACCGTCAGCTTTACGGCAATCCGTAACCAGCCTTATCTCCACAATTAAAAGAGAAGGCGCTTATAGCGCCTTACCCGCGGGCGCGGAACGGAAATATAGCGTCTTGCTTGGACGGAATTGGTGTGCCGTTGCGGGTTGCGGGCTGGAAGTGCCAATTCTCGAGCGCAGCCAGGCACCTGCTGTCAATGTCAGAGCCCAGGCTGTGCAACACGACTTTGTTGATGATCTCGCCGCGTTCGTCGATGGTAATTTCGATCACTTCGTTTCCGGGCAATTCCGGCAGTTGCCATGGCCAGACACTAGGATCGGCGGTCGTGACCGGCAAGGCGGGGCGAATCTCGTCACCATATAACGGTCCGCGCGCCAGGGTGCCGTAGCTCGCTCCGGCTTGCGCGCCGTGACCCAAAGCTGAGAGTGTCTGCGTCCTAGCCTTGTCCTCGGCATCGACTTTGGAAATCGGCGTCTGTGGAGCGGTCAGTTTTGCCATGTTTCTGGGCGACTTCCAGGCGAGCTTCTGTCCAAGCCGCTCGTGGCGATATCGCTGGGTAGCCACGTCGGATGAACTGTGCGAGCTATCGTCAGGATTTTTACTTGACCAATAGAGTCGGGTCACAGACGTACCGTTCTGCCCATACGCGACGGAATTGGGATTGATAAGCCGAGGTTCGGGTGCGTGCAACAGCCAGATCAGAAGCGCCGCGTGAAGCACGAGCGACGCCAGCTTGACTCGGCGTTCCGAGCGCGTCGATGCCGGTTTGAGCTGCTGGAACATTTCAGAGTTTTCGTTGCCTTCTAGCTGCCAGCGCACCAGGGCGTGCGCGGCTACATGTTCCTAGTTAGACGCACTCAGGAGTAATTCGTCAAGCTGATTTGTTGCCTGTTCGGGGACGGTGCAAGGGCGCGAGATGGTAGCGATTCTGGAAGGCTGTTAAAATACATCAGCCGATCCAACCTGCAAACGGGGCTATAGCTCAGCTGGGAGAGCGCATCGTTCGCAACGATGAGGTCGTCGGTTCGATCCCGACTAGCTCCACCATAACCTTCAGTCACTTACCAGCCTGGCGAGTCCAAACTTGTCACGCTTTGTAGCGACATTGGGCTGGTTGCGAAGTTTGCCTCAATACTCTCCACTGAATTTGATTCGCGTTCGGAGTTACGCGCGAAAAGTTTCCGTTTGGTCTATTCAATTTTGCCGGCGGCCGGACCCACCGCGGTGGCCTGCCTGGTCTTGGGGACTATGCCGATCAGCGCCACTCCGCCCACTCCGCCCCGGCTGACGGTAACCACGTGACCGCGAGCCTTCAAGTCGGCCTGCACTGGTCCCGGGAGAGTGTTGGGGACAGAGAGACTTCCCAGCTTCGCACGGTCCTGACCGAAGGAGCTGATGAAATGCTCGGTAGAGAAGCGCGGCGCCTTAAACGCCTCCTCGGGACTCATGCCGAATTCCACGTAGTTGAGGATGACCTGGATGGCTGCCTGATCCTGCTGGTCGCCTCCTGCTACCGAGATCGCCATCACGGGTTGGTTGTCATGGAAAAGCAGCGTGGGGCTCAAAGTGATTCGCGGCCGCTTGCCGGGCTGGATAACGTTCGGAGTTCCCTTGAACGTGTTCAGGCTGCTGAGGCGGCTTCCGTGAATAATGCCGGTGCGTCCGGCCACGCCCGCTGTGCTCGACAGGCCGCTGGGAGTCGCCGCGATGACGTTCCCAAACTTATCCATCACACACATGACAGTGGTGCCGCCATGCCAGGGCCCGGTGATGGTGGGCGGCTTGGTCGGTTTCATAGCGTAAGGGTCGCCCGGCCGGAGCTCACGAGATGCTTTTTTCGGATCGATCAGCTTGCGGCGCATTTCGGTGTACTGATCGGAAAGCAACTCTCGCATCGGCACCTTCACAAAGTTGGGATCGCCGTAATACTCGTCGCGATCGGCCAGCGCCAGCTTCTCCGCTTCAATCACCGTGTGGATGTAATCCGCCGAATTGAAACCCATCTTCTTCAGGTCGAAGCCTTCCAGCAGGCGCAGCGTCTGTGAGAGATAAGGACCCTGCGTCAACGGACCTGCCTTGTACACCGTGTAGCCGCGGTACGTGGTTTTGAGCGGATCCACGACGGGAGTTTTGTGTGCGGCCAAATCAGCCTTGCGAAGGAAACCGCCCTTTTCGATATACCAAGCTTCCAGGGCGTCGGCGATGTCGCCGCGATAGAACCGGTCCGACACGGCCTCCAGTTTCTGCTGCCTTGTACCTTTCGCCGCCTTTTCCGACGCCACCAATTTGCGAAAGGTCACCGCCAAATCCGCCTGCCAGTTCACACCGGTTTCGATCTTCTGCCCGCTGCCGGTATCGATATACCAAGTGGGGCCGCCGGAGTCCAGAATGACGAGCGTCGGCTGCACGACCTCCTCGAAGCTTTTAGTTCCGTAAAGTTTCAGCAGCGTGACGATGGCATCTATGGTGCCGGGCACGGCTGCCGCCTTGACGTCACCGTCCGGGATTCCGTGTTCCATGTACCAGGCGATGGCTTTGGGGTCGCGAGGGGCCTCCCCTTGTCCCTCCAGCAGCTTCACGTTCTTCTGGTCGGCGCTGTAAACCAGGATGGGAATCTCTCCGCCGACGCAGAAAGCACCTACATAAGTCACGGACAGTGCCAATAGGGTGGCGGCGCCTGCATCGGCGGCGTTTCCGCCCTGTTCCAGAATCTTGATGCCGGCCGCGGTCGCGGCAGGCTTACCGGAAACAACCACGCCCTGGGTCCCGGTGACCACGCTCGGGCCCCGCGGGCTGACCGGCGTTTTGCTGGCCTGCGCCCGGGCGAAGGGAGCGAGTAAAAGAAGGGAAATGGATAGTATCGAAGTAGGTCTCAAATGCCGCGTGCTCCTTGATATTTCTAACCGGCCTATCGCGCAGAATGCAGGTTAGGCCGCGTCCTCCGCCCAGAATTTGGCGAAAGAACGAATCGGCTCCAGCTTGTTCTCGCGTAAGCCTCGCAGGTAAGCCTCGCAGGTACTCTTCATCGAGTCAATTTTCGTGCAAGAGTCTCCCCAACACATCTGTAAGTCGCGAACCGCGAAAGTCGTACTTGCGGTCGATCTCTTTGCGACGGTGAGTGAGGCAATGTTCCAAGTCCCACAGATCCGCCGACAGCTTGATCTGACTGGCCATTCTTTTTGCTTCTTGAATCACCTCGTGAATCTCTCGCTCCAGGGCAGCGTCGAAGGCTCTGCGAGCGCTAACCTTTCTGATCTCGACCAAGTCAGTCGTTCTGGGGGCGATATTTGTCCCGAGCTACGCGCTCTCCGCGGTTCCGGGGCGTTTGGTGACTAAGCGAGTGAAGGCATCGCGCAATTTTGTTTTCGATGCGTCCAGAGTCGCTCTGGACAGCTTTCTGGTTCCATCACTGACTATCGAGCCGAGCAGTTTGGCGGCCCTCAGAGTTGCAGCACGGCGCAAGCCCTTCTTCTCGACTTGCGTTGTGCAGCGGCAGTATTCCTTGGTGATCATTCCCACACGGAGCGTAAGAAAGGCGTTGGCCGATCCCGACAGCACCGAACTTGTCAGCAGGTGCATCCCGGGAATTGCCGCGACGGTGGAACCGAACACCGTACTGACTAAAACATCGACATCGATGTCCTCGATGCCCGCTGCCATAAAGGCAGTGGAGGCCACGTTAGCGTACAGTTGCACGAAATCGCGCAGCGAAGGCCTCTGGTAATAAACGTGCGCGATCTTCCAGATGAGGCGCGTCTGGGCGGCGAAGACAACCAGGACGTCGAGGCGCCCGCTTTGCAACACGGCGGTGCTGAGGAAGACCGCAGACGCAGTCTCGGTGACTACGCCGTCGGCGTGCTTGTCGAGGATCTGCAGGGCGGCGTTGAGATCCTCGGGGGAATCCATGCAGACGCCGCGCAGGCGCGGATTCCGCGACAAACGTCTCTTGAACTCCGCAAGAAAACTGTCGTAGTCCTCGCCTTCCATAGTTGCTGGAGGAAGCATGCGTTTGGGCAAGCGAAACCAGAGCACGAATGGAGTGACGAGCAAGCCGGCATAGAGGAAGATCAGCGCCCACATGACTGCATTGCCGAAAACCGGATTCAGGCTGCGCGCTGACTGGACAATCTGCGTCGTCTGATTGAACAAGAACACTGCGAAGACAAGCAGAATGAACCCGGCAAGGCTGAGAACGATCCTTTTGAGGGTGGTGGACATAGAAGGCTCCGCTATTAGTATCGCCGGGCGGCAGGCATTGGGAAAGGCGCGCAGGCGCAAAGATCTATGCCATAGCCAGTTCTAGCGTCGGCGCAGCGCAAGGATCTTGCCCAGATCCTTTGGAAGTTTCAGACGTAAGTCGCTCATTCCGGCCGCGATATAGTTTGGAAGTTTCCACTCTCCCCACTGTCATCCTGAGCGAAGCGAACGATCTCTGCATCTTCAAGCCCCGAGCAAAGTCCATAGATTCTTCGATCAGGAGGACAACGTCAATTTGCGATTCTGGATGAATGAGGGAGACAAAATTGCTAGCCGAGGGCGTACGGACCCTGCGCCATATTTGTTTTGGCGCGTTCGGAGGGGCGGCCGCGCGGCCAGGCGGCTAAGGGGCTTGCTTGCATCAGCAACCGCGTGGGGTGGATTCGGCCGCACTATACCCTCCATCCCCTATGTGCCCGGGGCGCGAGCGCCTGTACCGTCCTAAGAGGGAAGATATTTTTCTGCCCAGCGTAAAGAGGAGAATCCAGTGAAACCATTCTTACGGCTCTTAACCTTGATCCTTTCCGTTAGCACGGCCGGACTGATCTGGGCGCAGCAGGACCAGCCTGCGACTGGCAGCCAAGCGCCAGCGGATAACACAAAAACCAACCAGCGGGATCGCAAC
>Ga0068856_100004324_pt1 | contig 14175 bp, 11 predicted proteins | sample KBSCornC62_FD_66595 | JGI IMG/M metagenome (GOLD analysis project Ga0068856, IMG submission 66595) | Corn rhizosphere microbial communities from Kellogg Biological Station, Michigan, USA - KBS Corn C6-2 | ecosystem: Host-associated > Plants > Roots > Rhizosphere > Soil ...
CAGGTCATCGAGCAAATAGCGCCATCCAGGGCGCTGCCACAAATGATGGTGCGGATCGATAATCGGCAATCCCGGTTCGAGAATCGGCTCCTTGCGCCGGTCGAGCCACTCTCGGCGAATCGGGCTAGATGGCGCGGCTTGCTGTTGCGAATACACGCGCTTTGACCAAAGGGCCGCCGCACCGCCGAGAAGGCTGGAAAATTCGCGTCGGTTCACTTGACTCACCTCCGTTTAACGAACGGGATCGGAAAATCTTCTTTACCCTACCGTAAATCAAGGCGGCGCGGTGATCAGTCCTGAAGGACCGGCGGCCAAAGCGGGTTCCCCCGGCCGAACCTTAGAACGAAAGGCACAATCCAAGTGACCTTACCCTCAGTTAGTGCCGACTTCCGGGGAAGGCGTTCTCGTAAAGGCATCCACAACCGCTACGACGCGAATACCTCGACCCGTCGCCGGCGTGGCGCAGATAAAATCGAGTATCCACTCCTGGTTCGATCGGACCACGGGGGTGACCGCGGCCATTCTCGCCAAACGACAAAGTTGAAAAACTGATTTAACACTATTAACATAAGAACTTAGGGGATCTTGTATGTTATCCAAACTACGGCGCCTCGGAGCAGTGCTGGCTGTGCTGGCGGTCAGATTGGGCGCCGCGGATATAGTGGTCAAAACCCCGGAACCGTCGCCGCTCGCCGATGCGGTGCAACATGGCGATGCGCAGGCCGTCCAGGCGCTGCTAAAGAGTAAGGTAGATGTGAACGCCCCGCAGCCCGACGGAGCGACCGCGCTCCACTGGGCCGCCTATAAGAGCGACGCCGATTCGGCGGCCGCTCTTATCCGTGCTGGCGCGGATGTCAATGCCAAGAACAGGTATGGCGTTACGCCACTTGCTATCGCCGCGGAACATGGCAACGCGGCCGTGCTCGATATCCTGCTGAATGCGGGCGCAAAGCCGAACGATCCGATTAACTTCGTGAACTCCGGCGAGACGCCGCTGATGCATGCCGCCCGTTCGTCGAAGATCGACGCGGTGAAGTTGCTGGCGCGGGCCGGTGCTGACGTGAACGCGAAGGAGAACTGGAATGGCCAAACGGCGCTGATGTGGGCAGCCGCCGATGGCGACAGCGCAATGGTGACGGCACTGTTGGAGTTAGGCGCCGACCTCCACGCAAAGTCCCACGCCGGAACGACGCCCTTTTTGTTCGCCGTGCGCAAGGGAGACCTGCGCAGTGTGCAGGCGATGCTCGCAGCCGGCGCCGATGTCAACGAGAAGAGAGCTGGCGATTTCGCGACGCCTCTGCTCGTTGCAATCATCAACGGCCACGCGGATTTGGTCGACTTGCTTCTCGACAAGGGCGCTGATCCAAACGCGGAAGGCGGCACCACGGAGGTGACGGTTACCGGCAGCAAAGCGGCCGAAGTGAAGCTCAAGCTCCAGACGCCGAGCTTCCGCGAGCAGCTCCGCGACGTCGGCAGCGAAGGGGGCAACGGGCGGAATAACTCCTGGGGCCGCCCCCTTCAGGCCGCTGTGCACGTCGCCAACTGGCACGTCAGCGACATCCTCATTACTGTCAACATCGACCGGATTCGCATCATCAAATCGCTGCTGGCGCACGGCGCCGACGTGAATGGCCGAAACACCGACATGGAGCCTCGCTGGGAGGGCGCGCGCTACCGGCGTCGTCTGGTGGGCGCCACCGCGTTGCTGCTTGCGTCCTACTCGGCTGACGTCGAAGTAATGCGGCTTCTGTTGGCCAATGGCGCCGATCCGAAAATCAACACCGGCGTCAACATCACGCCGCTCATGGCGGCCGCCGGCATCGCGTGGGCATCGAACCAGGACAGGGCCAGTGAAGCCGAAGTGCTGGAGGCGGTCAAGCTTCTGGTGGAAGAACAGCACCTGGATGTGAATTTCGTGGCCGACACCGGCGAGACGGCGATGCACGCCGCGGCCTACCGGGGGGCCAACAGCGTGGTGCAATATCTGTTCGACCACGGGGCGAAGCTCGATGTGGTCGACAAGAGCGGCCGCACGCCGCTGGCCGTGGCCGACGGCGTGGAATACGGCAATTCCTTCGCTGCGCAACCGCAAACCGCGGTGCTGCTGCGCAAGCTCGGGGCGAAAGAGATTCCCTGCCCCGGTCTGTGTCCCAACATGATTCCTAAAGAAGCACTGCCACCGGAGGAAGCTGCTAAATGAAACGCCGGTTGACGTTCCTGATTGTCGCAACGTTTGCGATCTTTGTTGTGGGGTACGGTGTGCGCAGCGACGCGCAGCAGCCAACGGCCCCAGCGTCGTCTGCCGCCACGCCACAGTCCTCTGCAGCAGCGGCTTCGCCGGCCGCGGCCCACCAGGCGGTGGTCACGAAGTACTGCTATACCTGCCACAACGACAAGCTGAAGTCGGGCGGCCTCGCGTTGACCGCTCTCGACATCTCCGCGCCGGCGAAGAACATCGAGGCCTGGGAGAAGGTTATTCGCAAGCTGGGGACGGGCGCCATGCCGCCTGCGAAAATGCCGCGTCCGGACAAGGCGACGGCGGACGGCTTAGTCCGATATCTGGAAACGGAACTTGATCGCGCCGCCTTGGCCAATCCGAATCCAGGACGCCCAGGTTTGCAACGTTTGAACCGCACCGAATACAAGAACGCAATCCGCGACCTGCTGGCCCTCGACATCGACGTGGCGTCCATGCTGCCGGCCGATACTGCCGGTTACGGTTTCGACAACAACGCCGACGCGCTGACGCTCTCTCCTGCGCTTACGGAACGCTACCTAAATGCTGCCGCCAAGATCAGCCAGGTGGCACTGGAACGCCCGCGCGGCATGCCGACGCCCGAGACGTTTTTCGAGCCGACCGATCGCAGCGAAGCGGGCCGGTTCAGCGATGACATGCCGTTCGGCACGCGCGGCGGGCTGGCCATCCGCTATGTCTTTCCTGCCGACGGCGATTACCTGATCGAGACGCACCCGAAAGAGAACGGCGCCAATGATGGCTTCGAGAATTTCTCGGCCGAGATCCATCAGCTCGATATCGCCATCGACAGCGTGAACATATTGTCGGCGGGGCTGGGAGGACCGGAGTGGACGGGGCGTAACCGGCTGGGGCCGAAACGGGTCGAGAACGAGCAGAAAATGCTCGAGAAGATGAAGGTCGTGGTGCACGTCAAAGGCGGCGAACATCTGGTTCAGGCGTACTTCGCCTCCAAGACCGCGACGGTTGTCGAAGACCTGTTTGACCCGTCGGTTCGACGCGAGCCGTACCGGCCGGTGGGAGGCGTACCCAAACTTTCTTACTTGCGGATCACCGGACCATTGCCCGGCACGGCGTCCATCAGCACCGACACGGAGAGCCGCCGCCGTGTGCTGATCTGCAGCCCCTCGTCACCAACCGACGAAGTGTGCACCAAGAGGATCATCTCGACGCTAGCGCGCCGCGCCTATCGCCATCCAGTGACCGACGCCGAGATGGAAGTCCTGCTGCTGCGGTATCGTGCCGGGGCCAAGGAGGGTGGCTTCGAGTCGGGCATCGAAATGGCGCTCCGCAAAATCTTGCTAAGCCCGAAGTTTCTCTTCCGCTTGGAAAGCCAGCCGCCGAACGTGGCGCCGAATACGCCTTATCGGCTGAACGACATGGACCTGGCGTCGCGGCTGTCCTTCTTCATCTGGAGCAGTATCCCGGATGACACGCTGCTGGACTTGGCGGCGAAAGGAACGCTGCATCAACCCGAGGTGATGCGGCAACAGGTGAAGCGTATGCTCGCCGATCCGAAATCGCAGGCCCTGGTCGACAACTTCGCGGGTCAGTGGCTGCAAGTCCGTAATGTGCAGACCCACCAGCCGAGTCCCGAGACCCTGTTCCACTTCGATGACAACCTGCGAAAGGCGCTCGAAGAGGAAATGAGATTGTTCTTCGCGAGCATCATCCGGGAAAACCGCCCGATTACGGATTTGCTCGATGCCGATTATACATTCTTGAACGAGCGCCTCGCGAAGCACTACGGTATTCCGGGTGTGATCGGCCAAAATTTCCGCCGCGTGACCTTGCCGGCGGACAGCGTGCGCGGTGGACTGCTTGGCAAGGGCGCGATCCTGATGTCCACCTCGTATCCCAACCGGACCTCCGTGGTGATCCGCGGAAAGTGGATTCTCGAGAATGTCTTCGGCACGCCGCCCCCGCCGCCGCCGCCCAACGTCCCTGCGCTGGCGGAAGAGAGAGACCCGAGGAAGGTGCTCCCCATGCGCGAGCAAATGGCCGCGCATCGCAAGAACCCGGTCTGCGCCGGTTGCCATTCGCAGATGGATCAGCTGGGGTTTGCGCTTGAGAACTTCGATGCGATCGGCGAATGGAGACAAATCTATCCGTCCGGGACACGGGTCGACGCGTCGGGCCAGCTGCCTGATGGCTCCAAGTTCGACGGCCCAGTGGAGCTTCGGAAAGTGCTCCGCCAGCACTCAGATCAGTTCGTAACCACGGCTCTGGAAAAGCTGTTAACCTATGCGCTGGGCCGTGGTCTTGAGGCGTGCGACACGCCCGCACTGCGCGCGATCAAGCGAGGTTCGGCGAGCGATAATTACCGCTTCGAATCGCTGATTCAGCAGATCGTAATGAGCGTTCCGTTTACCGAGAGAATGTCGGTAGAAATGAGTAATACTAGTAACTAGGCGCGGCCCGAAGCTGGAGCCTGGAAGGGTTGAGGAGGCTGGAATGATAATTTCAAAGGTAGCTTTGCCACGGCGGACGTTCCTCCGCGGTATGGGTGCAGCTGTGGCCCTTCCGTTTTTGGATGCGATGGTGCCTGCCCTCAGTGCCGAATCCAAAGGCGCGCCTCGATTTGCGGCGGTCTATATCGGAAATGGCGCTAATATGAGTCAGTGGACACCGTCTGCTGACGGCGTCAATTTCGAATTGTCGCCGACGCTCAACGGGATTAAGGCCTACCGCGACCGCCTGGCGGTGTTCAGCGGGCTCGACAACTTTCCCGGGACCGACCAGGGTGACGTTGGGGGACAACACCCGCGCTCAGCACCTGGTTTCATGAGCGCCGTGCATGCGAAGCCCACCGAAGGCGCTGACCTCCAGGCGGGCACGACCATTGACCAGATCATTGCCGCCAAGATCTGCACCGACACCAAGCTTCCGTCGCTGGAAACAACGGTCGACCGGATTGACGTTGTCGGGGCGTGCGATCACGGCTACGCCTGCGCCTACATGAACTGCATGTCCTGGAGAACCCCGACCACCCCGCTGCCCTCTGAAACCAATCCCCGGTTCATCTTCGAGCGTATGTTCGGCGTGGGGAGCACAGTGCAAGAGCGGTTGACCCGCGCGAAGGAAGATCGCAGCCTCCTTGACGAACTCACGGAGGAGATCGCCGACCTTCGCCGCAGTGTTGGCGCGCGCGACCGCGCGAAGCTGACCGAGTACTTCGACGCCGTTCGCGACGTAGAGCAGCGCATCGTAAAGGCGGAATCCACCAACAGCGACTTCGCAGTGCCGGATCAGCCGGTGGGCATCCCCGCCACGTTTAAGGAATACGTCGAGTTGCTGTTCGACCTGCAGGCGCTGGCGTTCCAAGCCGATATCACACGCGTCAGCACCCTTATGATGGCGCGCGAGAATACCGGCCGTGCGTATCCGGAAATCGGTGTTCCCGAAGCGCATCACGCAACCTCGCATCACGACAACAACCCTGAAAAGCTCGCGGCATATGCCAAGATCAACGCGTATCACATTCAGATGCTGAACTACTTCCTCAAGAAGCTCGATTCGATTCCGGATGGAGATGGGACACTGCTGGATCGCACCGCGGTCCTTATGGGCAGCGGTATGAGCGACGGCAACGTGCACAACAACTACAACGTGCCGGTCATTGTCGTGGGCGGCAAATCCCTCGGTATCCGTGGCAACCGCCACATTCGCTATCCGAAGGGCACTCCGCTGGCGAACCTGATGCTGGGTATGACGGATAGGTACGGCGTTCACCTGGACAAGTTCGGCGACAGCAACGCTGCGATCGATCTGACGACGATCTAACAGGCCGGCTCATTCGGAGCCGACACACGTCAGCCCAGTAAGACTTGAAACGGGCGAACAAGATGCCCGTTGCCAGAGCTGAACGACTCTTATCGCTCGCAGCCGCTCGTCCAAGCGGGAGTCCATCAAGGACCGTCGACGTATTCACTTAGCGCCGGGATGTCTACTGCGACGACCAACCGCGCAGGATTCCGCTAATACGGCCAAATCTGGCCGCTGCGAAAACCGTGCTGATCGCCAAGCTGCCCCCCATCGAGGTAGCAACCTGCCCAGCGCAGGCCAATTGCGTACCCCAGAAGCAGATTCCGATTGCGGTTTTTATGGGATGGAGACGAAAGGCGTGGCCTGCGTGATAAGACACAGGCGAACTCGTCGAGCAGCGCTTGAATTGAAAGTTCCCATGCTCTTGCCGCCGAGCGTGCGTCTCAAACCCCAACAAACACAGTTCCCGCAGGGGGAATCGGCTTCCACCTAACTTGGCCTTCCACGTGCACCTAAGAATCATCCATAAGGAGGAACTCCATGCCGATCGGTGATGTTTGTGTTCGTGATGTTGTGGTCGCCACCAAGGAAGTAACCGTCCAGCAAGCAGCTGTCTTGATGCGGAGACACCATGTGGGCAATTTGGTTGTTGTGGTGGAAGGAAGCAACGGTCGCCAAGTTCCGGTTGGAATCGTCACTGACCGGGATATTGCCGTTAGCGTGGTGGCTCCGGCACTAAATGCGGCGGTGTATACCGTTGGAGACCTTGTGGCGAGGGAACTTGTGACGGTGGCGGAAGAACAGGGTGTTTTCGAGACCATTCAACAGATGCGAATGAGCGGGGTCCGCCGCATGCCCGTGGTTGATCGCGCGGGCGGCCTCGTCGGAATCATTTCGGTAGACGACTTGATTCAATTGCTGTCCGACGAAATGAATGAGCTTGCCAAACTCATCGCGCGAGAACAGGTTCTTGAGGCGGAGAGCAAACGCTAGATGGAAGGCGCTGCGCTGGAGCCGAGACTTGACTAACCGTACGAGAATAAATCCGGGGAACACCAATGCCGATCCTTAAAGGCAGCCAGACACTGGAGAACTTGAAGACGGCCTTCGCAGGCGAGGCACAGGCCAATCGGCGCTATCTCTATTTCGCTAGGCAAGCCGATATAGAGGGTTACCCTGAGATTGCGGGCCTCTTCCGGGATACCGCGGAGGGTGAAACGGGCCATGCGCAAGGTCACCTCGATTGGCTGAAACCCGTCGGTGATCCGGTCACAAACCTGCCGATTGGGAAAACCACGGCCAACCTTGAGTCCGCGATCGCTGGGGAAACAAGCGAGTACACGGAGGGGTATCCCACGATGGCTAAGGTTGCCCGGGAAGAGGGCTTCACAGAAATTGCCGATTGGTTCGAACGGCTGGCCAGCGCCGAAAAGAATCATGCTCTTCGCTTTCGGCAGGGGCTCAACTCCATAAGCTAGCCAGACCGCTTGATAACTGCAAGAACCTGCATGATTCCGTGCGATTTTTCGTACCTTTCTCTTGGAATCCAATAACAAGGGAATGGAACCCAACCTGCACTCTTACTTGCTGAGAAAGAGAGCGAATGAGGAGGCCAAATGACAATCGGCACTCAGTATACGGAAGTCTACATCCGTCTCGGTGAAAATGAGCCTGCATTGGTGTGTACAGTTCGATACGACGGATTGGTCGTGAAGTCCGCGCACTTCCCTTTGCAAGTGGGACGGGTGGATCCACCGCAGGTCGACCAAGAATCCTTGCCGGTCGTTCGCTTCCGCAATCGCCGTGGGGACAGTCCGCAAGGCGGGCGCTAGTCGGATCCAAGCATGCACCTCCATCTAGATCACAGATGGGCCGCGTTGATTTGCGTCTGCACACTTCCATTGTCTTCCTGCTTTGTGCGCAAGCGAGTCGTCACGCCGCCCGGCTATCGTCCGGGCGCCACGTTGCTTCGAGCAACAAAGGATGAATTGATCGAGCGAGTCCACCGCATCGCTGACCCACTCCAGTCATTCAACATGAGGATGCAGATGTCGCCATCAGTGGGCAGTCTGTATGTGGGCGAGGTCAAAGACTATGCGACATTGGGCGGATACATTCTGTTCAAAAAGCCGGACGACATCCGCATCCTGGGGTTGGATCCGGTGCTCGGAAGCACAATCTTTGACATGGTTTCGCTTGCGGAGACGTTTCGGATTCATATTCCCAGCAAAAAACGGTTCATCGAAGGCAGGAACGATGCACCTCCTACTTCCAAGAAGCAATTGGAGAACCTTCGACCGGTCGCTTTCTTGACTTCGTTAATAATTCAGCCTCCGGAACCCAGGGCCGATATCATGCTCCTGGAGGAAGATACCAACGAGCGTGAGGCGGTCTATATTCTCCTGATCATCCGGCGCGGTACAGACGAGCCGTGGCTGGTCCGCACGCTTCATTTCGACCGGCATAATCTTGAGATTGTACGGCAGAAGACTTTCGATTCCTCGGGCAGTGTTCTCAGCGATACCAAGTACTCATCTTGGAAAGACTACGCTGGAATTTCCTTTCCATCGGAGATTGACATCAAGCGCCCGCAGGATCACTACGAAGTAGTGTTGAACGTACACGACCTGAAGATTAACTCACCGGACGTGACCGCGGAGAAATTCATTCTCAACCAGCCGCCGGGCACGGAATTGCAGGAATTATCGAAGCAGTAGACAGACTTCCCCACGGTTTAGATACTTAGCACAGGACGGTAAAGAATGGGAGGAGTCGAGTCGATTTTAACCATATCCAGCGTTCCTTCCCTGGGAGGAGCAAGTTGAGAGCCAACTTGGCCCCTCAACTGCTGGAACAAGAATCGTGAGATCTGCAAGTTCAGCAGTCGAGCACGTCGCCGTAAGAGTGCCCATCGATGGCATTGAACTCGCGGCCGACGTTGCTTTGCCGGTTCGCGCCAAAGGCCTTGTGGTCTTCGCCCACGGGAGCGGCAGTAGCAGGCGAAGCCCCAGAAACCGGCACGTGGCTGACGTACTCAACGCGGGCGAGATCGGCACCGTCCTGATTGATCTTCTTACGGAACTGGAAGAAGCTGCGGACCTGCGAACCGCCGAATTGCGTTTCGACATCCCTTTGCTCGGTCAGCGCCTGACGGCAGTCACGGACTGGGTTTACCGGCAAACCCATCTGAATGAGTTGAAGCTCGGATATTTTGGAGCGAGCACCGGGGCTGCCGCCGCGCTGGTAGCGGCTGCCGAACGCCCGAGCCTGGTGGGTGCCGTGGTTTCTAGGGGCGGCAGACCTGACCTTGCGGGTGCGGCATTAAGACAAGTGGTTGCGCCGACCCTGTTCATCGTCGGGGGCGAAGATCCGGTAGTCCTTGGGCTCAACTATTCAGCCATCGAAAAGCTGCCCGCTGGAACTGAACACAAGCTTGAAATCATAGACGGCGCGACTCACCTGTTCGAAGAGCCTGGGACTCTGGATCAGGTGGCGACCCTCGCGCGAGATTGGTTTCAGAAGTACCTCAAGTCTGCGTAGCCCTGACATGCCTGCCACGGCCGCATGACCTTACAAGTGCGGGATTCCGCGCAGGTTCGCTGCGCAATCTGACGCCTCAGGTGTTCGGAAGTGCTTCGTGGTCTTCGTGGCCAGTGGTATTGCACTTGCAATTGAAGGGGGCATGAGCAGGAAAGGATCCTGCGCATCCCTCGGTCGAGCGCGGAACTTTCTTGACGACGCCGCACGCGATGGATTTAAGCTCCTATCTCGAACGAAGTTTCTAATGTCCCGGAGTTCGAAGCACCTGTTCGGCGTGACGGGGATGAGCCTGTGATGCTGCTTATTAATCGCAGAGGCAGCACGCAGTTTGTAGTGTTGGAATCGCGATAAACAAAGGAGTATGTTATGCCAGAAGTAAAGGTGACAAAAGAGAAATCGCTCGCCAAACCGGAAACTCCGGCGCCCAGACTGTTCAATGAACTGTTCAGGCCGATGTTTCCGGTTGGCAGATTCTTCGGGCTGAGCCCGTTCGCAGTTATGCGCGAGTTCAGCGACGAAATGGACCGCGTGTTTCGGGGTGTCGTTCCGAGCACGGAGACGGGGACGTGGAGCCCAGCGGTCGACATTCAACAGTCCAACGGCAACCTGGTTGTGACTGCGGAGTTGCCGGGCCTCAAGAAGGAAGAAGTGAAAGTGGAATTGACGGATGACGCCCTGGTCATCAAAGGTGAGCGTAAGAGCGAGCACAAAGAGGAACGCGAAGGATTTTATAAGTCGGAACGGAGCTATGGGCAGTTCTATCGCTCCATTGCGTTACCGGATGGCGCGAAAGCGGACCAGGCAAAGGCTGAATTGAATGACGGCGTGCTGAAGGTCTCAGTGCCGGTGCCGGAGGCGAAGAAGACCGTCCGTCAGATAACCGTTGAGGAAGGCGCGAAGACAAAGCCCGCGGCAGCGTAAACAAGCAGCATGAGCCACACGGATATCGGAGGGTCGAGGCGCTGTGGGAACGGCGCCTCGTCGCAATTAGACGGCTGCTTCTTCTTCACGCGTTAGGGCCTGCCAACTTTCTTCACTGATCGGCAGCAGAATACGCGAAGGATGGCGAGGGTCGTGAAAGATCTGTTGGTGTGCTACTTGAAAAGTCACGGCGTCGCGGATTGGTCCACGTCTCTTAGGGGCAGCAAATCCAAAGCGGGGAGTGCCGGTATTGCATCCTGCCTTTGAGCCAACTTTCCCTCTAGGAGTAAAGGCACGGTGCCCCCCAGTTCGGGCTGCGTAAGTTGAAGGGTCCAGATCAGGCATCCTTCGAGGGTGAATCCTCCAAACGCGTATGTTTCGGCGCGGGCGTCAGACAGAGTCGCGTGCAGCACCATGGCGGCGATTTGCGGACCTGAGGCCACCACGGCCCAAGCTGCGTTCCCGAGATAGCTGGTGCCAAGAAGAGCAATCCTGCCGGAGTGCCAAGGTTGACGGGAAAGCCAGCCGACCGTGTCGGCGCCGTCCTGCTCCTCATGAAATATCGGATTCAAGATGCCTCCGGAACCACCGGTTCCCCGGCAACTCTGTAGCAGGACCTGGAAGCCACGTTCGGCGAGGATCAGAGCAAGGTCCCGGAATTGGTGGTCGCGGCCGTAAGGACTGCGAATAAGGACAACAGGCAGACGCTCGCCGCCGCGCGGGTAATAGCGGTCGGCGAGCAAGTCGACGCCGTCGGACATTGCGATTCGTATGCCGCGACTTTGGACGATATCGCGTGTGTCAGGAGGCGGAAGATGCCAAATTCGAGCAAGAATCCGGCTGCCGACACTCATTGAGCCGCCCTCATGCGTCGAGAATCCTGCAGCGTGTGCTCGGGGAGGGTTGCCATCGCAGTATTTTGGTTACGCGTGGAGATCTCCGTCTCGTGCCAGGTAGCTCTGCTGTATCAGCTTCGCGACCAGCGCTGTCCAGCCTTGGTGGCTGGCTCCCAGGCCTTGTCCGTCCTCGCCGTGGAAGTATTCAAAGTAGGCCAGACAGTCACGCCAGTGCGGATCGTTCTGCAGTTGCTCTCTTTTCCCGTAGAGTGGCCGCCGGCCTTGATCATCTCGGAGAAAGAGCCGAGTCAATCGGCGCTGAAGCTCCAGACTAACCTGCCACAAGTTCAGACGCTGGCCGGAGCCGGTTGGGCATTCGATCAGAAATTCATCCCCGAGAAAGTAATGGAATTTTTGGAGCGCCTCGATCAGGAGGAAGTTGACCGGGAACCAAATGGGGCCTCTCCAGTTCGAGTTGCCGCCGAAGAGCCCGCTTTGCGACTCTCCCGGCTGATAGTCGATTCTATTCTCATTCCCATCGAGCCGCAGCGCGTAGGGATGATCGCGATGGTAGCGGGAGAGCGACCGGATGCCATACGGAGACAGAAATTCAGACTCGTCCAGCATGAGGCTCAGCACCGATCCCAAACGGTCCCGGTTGACCAGCGACAAGAATCTCCGGATGCTGGTAGCCGTTGTGAGCGTCTCAACATAATCTCCAAACTCTGGCAGATTGTCGATGAAATATTGCATCCGCCGTTTGAAGCCAGGCAGCGTGTCGATCAACTCCGAGTCCAGCGTCTCCACGGCGAGCAGTGGGATCAATCCCACCAGGGAACGCACCCGCATGGGCTGGAACCTCCCGTCTGGCACACGCAGCACGTCATAGTAGAAGCGGTCAGTCCGGTCCCATAGCTCGATACCCTGTCCGGCAATGTTATTCATCGCGCGTGAAATATAGACAAAGTGCTCCAGGAACTTCGAAGCCACATCTTCGTAAGCGGAGTTCTGTCTTGACAGCTCCAGGGCGATGGTCATCATGTTGAGGCAATACATTCCCATCCAGCTGGTGCCGTCGCATTGCTCGATCACGCCGCCATTCGGCAATACACCGCTGCGATCGATTACCCCAACATTATCCAGCCCGAGAAATCCGCCCTGAAAGACGTTGTTGCCCTCCGAGTCTTTGCGGTTCACCCACCAAGTGAAATTGAGAAGCAACTTATGAAAGGCACGTTCCAGGAAGTTGCGGTCCGGACGCCCGGAGTGTCGTTCTTCAATCTTGTAAACCCGCCACACCGCCCAGGCGTGAACCGGAGGATTCACATCGGAGAAGTTCCATTCGTAAGCCGGAAGTTGTCCGTTGGGATGCAAGTACCATTCGCGCAGCAGCAGAAGCAGCTGTTCCTTGGCAAAGTCTGGATCGATCAGTGCCAGCGGGATGCAATGAAACGCAAGATCCCAGGCCGCATACCAGGGGTATTCCCACTTGTCCGGAATGGAAATCACGTCGGCATTATTCAAGTGAAGCCAGCCGCTGTTCCTTCCGCCCCTTCGCTGGCGCGGAGGTTCCGGCCCAGACGGATCGCCTCGCAGCCAGCGCCGGACATTGTAGTGGTAGAACTGCTTGCTCCATAACAAGCCGGCGAAGGCCTGACGCTGAACCAACTCCTCATCCGGTGTCAGCCGAGGGGGAGCGATTGCTTGGTAGAACTCATCGGCCTCGCAGCGGCGCTTTTGAAAAAGCTCATCGAAAGCGCTGCCAAATGGGTCAGGGCCAGGGTTAACTGTGAACCTTAGCTTCACAGTCGCATTCTGCCCGGCGTCAATGCGCAACTGGTAATGGGAGGAGGCCTTGGTTCCGACCCTTTTGGGATTCACTGCCTGCTTTGTCCCGGCAACCACAAAATCGTTGATTCCATCCTTTACATAAGGACCACGGTTCCCTGCTCCAAAAACTCGCTCAAAGTTGGTTTCGTTATCTGTGAACAGGAACTCTGGGCCCCCGGCGCATACGAGCCATCGCTCAGCTATCTCAAAGTGGCTAACCCGAATCGCGGGCGCAGCCTCGCATATCATGTCTCCGGCCAGTTGAGGAATACGAGCGTCCAACCCCCACGACCAGGTGTTGCGAAACCAAACGGTGGGCAAGACGTCGATGCTGGCGGCATCGGGGCCTCGATTGAACACTGTGACTCGGATGAGAATATCTTCGGGTGCTGCTTTTGCATATTCCACGACGACGTCGAAGTAGCGATTCTCCTCGAATACCCCGGTATCGAGTAATTCGTATTCGGGCTCCGCGCGGCTGCGGCGCCGGTTCCCCTCGATCAGCGCCGCGTAGGGGAAGGCCGCCTGCGGGTACTTGTACAGATACTTCATATAGGAGTGCGTCGGCGTTGAATCGAGATAGAAGGAGTACTCCTTGATGTCCTCACCATGCGTCCCCTCGTTGCCGGTGAGCCCGAAGAGGCGCTCTTTAAGAATTGGATCTCGGCCATTCCACAGCGAAACCGCGAAGCACACAAGCTGGTGGCGGTCACAGATCCCGCCCAGGCCGTCTTCATTCCAACGATAGGCCCGCGATCGGGCATGGTCGTGAGGGAAATACTCCCACGCGGTTCCGTCAGGTGAATAGTCCTCGCGTACCGTTCCCCAGGCCCGTTCACTCAAATAGGGGCCCCATTGCTTCCAGGGAATACGCCGCTCACGCGCCTCCGCCAGCCGTAGATGTTCTGGCGTCATATCTCGAGTTCGGGCTCTAATCGGCGCAAATATAGCCTTTCTCGGCTAACTTGATCATTACACGCCGGGCTGCGGCTTCCGGCAGCTCTCCTACGCCGTCCACGACTAGTTCCG
>Ga0068856_100004327_pt1 | contig 14163 bp, 11 predicted proteins | sample KBSCornC62_FD_66595 | JGI IMG/M metagenome (GOLD analysis project Ga0068856, IMG submission 66595) | Corn rhizosphere microbial communities from Kellogg Biological Station, Michigan, USA - KBS Corn C6-2 | ecosystem: Host-associated > Plants > Roots > Rhizosphere > Soil ...
TGCGACGAGCACTTTGCCATCAAGATTATTGCGGCGCATCGCGGCAGGATAATCGGGCGGCACTTGGTCGATCACGACGGGAGGTGAATCAACCTGATCCGGCGTCAGATAGGCGCCGGTAAAATGGACTTCGTTGCTCACCGGATTGATCGGCTGCAGCGGGTCATTTGAGGCGCATCCAAAGAGCAAGCAGGCCGCGAAGGCCATGGCGATCCAGGTTTTCATGAAGAGAAGGGGCTAACAGTGACCGCATTCCGCACGGTCGCAACGAGATTAGCGCAAGCTCTTACAAGAGCCCGCGTTCCACTTTCTGTTCCAAAATATGCTCAAACTCTTTGCGCAGCGCTTTCTCTTTGCCCCGCAAGCCCGGCATCAAGGCCAACCAATTATAAACCTCCTCACGCAGGTGCTTCGGCATGACTGGCTCGATCTCGATCGCGCGATCGAACGCGCGCACACACGCCTGAGCGATCTGCTCACACATCCGCTGCGCATCCGCCGTGCTCTGCTGGCCGGCGAGACGCACGACTTCGTCATTCGTTTCCGGACGCCGCCGCATCGCCGTTTTGTAGGACTCCAAGCTGTCGATCACCACATTCACCGTCCGCGGAAAAAAGCTGCTCATTAAATTCCAGGGATCCCCGCGCTGGTCGCCGCCATTTCGAAAGTCGCTCCGCAAAATCACCGACGGCAAGTCCGCAAATTTCGCGAACATGAATTCGACAACCGTGCCGGAATCGAGCTCGGAACCATCGTAGTTGAAGAGCCCGAGGTCGCAGTTCACCAGGGTGCGCAAATCGTGATCGCGAATCGCATGGGCGGTCTTGACGCGCTGCTCGAGATTCTGCGGCAAAACGCAGAGGTATCGGCCGTGCGACGACTCATAAATCGCCTCCGCGAGATACGCGTTTCCGATCAGGTGTTTGCTGCTGAAGAGCTCGCTCGCGAAGTAAACCGTGTAGCTCTTCTCTTTCTTTTTCATGGGGTACTTAGACGTAGAAAGCGCGCACATGCGGTACAATCGCAAACTCCGTGTCTTATTTTTCCGCTATGATTCGGAGGTAGCCGCATTCGTAAGGATGCAGGCATTGCCCATCGCAAAGTGCAGGGCCCGCGTTCTTACGAACGCGGCCTCGAAACTTCGCTAGGACGTGGGTGTTAACTTCAACGTATGCGCCGTCGCTCCAGGCAAGAACGGCGTTGGGAGACCTTTCACCCACGCTTCGTGACCGGCCTGGAAAAAAGGTGACAGAGGATGACCGCTCTCTCCTCCCGGCATTTCAAAAATGCCTTCGTCCTCACGGCCGGGCGACACCACGAAACGCTCCGATGCGCCGTCGTCCGGCGCCTGCACCCGGGGCGTATCGTAATCGCCGGACAACTCATCTTCCGGTACTCTCAACCAGATGGCCGCTACCCGAGAGAGCTTGGCCAACGGGTGCTCGATGTGCGCGCGATTCCGTTTGCCCCAGGTGGCTTGATCGAGCGAAAGGCCGTCGCGTTCCGTTTCACGGATTACGCTATCCGCCGCCGCCAAGAGCAGATCGTTCCAGGTGTTGAAATAGGGGTTGAGCAAATGCGGAGGCTGCTTGTTGAGCATGTCCCACAATGGCTCCTCGATGTGAAAACGTCGGTAACTGAAATCCGGATACACCTCCACGCAGCGCGCGAAAATGGGCGTGTAAACACTGGTCGCGACGTATTGGCGGAAGCGTCGCACCAAGCGGTAGCTGACCGAATCGGCATCGGCTCGACCTGACCAGGGGAGCAAGGCCTTGCGCAATTTGGCGCGCTCCGATTTCTGCGCGATCGCGCCGTCGGTCAGAATTTGCGTCAGCAGGGTGTGCCACCGATCGAGGTAAGGAGCTCCGGTATCGAGTTGAATTTTCAACAAGTCCGCCGGCGAGGCCTTTTGCAGCGGAGTGAGTAAATCACGGATTTCCGCGGCGCGCTGGGGGCGTTCATAACCGCCATCGCCCAGCTTGAGCAACGCCTCGCTGTCCAAGACGCGATTGTTTGCGGTCCAAATCTGCCCCGCTTGCGGCGCGATCACGGTGGGAACTTCGTCGGCGTTTAAATAACCATCCCAGCGGCGGTCGCCGAAGGTCCAAGAAACGGGAAGGCGTCCGTCAAACCCAATCCGACGCGGCAATCGGCCCGCGATTGTCCAACCGATTTTGCCGGAACGATCGGACACGACCAAATTCTGGGCGGGGATGCCGCAGCGATGCGCCACTGCGATCGCCTCCTCCACGGTCGACGCATTTTCCAAGTCGTAGATATCGAAATTCGCCGCTGCGGGATCGTCCATCGTCCACTTCATTGCGATCGAGCGATTCTGCGCATCGTGCCCGACGATCGGTCCGAATTCAGTCCACGGGACATCGATCGAAACGGGGTCGCCGCCCTTCACCGCGATAACGTGATGTCGCTTTTCAATCGGAACCAAATCGTGACCACGAATGTACATACTCGGATCCACCGTCGACAGGTCGAGAGTGACGATATCGCTGACGTCGACATCGGAATTCGTAAATCCCCACGCAATGCGGCCGTTGCTGCCGGCGACCATAAAAGGCGTCCCGGGCAGCGTCACACCCGTCACGCGTAGTGCTTGGCCCGATACAGCGTCGGTCGTCTGCCACGAAGCGCGGTACCAGGTGTTCGGCAAACGAAGCGCAAGGTGCATGTCGTTCGCCAACAGCGCGGCTCCCGATGCCGTGCGGGTGCCGGCAAGAGCAAAGGCATTCGAGCCAAGCAATACGGAATCGTCATGGGCACGCTCGACCATCGCCTCGTCGGTTGCGGAACCGGCCTGTTGGCGCACGTCGATCATCGATGCCGACGGAATCGGTGAAATCGGCGCGACGGACCCGTCGAGGGCGGCATCAGCCGGCCCGATTAGCGGCGCAAAGTACGCCACCGCAGGGCGGCCCAGCACGTCGCGCACACATGCGAGAGATTGCTCGTAATTGTTTCGGCTATCCTGGAGATCGAGCGTCATCGCATAAATCATCAACACCGAATCTTCCGGTTTCCACGGTTCGGGTTTGGTGCGAAGGACAAGATATTCAAACGGAGCCGCGCGGAGTTGGTTCAGCCCTGTATTCACCCCTTGGGCATAAGCCTCGAGCAAGGCGCGTTGCGTCGCTGGAAGGTGCGCGAGGGCTTTCTCCGCCAACGAGCGAAAATCGTGCATGCGGGCTTTGCGATCAGCCCCGATGGTGGCCTTGCCGATCAAGGCCGAGAGTTCGCCCGCGGCGTGGCGACGCGCCAGATCCATTTGAAAGAAGCGATCCTGAGCATGCAAAAAACCAAGCGCGCGCGCGACATCGAGACGGTTAACTGCATGAATTGTCGGCACCCCCTGAGCATCACGCTCCACCGTGACGGCGCCAGACAGCCCCGAAATACTCGTCGTTCCGTCGAGCAGCGGCAGGCTGGCGCGCATCCGAGAGTAGAACCAAGCGATGCCCAGCGCCGCCAGGAGTATCAGGATGGTCAATACGCTGAAAAGGGTGCGGAGACGTTTGCCGAGTTGATTGGCCATGACGCAACGAAAGAGAAAGCCTGAAGGGCTGAAAGGCTAAACAAACAAGGCTGGCCGTCGAAGTCAGCCGAAGGCGGAGCGGGCGGATGGTTATCGGCAACTTTGGCGGACGAGTATCCCACAGGATTGCGTTCCTGCGGACGCCACGATGCGTCGGGCGCTGCGAATTCAGACTTTCAGCCCTCAGCCTTCAGCCTTTTCTTTCCCCGTGTTTCCACGATCATTTATAACGCATGTCACCACTCGCTACCGGCTACCACCAACGCGCCAACGAACTTCTCGCCACCGCTTGGACGACCAACGCACCTGTGATCGAGAAGCTCACTCCCGTCATCGGCCAGAGTGTCGCGAACGGCGGCGTCATCCACACCTTCGGCAGTGGTCACAGTGAATTGATTTCTCGCGAGATTATCGGTCGCGCCGGCGGGCTGGTCTGCGTCAGCGGGATTCAAGATCCGACGAACGGTTTCATCGAAAACCTCGTGGGCTACGGCTCCAAACTCGTCGAACGTTACGATCGCCAGCATGGTCTTCTCGCCGGCGAAATTTTGATCGCGATTTCCAATTCCGGCAAAAATGCCTCGCCGATCGAAGTCGCGCTCTACGGCAAACAAAAGGGCATGGTCGTGGTCACGCTCTCCTGTCTCGCCATGTCCAAAACCGTCTCCTCCCAACATCCCAGTGGCAAACGTCTCTTCGAGTGCGGGGATCATGTGTTGGACAACGGTGGTGTGACCGGCGACGCGATCGTCGAAGTGAAAAACGGCGCGATGGCCGGTCCGACCTCCACGCTGATCGGTTGCTCCGTGCTCAACTGGCTCATGCTCTCGACGATCGAGTGGCTGCGCGATCACGGTTATCCTCTTCCGTTGCTCCGCAGCCAAAACATTCCCGGAGCCATCGAGTTCAACCGCGCACTTGGCAAAAAATACCACGGTCGCCTCAGCCGTCAGCTCGCTTGAGTTCGTTTTTCGGCGAGAATGATCTAGCCCGTCGCTGCCCATGCCGTTTCCTCTGACTGAAATTCTAGAGGTCCGGACCTGGCGCGCGCGACAGCAGGCGCACGAGATGCGCGTGCGTGCATGGACGGACGCACACCAAGCGCGCTCCGCGCGTGGAGAAAAACATCCGGTCTACGATTTTCTTTTCGAATACTATGCCTTTCGCCCGAGTTGGCTGCGGCGCTGGCACCCCGGTTTAGGCGTCGGCCTCCGAGGCGAAGAAGCGAAATCGTTTTTGCAATGGTCCGAGTATGAAACGCGCGTCCTCGCCTCACCCAGTCCACCGCGAACTCCGATGGGACCGACTGAATCGAGTGACGCGAGCGATGGGATCATCACCGTCGATCCGTCACGCTGGCCGACGCATCGTCGCGCCACCGTGACTTGGCTGCGCTCGCTCCTCGAGACCATGCAAATGCGCCCTGCATTTTTCGGGTGCTTTGGTCTGCATGAGTGGGCGATGGTGTATCAACAAAAGCACGACGATCTCCGACATGCGCGCTGGCCGCTCCGTTTTTCACCGGAAGAAATCGCGCGCATCGTCGAAACCCAGCCGCTGACCTGCACACACTACGACGCTTTTCGTTTTTTCACTCCCCCAGCGCGCCCGCGCAACCGCATCGCACTCACACGCGAAGCGTCGCCCGAACACGAGCAACGGGGTTGCCTGCACGCGAACATGGATCTCTACAAATGGGCCTTCAAACTGGCGCCCTTCACTTCGAGTGAACTGATCGCCGACGCACTCGCTCTCGCCTACGACATTCGCACGGTCGACATGCGCGCAAGCCCCTACGATTTTCGCGAACTCGGTTTTCCTCCGATCCCGATCGAGACGACCGCTGGTCGCGCCGAATACGAAACGGCCCAGCGCGATTTTTCACGGCGAGGCGAACCGCTGCGCGAACGCTTGCTCGAAACCTGCCGTTCATTGCTCGCGGCTTGGGAAATGCCTGTTGGCTCCCTTGAGTCCTCGATAGGACCGTAACCGGAGAGCGGACATCTTTGTCCGTCCGGGAATCACGCCTCACCGGACCTCGAACGAAATCCCTTTGAGCGGGAAAATCGGCCGGCCCAATCGCTTCGAACTGATCTTTTCGAGCTGTAAACTGACAAAAGGATTATGCGTCACGAAGCGGAGAAAATCCGCCTTGCTGATCATCAAGCAGCGTGAGGGCTGGCGCGAAACGATGTCCATCATCGCCGAGCTGTTCTGCAGAATACTGACCTCGCCAAAGTAAGCTCCCGGACGCAGCCGCGCACGCAGGCGATTGCCCCGCTTTACCGCAACCTGGCCATCGTAAACGACGTAAAACTGCTGCGTGTCCTGCTGTTGAGAGACGATGACTTGGTTTTCGTTGAAGGTCACGACGGAGGCGAGGTTCGCGAAACGCGCGATCGCCTGCGGATGCCAGTTCTGACAAAACGAAATGCCGCGCAAGAAAGGCACCTTCAACGCCAAGTCGGACACGACTTGACGGCCGAGGACGTTCAACACCAGTTGCTGAAATTTCTGCGCAGGGATCATCATCGCGACCACAGGCGTGCGAGCTCGCACTCGCTCTTCCGGGCGCTCGGGATCAAAGAAAGCCTGCACTCCAAAAATATCGCCCTCGAGTAATGTCATCGCGCGCTCACGTCGGCCCGCGACGTTCTGCCGATACAAATCCGCCTGACCGGAGATGATGACGCCGACCTCATTAACCGGATCGGTAAAGTCGCGCAGCATACTGCGGCTCTTGAACACGCGGATGGCGCTGCCTTCACGGATCGCACCGCGTTCCGCTACCGACAGACGGCGGAACAACAGCGAGTCGCTCAATGCGCGCGAGATTTGCTCTTCGCCCGGAGGTTTGGCCGCGCTCACGCGCCAGCGTTTCCAGTTGCGGCGCATCTTTCGCAAGGTGGTCAGATTGCGTATCCAAAACCACCGTACAAAGGGCACGCCGAAATAGGCGATCACGATCGCGCCGGCCAAAATCCCGAAAACTTCCCCGACCTCTTTCCAGTAGGACTTGTTTTCCAAAAGGTCTTGGAGGTTTTGATTCGCCGCTCGCAGAGCGATGAAAATCACCAAGCACACCCAAATGGCGCCCCAAGCCAACCGCGTCGCCAGATAGCCAAACGACAGCCGCGACAAACCGATCTGCAGACGGATCCGCCAACGTTTGTTGAGGGTGAAAAGAAAATTCTTCTGTGTATCCAGAATCAAACCACGACACACCGTCGAAATCAGTTCCACGATACATCCCCCGGCAAATGGGCGAAGCATGACGATGAGCCCGAAAACATGGGTCAGGCCCCAAGCCGGCTTCAGGTACCAGAGCGCCGCCGCGGTCGCGATGACGGGAAAAAGCCGCGCGCACCAGATGCCCGCCTGCGTCAGACGTGAGGTCACACAGGCGTCGGAAAGGTTGACGCCGAAATACGGGACCGGCCGGAACAAACGGAACTTCGGTTCGTAAACGTCGCCGCCGCCACCTTTCAAGACGCACGCCGCCAATGCTTGGCCGAGGCTCAGCCCAGCGCCGAGCAAGACCCAGCCGGCAATCAAGCCCTCGGCCGCGTGCGAAAGCGTCCAGCTCGGGACCGGAAAAGGACGCGTCGCCAACAGATACACCGCCGCGATCATCGAGATCGCGGTTAACAAAATCGGAATAATCGGCGGCAGAGAAAACCACCAACGCCGCGCGACCGCTTTCGATTCAGGGTGACGCGACACCTGCAAGATCCCCTGGCGATGGGCCTTCAGGACGAGCTCGTAGAATTCGCGCAGCGGCAGACAGCCGCGATTCAAGATCACCGTCCGAAGCACATCGGGCACGGTCGCGGGTTGAGAAAAATTCCGCAGGAGATTCCACTGATCGACCGAGACGGTCAGATACTTTCGCTCGGGGATGTTTTTGACGACAAAAACTTCGCCGGGTGTATCCGACTTCTGGATATCAGGGCTCAGCCGCAGGGGTTGAACGGTGAGAACGAGCTGCTCGTCCATAGCTTGGGGTGGCTCCATCTGAACGACGCGGATGCTCGGACGAAAGCCGAAAACGCGCGGAGTTGCAGATTCAAGTACCGACGCCCGGCTGAGCGGCTGGCCCAATCAGGTCCGCTACCGCCGACTCGAGGTCCTGCAGTCGGTACGGTTTCATGAGGTAGCGAAGGCGCGAGTTGCCTTCCGCCCAGAGGTCTTCTTCGAGCATATGACCGCTCAAAAGCAAAATCGGGAGTTCAGGATCTTCCTTGTGGAGATGAGTCGCCAGACCCAGTCCATCCAAACGCGGCATCAGCACGTCGGTCACGACGAGACCGATCTGTTCGTGTTCCGCGCGAAAAAGTTCAATCGCCTTCTGGCCGTCTTCCGCCTCGATCATCTTGTAACCGGCCTGTTCGAGACAGACGCGCGCCAACTTGCGCACTTCCGGCTCATCATCGACGAACAAAATCGTGCCAGGGGCATAGCCCTGCTGACCTGGTTGAGCACGGCCGGCCGTAGAGGAACCGAAAAGCTTTCTGATGACTGAGATCATGATAGGTGCAGTCACGGCGAAAGGGACCTACCGCGACTTATTGCCTTAAGCGGCACGGCCTGCGCCGCCCGCCCGGGTTTGAAGAATCTTTTACGCCCCGGGCGGGCGGCTAATGGAGAGTGAAGAATGATGAATGCAGAATGGGCTATTCACGCGCGGGGCTGGCACCGTACTGGCCGATAGCTTGACCGAGCCGGCCTTCAAAGGTATCTCTATTATTCAGTGTGGTCCGCCTCCCCGCAAGCGACCTCCGTCATTCTGCACTCTTCACTCATCATTCTTCACTCGGCGCGGGCTCACTGCGCCGCCGGGCCGGGTTTGAAGAATCTTTTGCGCCCCGAGTAGGCGGCTAATGGAGAGTGAAGAATGATGAATGCAGAATGGGCTATTCGTGGGCTGGGGTGGGACCGTACTGGCGGATAGCTTGACCAAGCGGGGGCCTTCAACGGTGTCTCTGTTATTCAGCGTAGCCCGGCCTCTCCGCCAGCAACTTCTCCGTCATTCTGCACTCTTCATTCTTCACTCTTCACTCTTCATTCTTCACTCGGCGCGGTTTCACCGCGCCGCCTCACCCTCCAATGTAACTCATCTCGATTTTCTCGCGGACTTCTCCTCGGGCAGCGCGTTCGCTGCGCTCATCTGAGTATCGATCGGTTCGACGCGTCCAAATCTGGCGAATATGTTCAACCAGATCCGAGTCCGAAGCTCCCTTCCGAACGATCGAACGTAAATCCCAACCGAGCGAAGCGAAGAGGCAGGTGAATAATTTTCCGTCCGCGGACAAACGAGCCCGGTTGCAGTCCCGGCAAAACGGTTCGGTCACTGAACTGATCACGCCGATCTCACCGCGGCCATCCAAGTAACGGTACCGCGTCGCGACCTCCCCTCGATAATTTGGGCCGGCCTCCGCCATCGGCCACAGCGCATGGATGCGATTGACCAGTTCTCGCGCCGGCACGACGTGCTCGCGCTGCCATGCATTATGGTTGCCGACGTCCATGAACTCGATGAACCGAAGTGTGAGATTCTGCTCACGCGCCCACTCGGCCATGCGCTCGATCTCCGTCTCATTCACGCCGCGCTGTACGACCATGTTCAACTTCACCGGTAGGTCGACGGCGACCGCGGCGCGAATCCCGTCGAGCACGCGTTGCACATCGAGGTTGCGTCCGCTCATCCGCGCGAAAATCGCCGGATCGATCGCGTCCAAGGACACGTTGAGGCGATCCAATCCCGCTTCTTTCAACTCCTTCGCCCGCGCCGCGAGGAGCCAACCGTTCGTCGTCAACGCCACTTCGCGAATTCCGAGGTCTCGTTTCGCCGAACGAATCAGCTCCGGCACATCCCGACGCAACAACGGCTCACCGCCCGTGAGTCGAAGCTTCTCCGTCCCGAGCGCGACGAACGCGCGCACGATGCGCACAAGTTCTGACGTCGAAAGCATCTGTTCCGCCGGTAAAAAGGCATAGTCAGCGCCAAAAATTTCCGCCGGCATGCAGTAGCTGCAGCGAAAGTTGCACCGGTCGGTTAACGACACGCGCAGATCACGCAAAGGCCGGGAGAATGAATCACGAACGTCGGACACAGGCATAAGACAACGCGAGCCGCGCCGTTTTTCCAATCTTTCCGCGCGATTCCACCGGCAGCCGCTTCGGCGTCATGCGAATACACCAACAAGCCATTGCCGAAACACCCGACTCCGACTTGGAGTGCGGCGACTCGTCGCCGCCTTGGACGGGCGGATTCATCCGCCCGCATTAAGTACGCTTCTCAAAGCGAGTTCGCCGAAGGCGACATGAATTTCGCGTTTGAAGGCGCCGAACGAGCCGCCGCGCTCCACGTCGGAACGTCACCAACAAAGAGAATCGATGCGATAAATCAGCCGCTCCAAACGGTAACCCTGCCAGCTCTCGCCAACGATCTCCCTTCGCTCCTCAGCCTTTGCTTGCCCTTATGCTCAGCGGCCCCAACAACGTTCGCGCTCACGATGCTCGCGTACGAATGCCCAAGTTGCGGGGCGCCCGTCTCTTTCGCCTCCGCTGCGACCGTCTTCGCCGTTTGCCCACACTGCCGATCGATGGTGGTGCGAACGGATAAAAAAATTGAAGCCATCGGTGTCATCGCCGATCTGCTGCCGGACGTGAGTCCGCTGCAAATCGGCAGTCGCGGGCGCTGGCGGGACCACGAGTTCACCCTCCTTGGCCGAATCCGACTGGCGTGGGCCGAGGGCAGTTGGACGGAATGGTTTTTCGAGTGGGGCAACGGCCAGCATGGCTGGCTCGGCGAAGCCCAAGGGTCTTTCACGATCAGCTTTCCAACCGAAGCCGCCGCCCCGCGTCTGAACCCTCGTTCTCTCGCGGCGGGCACCGACATCACGCTCGCGGGCGAAACGTGGCGCGTCATGGATGGCAAAGACGTGCGTGTCATCGCGGCGCAAGGCGAGTTGCCCTTCGTGCCGAAACCAAAGGTCGAACGCTTCAGTCTCGACTTGGCAGGGCCGAAAAATCGTTTCGCCACCATCGAAGTGGAGGACGGGATAACATGTTTGTTCACCGGCGAGTCGCTGACGTTCAACGAACTCTCCTTTTCCAACCTCCGCGATGTTCCAGGGTGGTCGAACAGCGCCGCGCCACAGGCTGCCCGCACCGACTCCCGCACCGTTCGCTGTCCGCACTGCGCCGCGGCCGTCGTGCTCCGAGCCAGCGGGCAGACACTTGCGGTGACCTGCGGTTCGTGTGGCACGCTGCTCGATCCGTCAACTGAAGACGTGGCTGTCATACAGCGCGCCGATGCCGCACAAAAGGAAGTCGCGGCCGTGCTGCCTCTCGGCGCGCGCGGACAGCTCGACGGCACCGTTTACGAAATCATCGGCTGTATGGTCCGCGCGGATACATATGCGAGTTGGTCCGAGTACTTGCTCTTCAATCCGTGGCAAGGCTTTCGCTGGCTCGTGACGTATGAGGGCCATTGGAGTTTGGTGGATCGTCTTCTCTCGCCTCCGGTCGACGTCGGGCTGCGCGACGTGATCTCGAATGGTATTCGCTACCGGCTTTTCGCCCGCGGCAAAACGGAGGTCAAAGCCGTGCTCGGTGAGTTTTATTGGCGGGTGCAACGCGGCGAACTTTCCGAAGCCGAAGACTACATTGCTCCGCCGAGAATTCTTTCTCGCGAAAAGTATCCCGCCTTCGCCGAGGAAACGTGGTCCACGGGGAAATATGTTTCGCCCGACGAAATCCGGACCGCCTTCGCCCTGCCCGAAAAGCTTGCGCGGCCAATGGGTATTTATCTCAACCAGCCTAATCCCTATAAGGAAAAATGGCAGCGTGTTCGCGCCGGGACCGGCGTCGCCCTCCTCGTACTCTGCGGACTCCAAAGCTATTTCCTCCTCGCTCATCCGAGCAAGTTGCAGGTGAGCCAAACCGTGAACGTCACGCCGCCCTCCTCTTCGACACCGCGCTGGCCAGCGGGGCGACTCTTATCCACGGCGACGAGCCCGACTCCGCTTCAAAGCCCCAACCCGAGTCGCCCGCAAAGCACCGCAAGTCCCACCGGCGTCGCCCCGGCAACGACGACTCCGGCGGCCTCTTCCGATTTCGACACCCAGGCCTTCACCTTGACGGGTGGCCCGCAACCGGTGGACGTGACATTTTACGCGCCTTTGCAGAATACTTGGATCGATGTCGACCTGCAGTTGGTCAACGCGGGTAACGGCGAGGCGCGGCCCGAGCAAACGGAACTGTCCTACTATTATGGATACGACTCGGATGGATCGTGGTCCGAAGGCTCGCGCACCCGCACCGTTCGCTACGCGAGTGTGGCGCCTGGCACCTACTTTCTCCGCGTCGAACCGGAATCAGACGTCCAAGCGCCCATCCTTCCGCTCACCGTCGAGGTCCACAGCGGCGGCCTTTTTTGGTCCAACTTCTTCGTGAGCTTGGTGATCCTTCTGCTTTATCCTGCCTGGATTCTCTACCGCCGTCACGCCTTCGAACAGGAGCGCTGGGGGGATAGCGATTTCAGCCCAACCATTAACTCCGGTGACGATTGATGAAAGCCCTGCTGCGCTCTCCGCTCTATTTGTTCTTTGTGCTCGCCGCCTGTGCCTACCTGGGAGCAGCCAATCTCCAGGGTTGGTCGCTTCTCGCGGCGCTCGTGTTTTCGGGTCGAAGCTCTTCCGGCACGCATGGCGCTCCCATCCGCCACAAGTAATTTTATGAACTGGTCCAACCTCCTGTCGACGGGCGTGTACGCGCTCTCTGGCCTCCTGATCTTCTGCGTGGCGTTTTGGATCATCGACTTGATTACGCCTTACCATCTCTGGAAAGAATTGGTCGAAAAACGAAACACGGCGCTCGGGTTCGTTGTGGGCATGGTGGCGCTCGGTCTCTGCATCATCGTCGCCGCGGCGATCCACGGATAACTCGCATGTCGGATCGTCGGGTTAAACTTCTCCTACTCGGCTCTGTCTTCGCGGTCGCCACCTGCGGGTTGATCTACGAATTGATCTGCGGGACGCTCGCGAGCTACCTGCTCGGCGACTCGGTTACGCAATTCTCGACCGTCATCGGCGTGTACCTCTTCGCTATGGGCATCGGGTCTTACTTGTCGCGCTTCGTGCAGCGCGATGTAGTGGTCTTGTTCATACGCCTGGAATACCTGATCGGTCTCGTCGGCGGCAGCGCCGCCGCGGCGCTCTTTTTGCTGTTTGCCGAAGTGAGTTCATTCCGCGTCGTCCTTTACGCGTTGATCGTCGTGATCGGTACGATGGTCGGATTGGAGATTCCGCTGATGCTGCGCATCCTGCGCGAGCGTCTCGAATTCAAGGATCTCATTTCAAAGGTTTTCACCTTTGATTACATCGGGGCGCTCGCCGCATCGCTCTTGTTTCCGCTTCTATTGGTCCCACACCTCGGGCTCGTTCGCTCAGGCTTTCTTTTTGGCATGATTAATGTCGGCGTCGGTCTGGTTGCCGTCGAAATGCTGCGTGGCGATTTGGGTGCGGCGCGGCTTTTGCGCGTGTCGGGCTGGGCCACCCTGCTCGTGCTCGGCGTGGGCTTCGCTGGATCGGCCCGCATCATGGCTTGGTCGGAGCGAGCCAACTACGTGGATGAGATCATCTACGCGCACTCCTCGCCTTATCAACGCGTCGTGGTGACACGATCGAATGACGATCTGCGCTTGTACTTGAACAACAACCTGCAGTTCAGCTCGCGCGACGAATACCGTTACCACGAATCGCTCGTCCACGCCGGCCTTGCGCGCCTGCCGAACGCTCGACGCGTGCTGATCTTCGGCGGTGGCGATGGCCTCGCCGCCCGCGAAGTCCTGAAGTATCCACAAATTGAACACATCACGCTGGTCGATCTCGATGCCGCCGTGACGGGTTTGTTTTCCCACCAAGAAAAACTCGCCGCGCTCAACGGACACGCCCTCACCTCGCCCAAGCTTCAGTTGATCAACGCCGACGCCTTCATCTGGTTGCGATCCCAGCACGAAACCTATGATTTCATTATCGCCGACTTTCCCGATCCATCGAATTTCAGCGTGGGCAAACTTTATACGACCGCGTTCTTCGACCTCGTGCATCACGTGCTGGCGCCCGGCGGCGCGATGGTCGTGCAGTGCACCTCCCCTTACGTTGCGCGACAGGCCTTTTGGTGCGTCGACCACACCTTGCGCGCGTCCGGTTTTGTCACCGAGCCTTACCATCTCTACGTCCCGTCGTTCGGCGAATGGGGCTTCATCTTGGCATCGATGTCGCCGTTGCCACAGCAGTGGCAATTTCCCTCAGCGCTCCGTTACCTGAATCACGAGACAGCCGCCGCCCTGTTCGCTTTCCCGCCGGATATGAGTGACGTGCCGACCGACGTAAACCGGCTCAATAATCAGGCGTTGGTTCGCTACTTCGAAGAAGAGTGGGCGCACTATGTGCATTGATGGCCCTGCTTTGGTGACACCTCACTGCAGCCGCGTTCGTGTGAACACGGGCCCTACGCTCAATTTGCCCCTCGCCCGCGTTCTCACGAACGTGACTGCGGCCGGAGGAACTTCCCCATGAACCGGCGAGAATTTCTCACCCAAAGCG